>Ga0209093_1001436_pt1 | contig 13518 bp, 18 predicted proteins | sample SidtaG_4_FD_187450 | JGI IMG/M metagenome (GOLD analysis project Ga0209093, IMG submission 187450) | Marine algal microbial communities from Sidmouth, United Kingdom - Sidmouth_Male1 metaG (SPAdes) (version 2) | ecosystem: Host-associated > Algae > Red algae > Unclassified | place: Sidmouth...
CCTGAGATTCGGACAGGTCATTCCCTTGCTGGCCCGGATCGGGATATTTTGGGGCCGCCCCCGGGGGTGTGCTGTCCACAGCTGAGGGGCCGCGCCCCTTCCAGCCGTGGGACCCCCGACCGCTACACGCTGGTGACCAGGCAGCGCTCGCCCCAGAAGGCCGTCTCGTAGGCATGCGTGCCGGCGGGGCCGATTTCGTCGGCTCGATCTCGGTTCGGGGGAAGAGGACGGCGCCGCCAATGTCGGCCCGTCGCGCCGCCGACTCTGATCGCGTCGACGACGTCCTTGATCTGTTGCCGCCGACGACTCAGTCCTTGACGCCGCCGATGCGCCGCCGGCGTCGTCCACGACCAATCGGCCTCGGGGATGCTCTGCGTTGCCATCGGGCGGCAACCCCTGTCAAGGGCGTCACCTGCCGCTGCGCCTCTGCCCGCGTGGTCGTTCCCACCACACGAGGACGGACCGGCCGCGTGCTTCGACGCCCGGTACGGGCGTCGCCTTTCTCCTCCTCCACGAGGCCGACCGTGGCGGCTCTGCCGCCGCAATCACGCATCGCTGCGAGCCGTCCCGCCCCCTCCCGGGGCGGAGCGCTGGTGACCAGGCAGCGCTCGCCCCAGAAGGCCGTCTCGTAGGCATGCGTGCCGGCGGGGCCAATTCCGTCGGCTCGATCTCGGTTCGGGGGAAGAGGACGGCGACGCCGATGTGGGACCGTCGCGCCGCCGACTCCGATCGCGTTGACGACGTCCTTGATCCGCTGCCGTCAACGACTCAGTCTTCGACGCCGCCGACGCGGCGCCGGCGTCTTCCACGACCAGTCGGACTCGGGGATGCTTTGCGTTGCCATCGGGCGGCAACCCCTGTCAAGGGCGTCACCTGCTGCTGCGCCTCTGCCCCCGTTGTCGTCCCCACAACACGGGGACGGACAGGCCGCGTGCGACGACGCCCGGAACCGGCGTCGCCTTTCTCCTCCTCAACGAGGCCGACCGTGGCGGCTCTGCCGCCGCAAGCACGCATCGCTGCGAGCCGTCCCGCCCCCTCCCGGGGCGGAGCGCTGGTAACCAGGCAGCGCCCGCCCCAGAAGGCCGTCTCGTAGGCATGCGTGCCGGCGGGGCCGATTCCGTCGGCTCGATCTCGGTTCGGGGGAAGAGGACGGCGACGCCGATGTGGGACCGTCGCGCCGCCGACTCCGATCGCGTTGACGACGTCCTTGATCCGCTGCCGTCAACGACTCAGTCTTCGACGCCGCCGACGCGGCGCCGGCGTCTTCCACGACCAGTCGGACTCGGGGATGCTCTGCGTTGCCATCGAGCGGCAACCCCTGTCAGGGGCGTCACCTGCCGCTGCGCCTCTGCCCTCGCTGTCGTCCCCACTACACGGGGACGGACAAGCCGCGTGCGCCGACGCCCGGCACGGACGTCGCCTTTCTCCTCCTCAACGAGGCCGACCGTGGCGGCTCTGCCGCCGCAATCACGCATCGCTGCGAGCCGTCCCGCCCCCTCCCGGGGCGGAGCGCTGGTGACCAGGCAGCGCTCGCCCCAGAAGGCCGTCTCGTAGGCATGCGTGCCGGCGGGGCCGGTTTCGTCGGCTCGATCTCGGTTCGAAGGAAGAGGACGGCGCCGCCAATGTCGGCCCGTCGCGCCGCCGACTCCGATCGCGTCGACGACGTCCTTGATCTGTTGCCGCCGACGACTCAGTCCTTGACGCCGCCGATGCGCCGCCGGCGTCGTCCACGACCAATCGGCCTCGGGAATGCTCTGCGTTGCCATCGGGCGGCAACCCCTGTCAGGGGCGTCACCTGCCGCTGCGCCTCTGCCCCCGTTGTCGTCCCCACCACACGGGGACTGACAGGCCGCGTGCCCCGACGCCCGGTACGGGCGTCGCCTTTCTCCTCCTCAACGAGGCCGACCGTGGCGGCTCTGCCGCCGCAAGCACGCATCGCTGCGAGCCGTCCCGCCCCCTCCCGGGGCGGAGCGCTGGTAACCAGGCAGCGCCCGCCCCAGAAGGCCGTCTCGTAGGCATGCGTGCCGGCGGGGCCGATTCCGTCGGCTCGATCTCGGTTCGGGGGAAGAGGACGGCGCCGCCAATGTCGGCCCGTCGCGCCGCCGACTCCGATCGCGTCGACGACGTCCTTGATCTGTTGCCGCCAACGACTCAGTCCTTGAAGCCGTTGATGCGCCGCCGGCGTCGTCCACGACCAATCGGCCTCGGGGATGCTCTTCGTTGCCATCGGGCGGCAACCCCTGTCAGGGGCGTCAGCTGCCGCTGCGCCTCTGCCCCCGTTGTCGTCCCCACTACACGGGGACGGACAGGCCGCGTGCGCCGACGCCCGGCACGGACGTCGCTTCTCCCCCTCCTCAACGGGGCCGAACGTGGAAACTCTGCCGCCGCAAGCACGCGTCGTAGGCATGCGTGCCGGCGGGGCCGATTCCGTCGGCTCGATCTCGGTTGGGGGGAAGAGCACAGCGGCGCCGATGTCGGCTGGCTACAGCTGCGGATCTGACTGCAGCGGCGCCGTTGGTGACCACACGCCGTCCTTGGCGTGGGTGTTGAGGTTCTTGACGTCTCGTTGTCGTTATCGCAGCAGCCCCCCTTGGGTGTTGGGCTCGCCTCATTATCTGCGTGCTCCTTCTCTCGCGTTGCGCGACACTAGTCGCGTCTTACCTTTCCCGATTCTTCGCGCAACAAAGTAGCGCTGTCTGCCGAGGTACCCCGCGTGGGGCCGGAGGTTCTCCGAGAAACTTGTTCGGGCGTCATCACCGGAATGGGCTGCCACGAGCAAAGCCCCACCCACAGTTCCGGGGACGCCGGGGGAAGACACCGATGGTGACGACCCCGACAAGAATCTTGGTCTCCATCCTCCTCACGCTGCTCCGTCGATTACCCCGCCGGGAATCCATGCGAGAGCTCTCCGACGCTGAGCACCGCCACTTTCCGGGTCGCAAATCCGGTGCAGAAACGTAGCCCAGCGCCAAGGACGCCATCTCAATCGTACAGCGGCGCGGTCGGGATGAGCGTGTTAGAGACATCGCCACAACCGACACAGCTCACCGGCCAAGCACCGCTTGACGTCACCCGCGCCCCAATGAGAAGCGGCCAACGTCCCATAGGCCGGCGAGCCTTGATTCCAGGGGTTCGTTGGAGGCCCCCTGGCGGCCATTGCGTCACACCGTGCCCGCAGCCACCCGTTCCGGATGATGGGGGGACGAGTCCCTTTGGTCGGCGTGTGGCCGGGGTCCTCGTGTGAAGAGTCCAACTCACCTACCACCGTTCCACCGCCGACAAGCCGGGACCGACCCTCTGCCAAACACCCGGGTCGCGTGTTGGCCGCGCCAGCGTGCCGTCGTCTCCCGCCGATGGCGTGGTAGCTCTTGATGCTTGCCAGGCACGTCGATCCACCACGCGACATCGTTGAGCTGGGAAGGAGAGGGAGATCCGCAATCCAAAAAGACAACAGGAAGCACGGTCCCTCGGGACGGCCTCGCTCGACCGTCAAATTTGCACCCAAGACAACCCCTCTGGGGTCACGCGATCGATGCACTAACATGGTTCGTCCCCGGAACCGCGCTAGAAATGCCAGAGTCTCACTCAGAGCGCCAAATGTAGCACATTGGATCGCGATCACCTCGGAGAGGAGGGAAGTAACGGCCGTCTCGGCCGCTCGCGCGACACCCGCTATGGGACTCGAGGTCTAGGAAGTCGGGCCGATCGAAACGCCAAGACATGAAGACACTGTTTACTTGCCGGCGACGACGGTGCCTCCCACCGTCGTCGCCCTTCGTCCTAAAAGGGCGGAAACCGCTGCGCGGGAACCGGGGCCACTAGTTTGCCCGGTCACGCGCTGTCAGATACCTACGATGCAGATAATTCCCTCCAATGCATGACACACCTCCACCTTGATGTACCCGCCCCTCTGTTAGCACATGACTAGCCGACGAGCTCACCCGGGAAAGTGCGCCGAAGGCTCTCACAAGCCGCAGCGACACGCCACAAAGGCGCCACACCACCGGCCGGCGAGCTTCCGCGCACTAGCGCCCACAGCCACCAGTACAGCGCCTCTGTCGTAGCACTACGCTTCCCTGAGGCTGTGCACTTGCTCCTACTGAGTTATGTGGACTCTAGTTCCCTGAATCAGGCCATGTCAGCTGTGAAGCGGTATTACCTGTGCGCCCGTGACGTGCCCGACGCGCGCGGCCAGTTTTTGCGGGACCTGAAAATGGCTTGTGTCAACATGTACGGAGAGGACTGGCACAAGATGGCGTTTACTCAGGGCCTGCCCAAGCACTTGCATGTGGATGACTAGCCGCACACCCATAAGTTTAAGGAGCACATCATGAAACAGGGGGAACGTCCAAACCGGGTACGAGCGTTCTGGATGTGAAGCAAGAAGGATCACATCGGGGCGGCCTGTTCGGAGGTACTCAAGGAGCTCCGGTACAAACTGGCCCGGCAGGGCGTCCAGTTAGCCACGGCTGTGTGCCGGGCCGACTGGGAATAAAGGACGGCTGACCCAAGTTAGTGGCAGCCGAAATCGGAGCACAACCTGCGGGTAGCGATCTTTCAGAGAATCGAAGAGAGTCTGAAAAAGGAAAGCCCGGAGAACTCGGACTCCCATCCCGATGAGGAGACTATGACCATGGGTACCTCGGGATCGAGAAGCGATATGGGGGAGGGGCGGCCGTAGGCGCCCTACCGTCAATCACAGGCCCGGGTGTTCCGGTGTAGGCCTCAATTGCTTTCCTGGGCCGGTGCGGACGTCGAATACGCACAAAGGTAGCCGCCTGGACCCCGTGTGCGTGTCGGGGTACCCTGCTCATCATGCGAAACGACATTCTCAAGGTCAGTACCACATGGAGTCTCGGAGATGATATCCCGGTTTCTGTGGCCGCGGTGGTTCACACAGGGATCGCACCCAGTGTACGCAGCGAGAACCTTCTGACACCCAGTTGGCGCGCACATGCGTGGCGTGCGCCGACCCTGACCCGGATTGTGGGTGCCTCAGGCCAGGCGCTTTAGGCCCTCGCTGGGCGCCCCCTCGTCCTACATGTACATGAAAAACCACCGCAGTTCCCATCTATTGTTGTGAAACACCGCTCGGTCCCGCTCACCATCGGGTTCCACTTCCGGTGCCAGAACACCAAGGCCATCCTGCTGCACGACGGCCACTTCGAGTGGACCACGGGCGCCGTCTGGGCAGCGTTTGGCTACCATCTCGATGCCAGGTGTGAACAGCACCAGGCACCGGCAAAGCTCCGTGTTCGCCCGAAAGAACTGACACTGGCGGGCGTGACGGTCCTCCCACCAAGCACCCAGACCGAGATCCCAGCGGAGACCCGGTGCACGGGGAGGTCTTTACGAAAAGGATGGGCAGACGTCCTGGCCAAGAACTAGCTGCACTTGGCCCACGGGCATCACAAGAAGGCGCGCCGGCACGAGCCCCTCTCCGTTTTTCTGGTCAATCTGGGTCGCACGACCAAGAAGTTTCCAGGAGCACCCGAGCAAACTTCGAAGAGCTTTACACGAGCGACGCTATACCCCTGTTCCAGGGGTGTAGTGGACCCTGCCCTCAAAGACAACGGGGTATAGCCCCGTCGGAAAGCTCAGCACGGGATGCGGAGCAAAACAAAAGAGAAACATGACAAACGCCTGGATCACAGGGCGCTAAGCGCACCAGAAAGACGGAAGTAACAGAAACGCAACGCTGATTTTCTTCAAAGACGCACGATCACCTCACAGCATACACTCATAAACCCTCAGAGACAAGACGCAGATCGTGCTCAATCCCGACCCCCGGACGCCACCATGGGGGGACCGGTGCCCATCGGGCCCTCCAGGGGCCGACCTCTAGTGGCCTCTGCCCAGCATCCTTGACCACCCTTCCACTGGAAGAAGACCCCCGCCCGCCTTGGGGCGGAAGCAGAAAATTCACGAACCCGTCCCAGATCTCAGGAGTTCCCCAAGATGAGTACGCCAGGACTTATCCCAAGATTTTCAATTTTCCCGGATAGAATTCCTGTGGCATTTTTTTCTTTGGTCGAGATCAGATCACGGTCCGCTTTCGCCCGGGTTGTGGAAGCTTGCACAAGCTTCCTCGTCCATCCAGAGGGCCCGGATTCGGGAAGACGCGTTTCTTCCTCGGCTGTGTCAGACCCCTCCATGGGGGCCCGAGCGGGTGCTCATCAGAAGGGTCGTTTCATGTGTAGCGCTTGGGCTCCGTAGACACCTGACCACGGAGAGTTGTCCCACGCTAACCCCTAGGGGAGTGTGACGTGAGTGTTCGCGACCCGTCCCCGGCTCATGCCGGGGGCCGTGTCACCCCTGACAGGGGGTCTCCCCCACATGTCCTCAACCTCAGGGCCCGCGTCTCTCGGGACCGGGGGCGCTGTCTCGCCACCCCCCCCGGCCCGCAGAGGAAGCCCCTCCCAGTGACGCCTTTTGAGAGTGCCCCTGGGGGCCGGCTCCGGGACGCCATTCGGGCTGTTGAACGCACGGGTTCACGGAGTCGAGTGAGCCTCGGTCCAGTCCCATGAAGCAGTCACCGCTGGAGGTGTCCGGTGGTGCAGGGTCTCTCGACGGCGTCCTTGTCGTCACCCGGGTGGGACAACTCCGTCGGGCGCGACCAGGTTCTCCCCGCGCCCCGAGTTGCGCGTGTACTCTACACTAGGGCGCGGCTTCCTTGTCGTCCCCTGTTCCGCGCCTCTCGATGCGGGATGGATTCTACCGACACTCTCGGCGCTGCGGCCGCCATGGCGGTCGACCGTGAAGCCGAGGGGGCGGGCGCCCTTTTGGGTCCCGAGGAGGACATCGACGACGACTTCCTATCCCACCTCCAGTCGGCCTCTTGACCGACCCCGCTGTTGTCGATCAGAAGTATGAGCAGTACCTTTAGACCCCTCTGGGGGAGTCTCAGGTGGAACAGAGCTTTGGCTCTGTCGACATCCGTCGAATGACGTCCATATGGACCACCATCCGGGGGATGTACGGTCCTCTGTACAGTGTCCCCGAGGGGACGCTGACGGACTTTCCCTTCCTCTGTAGTCGAGAGAACTGGCGGGTACGCCAAGTGCTTCGGCACTTGGCGGTACTCGACATCCCTCCAAAGGTGGGGGACAAGCCCCACTCCTCCACGGAGTATTACCCCGGGTCTCCCCATAAGTTGGGGGAGGTGGACTGAGGCTTTCATGTGCCGGGTGATATGGGGGTGTGGACCATCCGTACCTCCCTCCACCTCCTCACGCTGTACGAGCAGCGTGAGGTGCGCGACGTACCTATCGTACGTCGAAAGGGGTTATACCCTCCCACACCAGTGTGGTGGGAGCAGGTTGAGGTGTCCCGCGGCATGGCCGCGCGGGTTCCCCAGATGGTGGGACTCCAGGGGAGAATACTCATAGGGGAGCCCCTACGGGCTCCCTATCACCTGATGTTGGCGGCCCTATGATCCTTCGAGGTGGCGGATGTCTTCCTTGGAAGCATATGTCATCACGAACACCTCTGGCGCCTGCGCCTAGCCATAAATTGCGATTTTTCAGACCGCATGACCGAGCGCTTGTGATCGACGGACCCTTAGGTCCGGCCTCTTCATGCGGCCGGTCTCGAGATCCTCCGACAAATCCAGGAGCAGGAGACAGCCTCTTGGCTTCGGTGACTTGCGGGACTGCGAGGGGTCTTATGATGGGCCAAGACTGTGGACGACGAGGAGATCATTGTCCTCTGGGAGGGTATGGGGGACTCCCGTCTCCCCTATGAGAGAGACGTGACAGCCCTCCTCCGCATCCGACCCTTGGATCGGGACTTGGCGGACGCTTTTTCGGCCAGTTTTGGCCCCGCGGTGGCTCCAGAGCCCCCTTCGGCCCCGGACACGACGGCTTCCTCTCCCTCCGTTCTCGGGACCCCCTATTGGGGTGTGGTAACGCGCCTGGCTTATGTTCCCCGAGGGGCAGGCTTTCATACGCGTGCCCATCGGGCGTACACCGCTGGGGGTGGCAGTGTGGCTGCTCCCCTTCTTCGGGGACACGCGGGCCCCCCTGTGGCCGCCCTTCTCTTTTTTTCATGCGAGGGGTCGATCCAGGTAGGGACCCCTTGCCCCGTCAACCCGGCCATATGGTCGAGCTTGGGGCGCTCCCTGGGTAAGGTCCCGTCCATCCTCAAAAATGGAGTGGACCATACGCTCATTAGGGTGCTGAGCGACGAGGTGGCCACGATTTTGTCCCGCCCTATGCGGGAACGGGACGCCCAGCGGTTGTGAAATCTTATCGCAGCCGAGACGTTTCGCCGTCCTTTCACAGAGGAGTACGGTGTTGCCGTGGCGGACACCAGTTCGGCCGTGGCCGGATGGTCGCTTCGCCACTAGGCCGGCTCGGCGGCCCCGCCGGAAGGGAAGGCTATGCCAGTGGCGTCTTATCGTTCGCCGTCTCCTCCCCCGCCTCAATGTGGGTCGGGCTCCAGTTCTTCGGCGCGACCCCTTTATGAAGTAGACTCAGGGCCCTCCGCGAACCTGCCGTCCTTCTCGGGTCCGCAGTAGTGTGCGCCGGGGGAAGACCCCAGCCAGGGCTATGACCCTGGCTAATTTTTCCCGTTCCGGGGGTTGGCGAAGTGGTCACCCTTGGGTGACCAGGTGTCTCGTACGTTCCCTTTCTGCTCTGTGTGTAGCCCGTTATCGCCCCTCCTAAGGGGGTGGGCGCCGTCTTTCTTACGATCGAATGGTCTTGGGCCCCGTAGAGAATACAGGACATGGCCTCTCTTGTTGTGCTCTGTTCTTTCCTGGTGACTTAAGGTCGCAAGGGTTCGGAACGCTTGTCTCTCGATCTGGTCAGAAAAGAAAACACCTTTCCCGCGTCAAGGAGGAGAGCTTGACACGTTCGCGCGAGAACATTTTACGAATTGCTTCTCTAGAGAGGCAAGAGGCAAATTGCCACGTGGCTTCCTTTTCAGGAAACCCGAACCATTTGACCAGAACCTTTAATTGTCCTTCATCATCCCAACCGTGGTGAGAAGTCGTTCGAAAGCAAATTGAGGGCCCTTCATAATTTGGTCGCCCACCTTAAATAGGGCTCGTGCCCTAGCGGCACGAGTCCACATGGCATCCCGCACGGGTGGTGCGGGGGTACCAGTGACATGGTCACTGCTCACGGTGTGGAGACCCCTAGGTCTCTCCAACGGAAACCGATGCCCTCCTGTTTGTAGTACCATGTAGGCTCCTTGGGTCTTGAAGCCAAGCATCTCGGACGAACGGGAGTGGGCATCTAGACAGACCCAGTCCCCGGCCTTGACCGTCTTGTTCTTGTCCTTCGTGCGGGCGTCGAACGCCCTCTCATACATGGCCTGGGTAGGCCCCAGCTGCCGAGAAACCGCCGGGATGACGTCCTTCAGGTCCTCGACATACTGTTCCGCCGCGGTGGAGGCGTCCTCAGTTCCCTCCTCTGCTTGGTTAAGCCGAGGCATGCGCTCATGCCAAGAATCCGAAGCCGTCTGCGACTCGCAAAGGAAAACAGGATTCCCCCCGTTCTCGCGTGTACCTGAGTACTACACGCATTAGTAAGGAGGGACACATGACTGTCCCATTCGGTCTGGTGCTCCGCGACATAGCACCGAAGCTGCCGCACCAAGGTGCGGTTATATCGTTCCACCTGCCCGTTGGTCTGCGGGTGTAAGGGACACGTATAGTTCGATGCTGTACCCATAAACCCGAGGATGCCCTGGTAATACCTCGAGGCAAAATTAAGAACTTTGTCCGTAAGGACAGAGTCGGGGACTCCACATGCAGCCACCCAAGTATCAATGAACGCTGACAGTACCATCAGCGCTGTCGCCAAGCGCCTGTATCCTTTGGGCTAAGTAGTTCTTCTCCGCAGGGAGAACAGCACGGCTTTTGTATCCGATTGGGTGATAATCCACATCATATTGTTGCTGGTGTACGAAAAAACCTAGCTGTCCATAGCTGGCATCTACGTAGACGATGGAGTGCCCGTTCCTCCTTGGGAGAGCGAGGATGAGGTGGCGAAAAGCCGCCAATTTAGCTTTTCGAGAATGTTCGTCTCCTTTTCTATAAGAGAAGGTATCTTTTCCGGGCTCTTCGGGCTCTTCAAGGGTGTCAGGGGCTGCGATATCTTGGCGATGTCGGCCACGAAGCGACTATACACGCCGCACACACCCAGGGAACTCTTCATCTGGGTTCGGGTCTCCGGATACCGGAGGACCCTTAGTGCCCGAAAAGGTTTTTTCAGGACATGTACTCGTCCCGGCCTGATAACAATGGCTGAGGTACTCCACTTCGTTTTGAAAGAAGTTGCATTTGGCCGCCTTCAAGGTGACCCCTGCCTTTCCTGGGCATTACAACATCTCGTCGAGGTGTTGCAAGTGCTTTTCTGGGGACGGTGAGAAGGAGAAAACGTCGTCCAGATGTACCAAGCATATGTGCCACATGACCCCTGCTAGGATCATATCTATAGCGCTTTGAAAGATGGCAGGGGCATTTCACAACCGGAAAGGGAGGCGCACGCACTGTCACGCCTCGGAGTGGCACCTGAACGCAGTAAGGTTTCTATCTTCGCCAGCCATTTGAGCTCGTTCGGGGACACCTCGTAGGTCGGCCCCTAATAGATGTCGATATAGCCCACGGTCCTGTCGGTCGTCAGCTTCAAGGGCGTGGTTCCCAAGTGCATCCCTTGGACGGTTAATTGCTCTCCCGCCACCGTGATGGGGCGTCGCTGGGCGACTTGTACCCCATGTTTGCGGTACAGGGGGGGTCGCCCCGTAACAGAGCCATGCCCCGAGTCGGTACTCTGAACGGGGCTGTGTGCGATAGTCCCGGGTGGCACCCAGGTCTTACGTGCCGGCCTTAACTTAGCTGTGCCCTCTTGGGGTCATGCACAGAACGCATTGACCGACGCGACTGGGTGTCCTTTGCGGGCACTGTCTCTTCGTTTGGGTACCTTGGTACCATTGAGGAGCTTCACATGCTGCTCCTGCGTCGCAATATTCTTTGTTCAGATATCCATAAAGAAGGCGCCCAGTATATCTGAGACACTCATTTGGTCTACAACTCCACAGAAGATGTACGGGGTCTGGCCCCAAGGAGCCAGACGGAGGCAGACCGAACCAAAAATGGTGAGCCAGACCCCATTGACATCATGGAACATGGCTGCCAACTCACCCACCTGCTGGAGCTGTGTAACGTCCGTCAGTAACTGCCGGCGTATACGCATGGGGCCCCTCCCTGTGTCCAGGATTGCCCTTGTTCAGAGGTTGAAACTTTCCGTCAGTAAAGTCCTGCAGACTAGCTTATAGAGCGAGGAGGGCATGAATACAAAAGCCGTTCCCGCGGGATTATTCCCTTCGGATACCCCCGGTGGCCGCTTGCGCCAGCTCCCACAGGCTCGCCGGACGTCCGTATTCGCCAAGGCGTACGGTACGCAAGTCAGAATCCCTGCATAGCGATCGTTCCCCGGGATGATCTTCTCATGATATCGACGAAGACGGTGTGCCTATAGCGCGCGCCCCAGGGCGCAGGCTACCGCTCGTCAGGGGACATGACATCCCCTATCTCCGCCGGAATATTTCCCATCCGAGGAGGAGGAGCTCAGTTGGCGACGACGGCGCCTTGACCACCGGGAGGCCCCGAAAGCTGTCTTCAAGAAGGACAGTCGTTCCTGTAACTGGCTCGTGAAAGCATCCAATCAGTCCCGTAGGGCTGCCGAAAAGGGGTCTCCCTCGACGGACCCTTGCGGAGCTTCAGCACCACTGCCTTCTGGCGGTGTATGGAGTGGACCTACGGGCCTATCCCGCCAAGCCTGACCGGCATACGGCCCCTGATGGTGGGACTGGACTGATTGTTCCCGTCCCCTAGGAAGCCCCGGCACTCCAAGGGAGTCTCGCTCTCGCCCCCTCGTGGCGGTCGCGACAGGACGGGGGAACAGAAATTCCCCTCCGTTTCCTCCTCCGTCGCTCGCCGTGCCACGCACTGTCGTGGACGCGTGAGCGCCACCATTCACATGAGGAGGGTCCCCCAAAAAGCCACTCGGCCCTGAGCCCTCACTAGCTTCGTCACGGATGCCTCGTGCAGAAGTGCCCACGGCCTCAGCGCGTGACTGGATCCCCCTAAAGCTTTCCAGAACAATGAGAGCCCGATTGTCCCTTAAGAGAATCCATTAGAACAGTCACAGCAACAGTCGTTGCCAAGGGTAAGACAAAGAGAGCAGATTCACCGTAAGAGAAAGACACAGGGACGGCCCGACAGACCAGGAAGAGCTTGACGCAGTCCCCCGCTGATCCACCAAGTGTAGTCCATCTTGCCCTTAAAGCCGACGGGGTATAGCCCCGCGGGAAAGCCCGGCAAAATATGCGGCGCGAAACAGAAGAGAACCAGCAAAAACTCCTGCATCGCGAGGGGCGGAGCGTACCAGAACGACGGAGTTAAGGCAAATGCAACGCTGAACTATTCGAAGAAGCAGGATGACACGAAATCATACACTCATATACCTTCAGAATCAAGCCACAGGACGCGCTCAAATCCGACCCCCGGACGCCACCATGGAGGGACCGGTGCCCAACGGGCCTTGGTCTCGGGCACGCGTCTGTAGTGGCCACTGCCCAGCATCCTCGGCCACCCTTCCACTGAAAGAGGACCCCCGCCTGCCTCGGGGCCGGGCTCGGGACCAGGGCAGGGTTTGAGGCGGCTCCGAAGGGTGGGGTTAGGATACGTTCACGAGAAATGGCAGATCCTTGAATGAAAATTCAATGAAAGGACGTATTCCCCCTCTTGAGGAAGATGGAGTGAGGTGGGGTTCGGTTCCCAGACTGCAGCCGATGGGCATCTCGCACGCCACGCGCCGCGGGCGCGGGAAATCGGCAACCCGCGCGCCAACCCCCGCCTCGTGGCGCGCGCCCGCGGGTGCCCGCGCGCGCCTCGCGCCGCGCGGCCCCCTTGCTGTAGACGAGTGAGCGCGCCACTGCCGCCTGCGCCCCGCGCCCTGCACCTCATGCGCCACTACACGGGGGGCCGAGAGCGCGCGGACTGCGGCGTTTTGTTCGTATATCCCGCTCTCCCCGGCCTTACCTCGCGCATTGGCATATGGGGTGCGAGGCCCGCATCCCGCGGGCTGCATCTGAGTCTCGTTGCCCGCCCCCGGTCGCTATTGTCTCCCGCCCCCGCTCCGATCTCTCGCGCATTGGCATCTGGGGGGGCGTACTGATCGGCGCCGCAGAACCCGTCCCCGACGACTGACACCGATGGGGGGGTCGGAAGAAAGGGTGTTTGTTCCCGCGTGAGGCCACCTCCCCTTGTGACCATGCGCATCCGCCGCTCCCGTCTCAGCCGGCGCGTTCTCTCGACACCTCCACGAGTGAGCACCCCCCCCTTCTCGATGCCTGCCTCTGACGCGTCCGGCACCCGTGGCCGCCTTTTCGATGGTTCCCGTCTTCACTGCTTTCATTGGGTCGTGTCTCCCTTCATTACCAGCACTCTCCCCACGCCCATCCCCTTCGACTGCCACCACCCCCCCCCCCCCCCCCCACCCCCCCCCC
>Ga0209093_1001438_pt1 | contig 13509 bp, 14 predicted proteins | sample SidtaG_4_FD_187450 | JGI IMG/M metagenome (GOLD analysis project Ga0209093, IMG submission 187450) | Marine algal microbial communities from Sidmouth, United Kingdom - Sidmouth_Male1 metaG (SPAdes) (version 2) | ecosystem: Host-associated > Algae > Red algae > Unclassified | place: Sidmouth...
GGGTCGGGTCGGGTCGGGCGGGGTTGCGTGTGATGGGGCAGGGTCGGGTCGAGTCGGGTCGGGTCCTCTCGGGCGAGGTGGGGTGGAGTAGGGTGGTGTGAGAGCGGTAGATGAGATGGAGTGCGAAGCGTGGATGATGACACAGTCGCGGCAGTTGAGTATGAACGGGAGTGCAGAAGGTACAGCGAGGAGATGTTCACGTCGTTTCATCGCGGGGACACCTATTACATCTTCTGGATAGGGCCCCGAGACTGGAGAACTCTACAGGCGCTGGCCAGCCGACGGGCACTCCTGTCATGCAGAGCATCGCATTATTGGTGCTCTGTGCATGAAGAACACCCGTTTATCCGTGTTTCTGAAGGCTTAACGACTGAGGTGCTAGCCGTCTATGGGTATCTAGAGACGCGGCGATGTACACGTCACGTCGACACGGTTGCACCTGTGACATCATCTGGTTAGGGCGCCGTCACTGTTTTCCTTACCACCCTACAGGCGCTAGCTGGCCGACGGGCACTAGTCTATCTATATACAGCGCGTGGTATGCTACTTGTTTGTCCGTTATTCGCGTTTCGGAACCGCCCAATCGCGACGCCGCACGGGACCTCGGAGGTACATTCGCGAGGCGGCCCAGATTTTAAGCGCATTGCACCCCCAAACATTCTAACGTCACGCATGCGCGGTCCAGAACAACTCCCCACAGATTTGCCTCTCAATCGGGCTGCGCACCTGGGATACATTGACGAAGAAATGGATTGCGGGACGCGCCATATTTTCGGCGCATTCCGCCCTCACACATTCTAAGGACCTGCTTGCAAGTCCGGATCAGCGAGAGGGCCTCCATCTTCAGTGCGCGCATGTGTCTTCACCAAAACGCTCCGGCGAGCAGCGCAGCGCGAGGGCGTCGACATGTCCGCCTGTCACGGGCTCGGTGGGTACAACGGCCTATGCGGTCGTTGCGTATCCCTTTATGGCGGGCTTTCGGAGCCCAAGCGGGTCCTACCTTTTCTCATTTTTCGACGCTCTGTATCTTCGGAATGGCTGCCCTATAGACGAATCTGAGCAGCGCAAACGGGGGAACGGGGCGGGGATGGGCAAATAATTGCAAGCTATCGATTCAGCTGGCTCCCGTACACTGTGGGCCGGACTATGAAACTTAGAGCTGTACGACAGAAAAAGATCTGCCAATATTAAGGAAGTATCTTTCGAAAATGTAGACGGATAGCCGGGAAGATGTGCTCAAGAACTTCTTTCATTTGATCAGGTACACGTCCGCCGGATTGTCCCGGCGCCCATGAAATACGGTTCCACGCGCTATCCCAGGGACCATCCTGACGAGGGAGAAGAACGATTCCGAGGAAATCACGAGACACTACCATCGACGCTATCCTCCAGAAAGGTATCTGGAAAACGTACAATCATGTTTCCCCGCATGTTGTGCGGCATGTTCTCCGTGACCATTTCTTGACAGGAATCGAGCACACACACGGAGACAGCTCCTGCGCACTAGTCGCAGATGGCTCCCAGACTGTTACGCATACTATTCTTGGGGGTTATTTACTGTCTGCTACGTGCGGTCTTCTCCAGAGACGATATGGCAGACAGCCTGATTTCTTGGATGCCAATCGCCCGCAATGGCTTCTCTATGAGTTGTTGTTTGGTTCCCCCCCCCGTATTTCCTGTAGAACCACACTGCAGGTCATTTCCGCGGCCAACCTACACGACTGCGTGCGGCATATTCTCTGATTTCAAAGTCGTACGACCTATTGCCATGAGCTCATGTCAAAACATCGAGCATGCCTTTCAGCAGTGCCGTGGGGTCGTACCGCGAGTGACACACTGGACAGCCTTGCTAGGATTTGCTCGGTTTTTTCCCTACACGAGCCGTGCGGTTTCCTCGGAAATCTTCTGGGGTGCGCTCGCGAAGAACATCGGAGAGATGGCCTTGGGATCTATTCTTTTGTTTTTCTTGGAGCGCAACTGGTAGCCGATGGTACTGTCCTGTGAGAGTGGGTCGGAGAAGCCATCATCTGCCCCTCCCCCAGCAGTGGATGCTGGCGTCGACACAACGCGCTCGATCGAGGCACGCTCCACTTCTGTGTCCATGTAGACACCCAGAGTTCTGTAACCAAGCAGTCGGGCCGAGTTTCGGCGGCGGTTCACATTGTACCGAAGAGACTTTAGAAGCGACGTGGTGACTTCGCGTCGCTTACTGGACAGATTGGCTGCTTCGTAGCTGATCTGAGAAGCCGCCTTCTCCACGGTCCTCTGCATCAGCATGCGTAGGTAGCGATTCCCGTCCTTGTTAGGGCCGTGCAAGTGCCCAGTGGGCACCATCCAGGAGATGCAGTCGAGTTCGCAGGCGCCCCCATTGGGTGCAGTACTGGCAGAGTCGGATGCATTGGCAGAGGTGGCGCCCATCCTACTGATCTTGCGCAGATGTGCCTGCCGGTACTTCATGAAGATGGCGCATACTGCGTCCTGTGCTCAAGCCACATGGACGATGGTCAATCAGGTAACCACGAGGAGCGTTAGAATCTGCGTGGAAGTAAAAAACGTTTCACATCGTTCGTCTTCATCTCAAGCGCCCCACTTTCCCCCGTGACTGCCTCGCTCCGGCCCCCAACGTACCCCGTAATCGTTCCACATTGACGCATGAAAAGCGCGTGCCGTACCGTGCCTGTCGGGAGTGGATGTAGGCGTCACCAAACTGGCTCCAACGTCATCTCTCGCCATACTGGACGCAGTGAGTGCGAATTCTCGCACAGAGCAAGAAGAACAAAGAGCACAAGGGGGTCGATGGTCTACAGATCGCCGATCAGTGTGACGCACCGCATGTCGCTGGCCGGCATGCTGCAGCAGTCGCATGCCCGCAGAGACACCCCACAGCGGGGGACGAGCGAAAACGAATGAGAGATTGTCTGCCGGAAAACCGAGATCAGATGGGTTAGCTGAGATCATGTACTTCCGAAAATCAATGAATTTGTCTGAAGTGTGCTGAATGCCTAGACTAAGATGGCCCCCACACGATGACTGTGTCCCTTTCGGATGCCTGCTACAGTCATTCTCCATTGTTGTGACATCCGTTCTCGGGCACGGTGCCTAGTAACAGGTCAGCTTTGTGGTGCCATGAGGGCCGATCGAGCAGTCTTCTGCACGAGAAAACGAGGCTAGTTTCTTGTCACAAGGAGTGCCCAGCATTTGAGAAAGATTGTACGAGCCGCGGAGGGGGAATGACGCGGGTGCCACTTGAATTCAAACGTAAGAGGAAGAAGTACCGAGGACAAGTGGTCATCGGTTTGTACGCAGAATTGTACTTACTTCACCCTCCAGCAGCAGCTGTCATTCCGGCTGCATTTGAAGTTCGACTGGATCTCCTGGTATCCGGTCAGATCCTGCGGCCGACGACTGCAGTCGTCGCGGCCGGTTGAGGCGGCGTTCGCCGCGCACCGCGGCCGCACCCTCGCTGACCCCTACATCTGGATGTCTGTGCCACGCGACGGGGTGAACGGGCGCGGCATCGACGAAACGCCTAGCGTGCTGACGCCGTCCTCTTCCCGCGTGCGCGCTTCCTCCACCAGACGCACCTGCCCACCAGAACGCCCGTCACTGCAGCCGGGTGCCCTCGAGGACACCCGTGCTCATTTCCACACACAGCGCGCCCTGCAGCCGCCTACGCTCTTTGCACGCAGCGGGATCCCCGCTAGGGGTTCCCAGCTCGGCACTGCAGCGGGGCGGGCAGGCTCTTGCGCGCTGCGTCTGCTCGCAGCGGCACGCCCAACTCGGGCGGTCGACGATCTGCGTCGGTGGTGACTGTGGCGCGTGCGGCCGTCGCCCTCACTCTTTGCACGCAGAGGGTTCCCCGCTCGGGGTTCCCAGCTCTGCACTGCAGCGGGGAGGGCAGGCCCTTGCGCGCTGCGTCCGCTCGCAGCGGCACGCCCAACTCGGGCGGTCGACGCTTGGCGTCGGGGGTGACTGTGGTGCGCCCAGTCCGTTCCCCTTCTGTTGGAACGCAGCGGGAGCGCCCAGATGGGCTCCCTGCTCGGCCCTGCACCGGGGCGGACAGGCACTGGCGCGCTGAAGCCGCCCGCAGGCGGCTACCGATCTCGGGCGCTCGACGGGCGGCAGCGGACGTGACTGTGACGCGTCCGGCCGTTGCCCCGGCTCTTTGCACGCAGCGGGTTCCCCGCTCGGGGTTCCCAGCTCTGCACTGCAGCGGGGCGGGCAGGCCGCTGCGCGGTGCGGCCGCTGGCGGTGCTGCTATCGGCGCTGCAGCAGGGCCACCAGGCCTTGGCTCACTGCCGCCCCCCGCAGCTGACCTCCAGACTCGGGGGGAGCACCGCTCGGCGGCGAGGCGAAGTGCGGCGCTTCCGGCCAGCTCCCCTGCTCTGCGCCCGCAGCCAGTTCCCCGCTAGGGGTTCCGAGCTCGGCGCTGCAGCGGGGCGTCAAGGCCTCGGCGCGCCGCCGGCGCCCCTGCTCTTCGCCCGCAGCCGGTTCCCCGCTAGGGGTTCCGAGCTCGGCGCTGCAGCGGGGCTTCAAGACCTCGGCGCACCGCCGCCGTTCGCAGCTGAGCCCCAGACTCGGGGGGAGCACCGCTCGGCGACGAGGCGAAGTGCGGCGCTTCCGGCCGGCGCCTATGCTCTGTGCCCGCAGCCGGATCCCCGCTAGGGGTTCCGAGCTCGGCGCTGCAGCGGGGCGTCAAGATCTCGGCGCGCCGTCGCCGCCCGCAGCGGACCGCCAGACCCAGGGGGGCCACCGCTCGGCGGCGAGCCTGCCCGTTATTCTAGCGGCCGTCTTCCAGCATATGTGCCCTCAGCCGGGTCCCCGATCGGGGCCCCGCGTCTGGGATAGCAGGCGGGTGGACACGCTCTGACTCACTGTATCGCGCTGAAAGACAATTCGTGATCCTCCTGTGGCTAAACGGCGTGTGCTGCAAGCGGCGCTGTCCCTGCGTCTTGCACCGCACCGGCCGGGCACAGGAAGAAACCTAGTAGGTACCATAGCGGTCCTGTTCAGCACGCCACCCCAGCTGCGCCGCGCTGGGGGCTACATCAATTGGAGGACAACGTTGTTGGAGCGCAACTTGCTGTGGATCGACCAGCCGCAGGCACGGTCACTGCACGCAGGCAGCGCGGCTCACGTAGCTACTGGCTCTGCTTTGCATCAGTCCGCTCTACAAAGGGTACCGGTCTTGGGGCATCAATTTCTGGGGCCCAGTCTCGGAAACGCGCCTGGCGGTGGGGCGACTTCCGACGCATCCGCGTTTTACACGCAGCCGGTGAATCACACGTGGCCGATTTCTGTGCTTCACAGAAGTCATTTCTAGCGCTCCACAAGAGCTCAGAGTTGCAGGGAGCCACCCAAAATCGACGGCGACGGTCGGGGACGCCGTTGGTGGCGCGCAAGCGCCCTATATCTGAAGGTGCCCTGATCACACGGTCTGTTGGATTGGGACGCAGTGGTCAGCTCGCACAGGCGACGCCCGTGACGTTGCGGCACCGTCAGCGCTATGGGTCGCAAGCGCGGGTCTGGTCGCGGAGGCGCGAGCGCGCCTGGTGGAGGGACCGTACCCCGCGTGGTGTACTCGTCCCCTGGGCCCCCCTCTCCAGCGGCGGTGTTTGCCGCGGCGCTTCATGCCACACGCACGACAAAGACGGCGCATGGACCAACACCGGCGCAAGTTGAGATGGTACTGGCGGCCCTGTATTTCGCTGTCCACGTGCCATATCCCCCGGCTGATGTCCGCAACAGACTTCTGGCGTGCCGACGCTCGTGCGGCACCTCTTCGTTATTGGACGGCGTCCTTGGCGCTGCCGTAAGCAGCCTTTCTGGAGGCGACGTGGACGCTGTCAAGAGGGCGGGAAAATTTGTGGTCACGGGACTCCAGGCTCACGGATGCCGCGGCCACGACGACACGCAGGTGGTGACAGCGCCTGTCACTCTCGGCTCCCCGCAGCACGATGACTTTGCCTCGTCGGCATGCGGGCCCGCTAAGCACAGGTCACCGCTGCATTGTGCCGCGTCACCTCCCCCCCCCAGACCTTCGGTGACCAATTTCGTCGGCAAAGGCAAAGGTCCTGCCCGCACCCAAGGATGGCGGAATGAGCTGCGACGGCCGCGGTCTCCCTCTCCACGCCGTCTGGGATCTCCCGACCGACAGTCACCTCTGTGTTCACGCCGCACGCGTGACTACCCCACTACCGGGGCGGCATCGGGACGCAGCCGCTCATCATCTCCCGCAAGGTCCCGGCGGCGGACGCGTTCCCGGGCTCGTCCTGACGGGGGCAGCAATATCTTGTGGTTCCCTCGTCGAACATTCGGGCACTTCAAATCGCTGCCTCTAAACGGAAAGGATCTTGTTTCGCTAGACGATGGCTCGCGCCTGTCGAGGAGGTTGGTCGACGGGGTTTTTCACTGGTTGCTGACGCGCTTGCGGGGAATCTTGCCGACCGATGGTGGGCTGCGGGTCTTGGCATCGACCGTGGCAGATAACGCGCCCCGCGCTGCGAGGGGGGACTTTGATAGCGCCAACCGCGGCGTCGAGGCCATGCGTCGGCACTCCGTCTTCTTAGCTGGCAAGACGATTCTGCCCTTCATCCCAGGGTCGTCATGGTCGGCTGTGATTATCCACGGCCTGAATGCGATCCTGCCGCACATTCGGCACGCGATGGGATTGGCGTTGGCAGCTCCCAAGTCAACCGCCACGGCTGAGATGGTCGTCATTGTGTCAAAACAGGATAAGGACGCGTCGTACGACGAGGGCTACATCAACGGCATATATCGCATCCTGGCAACAACGTTTGCGTACGTGCACATGAAGGGCAGGGGGGCCCGCAAGAACACGCTCGCGGTCGAGCGCGTTCTACGCGAGCTGCTCCCCACCGTGGAGCGCCGCCCGCCGTACCCCACGAGTGCCTTCTGTGGGGGTGAGAGCATTATTTCCTACCTTGCTTTTTACGTGCCGGCGCACCCAACCGCAGCAGCTCGTTTGCGTTTGACGGACAGGCTGTGGACGCTCTCTGCTACCCTTCCTGATGCGCGACAAGCAGTCCGCAACTTGGTCGGAGCACAACAGCGGTTGGACGATGCAGCCGAGGATGAAGTCGCGGCAACATTGCTGTGCGCGGCCCAACTCGTTCGTCAAAGGTCTACGTCGGACGACGACGGTGCCCCAGGCGGTACCCCACGCGCACCTCCAGGACCAGATGGTGGGGACCACCCTGGTGACCCGCGCGCGCGGGAGGGCGGCAGCGGCTTTGGCTCGCAGCCGTCAGGCGACCCAGACAGAGGCAGCGGCAAGCAAGGTGTCCTCTCACTGAGAGCGTCGCCAATACGACGAGGAGGCGGCGGTAAGGCAGCAGCTGGGTGTTCGGAAGAGCGCGAGGGCACGCCGCGCTCAAGTGGAATCGGGTCGGCAACGTGGTGCACACAATCCAGGAAGGCCATCCCTCTGCTCGAAGCGGCGGCCAACACCACGCCTGGCGACAGATTCTCCTGCATCCCTCGTTTTTCATCTCCCGCACCGCTCAAGGAGGCCCCCCGCACCGCCCGTCACCCTCTGCTCCCACCGCGGCTGGCGGCCGGCGGTTTCAAGCACGCCGACGTTCGTCGGCGAGGAAAGGACGATGGAGGCGTGACCGCTGACCTTTACGCCGTTAGTGTCACTGGCGGCTCTGGCGGGTCCGGTGGCAACCGTGATGGCAGTGCGGTTTGGCGCCGGGCTGTCAGCAACCACTCCCTCAGGAACGTACAAGCGCGTGTCGCCATTACCGCTTCGACTGCGTGTCCAAGTACACTTGGCCGCGCCCGTTTAATTCTCCCACGCCGCTCCCCCGTCCCGCCGGCGTGCTCTCCCCGCTCTTCGGGCCGAGCCGCTCGCGGGGCTCCCCTTCTCAGAACGGGGTTCAGGTGCTTCCGCTCTGCGGGGTGGGGATGTGCGACAAACGTTTGGACCTCAAAGAGGGCCATGATTACCCCTCGCTCGCCCATCACTTCTTCACCGACGCTGTATGACGAGTTAAAGGCGGCCAGATGTAATGTGACCTCGGTTGCGGAAGCAGTGCCGCACGTCACTCGCTGGTGGAGTAGTTGCTGGCCGCATGACGGAGGTCATCCATGTAATGGTGTCGAACGCGTCGACGCTGAGCGTCGTGGAGACTGGCACGTGCCTGATCAAAAAGAGGTTGTAAGCGAGCACAGTCGACAGCGAGATGATCACGCCGACGACGTGCGCAGCCGTGCCGATGACAATGACTACGATCAAGCCTTAGTGGACGGATGCTGGGGCGACAAAGTGGCCGCGTATGTCACGGATGCCAAAGACAGCTACGTGCCCTTGATCAGCGACAGATCTGCTACGACGGACACCATGAGCTTTGGTGCATCGACGACGACCAACAGCTACGACGGCGACGCGGCCAGTGACAGCGAGCAGGACAGCCACAGCGAGAGCATCGGCTCTGACTCTTACGCTGCCAGCGACACAACCAGGAGCAGTGGGACCGACATGTCGTCAAGTTCGACCAGCAGCGGCGTCGCCACGGGCTACAAGTGGGAGGACGGCTCGTACGTCCGCGGCGGCCGAGCTGCCGCCGCCCTTCGCCAACGCATTCGTGCGCTTCGGTCATTCGGGCCGTTCTCTTTGTCTGTTTTGCAGGACGCACAATCAACAAGCAGTGGGGAGCTGAGCGACAGGGCGGGAAAGGTCTGCTCCAACAACAACGCATACGATCCTGGCAGGTCCAAAGGCACCGGCAGCTCGGGCGAGTCGGTGATTTTGACACATGGTGTCGCTTACAAGGACGCCTGCGGAAAAGCCCACGACTCTTCAGGTGTCGATACGGAGGAGGCAGTGCGCATCATGGAAAGCGTTCCACCTCCACGTACGGCGCTACTCACAACTGCGACGGCCCCAACGACCGACATAGCCACGAGTCGCCGCGGCCGCTGACGCCTTGATGGACGCCCAAGTCGTGAACAAGCCGCCGACTTGGAGGCGGTTGGCCACGAGCCAAAGTCGCACGTCGACCGCTCTCGTAGCTGGGCGCGCCGGCGCCACCGGAAGCTCGTGGATTCATCTAGTGACGAGTACTCCGACTTTACCCTGGGTCTTGCTCCACGGAAGCCACACCCTAATGTCGTCAAACAACAACACTCTCATGCTCATGTCAAAGACCAGCAGGTCTGCGGGGCAACGCACTTAGGCGGCGATGTTGAGCGTCACGACAGTCGGCTGCCCATGGCGACCGACACTGCCAACTTCAAAGACATGCATGTCGGTGCGGGCGGGCATGGACGCGGCGACGGTGAGCGTCGGGCCGGTTGGCAGCCGGCGGCGACCGCCAATGCCAACGTGAACGAAAAGGAGGTAGTTGAGGGAGACCATGCAGGCGGCAACGGTGGGCGCCGGGCCAGTCGCCAGCTAGCGGCAACCGCCAAGAGAGGGGCTAACCACCGGGAGGTCGGTAGTGTCGAGCACCGGGGTGGTGATGGTGGTCGCCAGGGGTGGGACCAAAGGCAAGCGTCCGACAAGGGAAAGGAGGCCGGCGATGAGCAGAAGTGGTGCGATGGCGGTGTTGGGCGTGATGCAGGTGTTGGACGCCGAACTGGCGGTTCCAAGAGGCCTAGGGAGCGTCCCGGACGATCCGAGTCCCCGGCTCCACCAGCGATGCCAGTGTCTGTCACGGATGTAAATTCAATTCCCAAATACGGTCTGCAGTACTTGATTCGCACGAATATGTCATCGATCAACAATTGCGGCGCTCATGTTTTCCGGACTGCTCCAAGCATTCAACCCCGCCCAAGTTCAATCCCAAATCGAACAAAAGTTTGGGTCGGAGTGCAGAGCTACCCTCAGAGACCCACTTGTGTCAGTTCGCACTTTATGGGCCGCCATGCGGCCCCGAAATGCCTCGCCATGAATCTTGCTCAGATCCTTCCACAAGTTGGTGGCAAGTGGATGTCATTCGGACAGCTGAATAGGGAGTCCCGCGCCAGCGCGAGAGCCCATCAGCAAGCGTATTCCGAATTGACACCACCGCGCTTCCTGGCGACGATAAACGACGAGAGTGCTACGAGACGGGAAGTGCGCGACTCGGAAGGGACGGTAACATGGATGCTGCCCCGATTGAATTCCAATCCCATTGAGGTGTATTACGCAACTGATGTCGCCCCAGAGGACCTCGACGGCCTCGGAAGGAGCCGGGGGGACCCCGACTGGACAGGTCAAGGGCAGTCACCAGCGGTCGGCGACCGTTTCGACAGTCCTAGATTCCTCAACTCGGGAGGCATGGCTCGCAGCTTTTCGACCTATGTGGGTATCAACACCAATCTGTGCTACCTGGGAACTGTTGGGTCCGTCTTCAACTGGCATAAGGAGGACAGCAACTTGCTATCCGTCTCCTTCCTGGAGAGTGGTGCCAATAAGGTGTGATGGTTTGTTCCCGAGAGTGAACACGATGCAGTTGAGAGGCTGTTGCTGGCCTTAATGGATCCTTGCGGCCTGAAGGCAGCCGGAATGAGTGTCTGGAAGGTCCTCGAGCAGAAAGCCATCAGTTTTCCGGCAACACTCCTTCTGAAAAACGGCATCCGCGTCTACTTCCACGAAATGCGCGTTGGGGACATGGTTGTCACAGGACCTGGGGGACTGCTTGGCGGGTAAAATCGAGGAGTGAACCGAGCCTCAGCTGTCAACTACGCATGCCTGGCGTGGTTCGAGTTTGGGATAGCCCATGCGGCGGAGGCGCGAAGGAACCAGTGTCAAGTGCCGTTCCCGCTTGAGAAGCTGATTGTGCTCTCGTGCCAGCTGCTTGTGGACGGTCGTTCGTGGTGGAGAAGCCCCGCTGTCTTGAAGGCATGCGATCCTGACGCTTTTGCGAATGAATTACGCGTGCTGGTCACCTACCTATCTGAGTACGTCGCGGAAGTACTTTCGTGGCGAGCCTCACCTGTTACAGACAGCTGGTTTGGATCGAGCTTAGAGGCCGCGATCCTATCGGAAGCTTCAGTTACCGTTACGGACTTCGTTGCGTCTCGGGCTGCACAGACGGATTCTGAAGACCATCCCAATGATAACCACACGGACACGACTGGCGACGGCGCTCTGTGCTTCTGCTGCGGCGCTGCAGCCTGGATAAGCGTTGTTGTTTGCCCTCGATGCATTGAGACGTACGAGCTAAGCAGCATAGCCCTTGCGCCCCTCTGCTGTTGGCGTTGCGCGTCCGACCAGTACTGGTCCGGCCATTGGAACCTCACAGAGACTCCCACTGCTGAGGAAAGGGACCAACACAGTCCATTGATGGTGTACCGCCTGTCCGGGCGGGCGTCTCATGTTCTGCTCTCGAGGTTGAAGCTCCTTTTGCCAGGTGCAGGGCAAGAGCAGTGATGGTATGGCTGATGCGGTGGAACAGACCTGATCTGAACCTATGGTTTTTCTTGTCTACCAGCTTTTTTATCCATGGGGCGGCTTCTTTCCTTGCATGTTGATCAATAGGTCTCTTGGGGGCTCATTTCCCGGAAATCTTTAGCACCTGCCCCTCCCAAAGGGGTGTTGTGTGTTCAATCATATGATATCGTTGGCCTCCTTGCGACAACCACACAAGAACAGTTTTTAAATGCTACTGCTAGACGTTCCAATCTAGACATCAGGGCAAACATTGTACCAGCACTCGTGTTGTCTGCCTGCAAATCCCTCGTCACTAGCCGCACTTGAAGAGGAAGCCGGAGCGCTTGGAAAAGAGGAGCCGGCGAGTTCCAATGGGCAAGACACATGCCAGCTCCGTGACTGCCTCCGCAGGAATGAGCTGCAAAATCTCTGGCGTGGCATTCAACACCTCAGATGGTTGGCCGTTTGGTTCTGTGGTGTTTGTGTTTTTGAAGGACCAAGCCGCACAGCAGAAGTGCAGTTTGTCATCAATAGACCCAATGGAGCGTACTTGAAGGAAGTGCCCCCGTTGGTCACAAGCACCAATGTCCTCTTCTGTCGATCGCACGTACACTGTACTTCCGGAGCGCACAGTAAACCTCTTCTTCTGGTTCCTCGCTGTCTTCCAGAAACGGAGGTCCACCCCAGCCCTGACATGCATCCACAATGACTCCGGAGCCTGTCCGTGAATCTGACGGCCTGCTCTCCATACAATTGCTGGCTGTGCTGCAGCGAACACACCGGCAGCCAGGCGATACTAACTTACTGCCTTCATCAACGATCCCTTTTGATTGAGGAACCACGACCTGCATAGGCCGTGCTTTTCTGGCTGCGACACGACACGCGAGATGAGCTCTGCGTCTCGCCAATAGTTCATGGAGTAGTCCGCGGAGTTGTGGCCATTGCTACGCAGAACTGCGTGTTTTGATACCTGATGGAACTTCTCAAATATGAGCTCGCACATGAATGGCCCAAGCTGTATGAGGGGAAGAGACCGATAGATGAGCTCGAGGAAACGATGAACGGTCGGCTTCTCCCAGCTTTTCCCAAACACTGAGAGAGATCTAATGTCTTGCATCACCTTCTCTCCTAGGCGCTGCAGATCCGTCACAGTTGGCTTTGTCATAACGGCGTGCTCTCCGTCAGAGGCTATGCTAGGGTGGTAGAACAGAGTCGACGTAAATCCTCGTAGCGACAATAGTGCCCGGAGAAGTGCCGCTTGGTGCGGCACTGAAGTGCTGCCCCTCAGTATGGATTCCAGCACTGTCGGAGTCACAGTAAGTAGGACGGCGTAGTCTGACATTGAGAGTGTCGTTCCCCCCATTTTTTCGGGCTCGAAAGTGGTAAAACAGTGTACGTGGGTACATGTGCGGCACATGCTCGCACCTGCCGCACCAGGAGGTCGCGCTTTTCAACTGAGAGCGCGCCATAAGCCTCCTCAAGAAGCTGTGACGCCATGCCGTAGTATTTGAGATGGGAAGGCGCTGCGATGACATGCTCATGTACATCGAAAGACCCAGGGCCTCTCCCTTCCGTCAACCGCAAGAAGTCGTCACCAGCACCAGCTGTCACGCCATTCAGCAGGAGGGCGCACTTCATAGACGCTGTAGAAAGGTTCGGAGTTCCTTTGACTCTCGAAATGATGGCGGACGTGCGCTCCTGTATGCGAGCGAAGCGGCCGTCTCTGACGTCGAACGTATCCACACTGCTCTTGGCCCGATCCCGTCGCTCCGTCCTCGTCTTTGGCTGGACAATGTCACAGCTAGTGCAGTGCTCGGTACCACTCGCTCCAAAAGAGCTAGAGTACTCTGCAGCCATTGGAAAGTCGAACACTCCCATGCACGGAAAAACGTGTACGAGAACATCTTGCTTGGTGACAGCGTCATACACAACGACACCTTCTTTTGCGAGAGATATCAAGTCTTCAAAAATGGCCTTAACGACTGGGCCGGCGTCTGCTCCGGGAGGAAGGTATGCCAAAGGCCGCACGGAGTGCCTCCTGTTCTCCAGAGTAATGGACGCGTACGCACCGTACAGGCCCATGACGTTTCCTCGTCGGCGCTTGTGGACCGCGTACTCGTCACCATACA
>Ga0209093_1001442_pt1 | contig 13492 bp, 18 predicted proteins | sample SidtaG_4_FD_187450 | JGI IMG/M metagenome (GOLD analysis project Ga0209093, IMG submission 187450) | Marine algal microbial communities from Sidmouth, United Kingdom - Sidmouth_Male1 metaG (SPAdes) (version 2) | ecosystem: Host-associated > Algae > Red algae > Unclassified | place: Sidmouth...
ATGGGCGTCGCGCGATTGTGCGTGCTGCGGAGGACTTCTATGGCGCTCCATGGTGGGATTGGATTCGGTACACGAACCGACATGGGGTCGAGAGCGTGGGACGCGCCCGCGTCATCATCCTCGGGAAAAGCTCGTGGGCGCAGCGGATTGCTGTTGTGGAGCGCGCCGTTAGAGCAACGCCGGTGGACAATTGCGCGTTCACGGCATACGGTTTTGAGCGTCTTCGCTGGGAGATGGCTCCAGGTGCATGCACCCCTAAGTTGGAAGCCGTGCCGCTGGAGAAAGTGATCAGTGTGCTTTGTGTCGAAGTGGACCGGTGTGACTGGGTACGTCGGCACGGCCTCGAGGCAATGCCGGCGTCCACACCTAGCTCCGACGTTGAGTACCGCCGGCGTAGGATGTTTGTCAACGCGTTTGTAGAAGAGTGAGAACAGGTTCCAGTATGCCGCGTTGTGCTCGATTGTCTTCTCTCTTGCCGTCGTCTCAGTCCGACTTATGACAAAGAGTGCAGTCTGTACGTCGTACTGCGATGCGTTTTTCTCATTCACGCAATACATAAGAGCTGTCGCAGCGGGTTTGAGAGGCTTCCACCGTTGACGCATTACAAACGGCTTCCGTGTCGTGCAAGGCACCCCGGTAATGTGACCGACGTAGGCGCCTCGCACTCGCGACCAAGTCAGCACCGCAGCACTCCAGGATGCCGCGCGCCGTGCACGCACGAGACGCTGCAATGCGGCGATGCTGCAGCACCATTGGATTAGCTCAGACGAGAGGCGTGCTTGCGTTTGTCTCGCAAGTCCCGAGTTGCAGGGGGGAAGCAGTGGCGAAGCACTATTGGAACAGCACATCCGCTCTGCGTACGTCGTCCCTTTTTTTAGGTCACACCGTTAGCAGTGCGTTTCTATCTTCGTGCCATTGGTCCAGCGCATAGATGTGCTCGTCGTCGACTGTCATCAGTTGACCATGCATCGTAGGGAAGCCGTCCTGAGCGATCTCGCCGCTGTCAGCGACCCAGATTGAGCGGGCGACCAAGACGATGACCCAGTGGACGGGCCGATGGCGTGGAAAATACAGTGCATTTAGGGTAGCCCCCCGATTGTGGTCCGTTTCCAGGTGCTCTCATCACTCTGAGTGCTGACGCTCGGCTGCAAATGCGAGAATGTTTCAAAGCCGTGAAGTTTGCGGGAGGTCCGTGCGGAAGCGCGAGGACTGGGTGCTCAACGCCGTCAGATCCGCGCCGTTCGATGACCGAGCCATCCGGTTCTGAGGCAGCAAAGGACAAATCGGCGCCCAAAAGAAGCGGTTTGGGGATGGAACGGCAACCAAGTCCGCTGCCGGACGGGACTTGGTGATGGCCGAGCCTCATTTCCCGGTGAGGAACCCTGCGGATCCCACGTTTCTTTGCAATGCCTCTGTATTACGTCCGGAATATGATTGAAAGGCATGTGCATTGCGGTGTATTGCGTGAAAACCGGCGGTGGCACAACCGCCGACGATGAAGGATCGCGAGTTGATCCGACGCTATTTTTTGGTGGTGGTGCACCCCTCAGAGAGTGGCCGTGTGGAGCGACGCAGAATTGCCTCGCGACGCAATTCCGTTTCGGCCACTCATGTTCCTGCACGTTGCAAATGGGCTTTCGGACGGTGCCTGTAAAGTTCGGACCCAGAAGAGCCACCTTGACAAGGCGTGACTGGTGAACGGCTCTGTGCCACTCGTTTTTGCCCCGTTTGGACACCGGGCTCGGGGCCAGTGTGGGGTTCTAGTCAGGCCCGTTCGCAGTTGCAAGAGACGGGACGGTATACCGGTACATACCTGCGAAAAACCTGTGCCGTACCGTTTCGAGGTGGAAATCAAATACATAAGTTTTGCAGCCGGAACACAAGACTTCCGTCGCAATGGGTCGCGACCGACCGACTGGAAGACCGCTACCCCGCCACGGAGCGTCGTTCTGGCTGCTGACACGTGGGCGAAGCGCAACATGGACCCCTTCCCTATTTTGCGTGCGGGTGCCTTTTTTTCATCTGTAGCTGGTGCTGCAGGGGCTCTCCCTAGTTCCTTTTCTCCCGCTGCCCAATAAAATCCCATTCGTGCTTCTTTTTCTGATGTGCGCGCCCGATATGGCAACCACTTTGAGCGCGCCATGCGCGTGTCCGAGGACGTCTTTTACGGTTTGGTGGGTGTTCTGCGTCCCCGCCTACCTCTCCACGGCTTCTCTGCGGAGGTCCGCACGGCCCTGGCTCTGCACTACTAGGGAGGCGGGAGCTACGCCGACATCTGTGCCGCACTCGGTTTGCACTCGGTGACCATCTACCGGGCCCTGTGGGATGTGGTAGACGCTGTGAACTGTTCCCCCGGTCTGGCACTGGACTTTCAGTTGGCTGATTGCTCGCGGCGGCAGGCGTACGGAGCAAATTCCAGGCCCAGCGCAACTCCCCGTTCAGCAATGTCATTGGGGCCCTCGACGGTGTTGCCATCGAACAAGAACAGCCTCTACCAGCGGACGTGAAGTGTGTTGCAGAATACTACTCCCGCCAAGGGTTCTACGCTCTCAACGTGCAGGCCATTTGTGACGCTGACTACAAGTTTCGGTGGATGTCTTGCAAGAGCCCCAAGTCAGCGCATAATTTAACTGCGTTCACGTGCACTTCCCTAGGTCAAGTGCTTCACGGGGCCGACAATCCGATTACATTAAGCTTGATTCAATATGGCCACTGCATTGCTTCTGACGAAGCTTACGCGGCAGGCGAGGTGTTGGCTGTCCCGTAGCCTGGTGGCGGTAAGGGTGACCGTTGGCGTGACTCATAAAACGGTCACCTTTCCTCTCTGCGTATCCACATTGAGAAGGCTTTCGGAATACTGGTGTGGCGCTGGGGGGTTTTTTGGAGGCCGCTGCGTGTGCCGCTCGCTAAGCGGCCAGGTCTGATGTGTGCATGTCCTCGTCTCCATAACTATTGTAGCGACCATGCCGCTACCGGTTTGGCTTCTCTTGGTGAAGATCGCGTTCGTGGGAATATCTTTTTTCCAGTAACGATGCAGTGAGTGCTGGCCAGCGCGGTCGGCTTCGTGATCGTGAGCGCTCTGTGTTGAGGGTGCGGATGACTCTTCGGGTGGAGGAGCTTGGTCTTTTGCGGCCCGGTGTGGCTCCTATGTACTGAGAAAATTCATTCCAAAAAGAGCACCTCATGATAAGCGCCACACCTCTACGCCCCGCCAGCTTTCAGAGCCAAGTGAGATCAGACCCATATGTAACAGAAGAGAGGAAACTAAGAAGGACTCTATTCAACGTCACCACTTTGGGCGCACCAACAAGAGAAAAACTACGAAACCCCTCGGAAAGCGAGCAGCGCACACTATTACGGCTCCTCTCCATCCAACAGTCGATCATCGGACCCAGCTCCCTCCACATCCGGAGGAGCCTCGAGACTGGCACAGCGCCCGCTAGTGCTGCCGTCGCGTCGTTGGCCGTCCTGCATCTGCCCCTCCGCATCAGCACGCGGCCCCGCCGCCGCGGTGGAACCCTGCCTGTCACGGGAGGCACCGAACGGCGAGCCAGCGGACGACCGCAGCGCACCTTCAAATTGGGTCTTGATGGCCGTGAATAGCTGATCACGAAAATCAGCATCTCGGGCGTTCTTCAACGTCGTTGAGAGCGCGACTAGCTCCGAAAAGCGTGCGTACTTTGCGGCCGACGCTGCAGTGCTTGCAGAACTGTCCACTAGCGCCTGGAAGGCCGGTTGTAGCACCCGCTTTCGCTTGCCACGATTGGCGGGCAGGGAGGAGGTGCCCAGCACAGGCTTGTCGCCTTCAACACCGGCAGGGCCGACTTCGGGGTTGATGAGCTTCAAAACCGTGTCCTTTTCGCTTAGTAGCGCATGTTGGTAGTCCAACAGGGTGTCCCCGTTCGAAACTTCCGCCCACAGGCTGGGGTTATTCTGCCCTGATGTGGAGAAGCGCCCGTGCACGCGCCAAAAACCAGATCCAATCTGTGAAGCACAGTATGGACAGAATAAGACAGCGAACAGAGCGTCAGAAATGTGCTCCTGTGCGGTAGGAAGCGCATGAGAAGCGTACACGTTGCAATTGCCAAAGGAAAGGAAGCGTATTACGAACTTACCGTCGTCCACTTCGCCCTTAAAGCCAGTCCCATACGCAAAACCGGGTGGCAATTGGGGTCAATACCGCCATTGGCCCACGGGAGGTACAGTAAAAGTCTCGGAACCGTTGAAAAGTTTGGCCACGACCACCACCCAGACATCCAACCGGCGCGACCTCGAGTCCTGCTGCTGCCGGCTCATCGGGCCCCGAGAAACGATCACTCCCATGGCTACCTCACCGTGGCACATCACGTGCCTGAGTCGAGCCCTCTCGTGCCTAGAGAATGGCGCTCTCCCCCCATCCCGCCCCGCAAGCCATAGAGATGGATGGCAGCGCAAGCTCACTGGCGGCCGCATCACGGGGGGGTGGTGGTGCGGGGTTCTGCAAGTGGTCAGGTGTGAGTGGGGCAGCCGAGGAAGGCGTGGCAGGGGTGGGGTTGGTTGAGGGGAAACCGGTCATCCCGGCGGCACTCCCAGGTCCCTCGAACGATACCCCGTGTACACGGCACCGCTCCACCACGATATCCTTGGTTCCGTGAATTGGCAGCCCAAGAAGCTTCAGTTTGGACCTCATCTGCTTCACAGTCACCCGCGCGGTCATGTTGGGCAACGCCGGTGGCGTGCGCCGCGGGGGGGGGGGTCGCGAAGGGGAGGCTGCGCAGTGCGGACGGGGAGGTGGGTGCGGCGTTGCGACAAGCTGAACCACGCATCGTCGTGCATCTCGTGTGGGGTGTGGGCTGCGTGCTGCTCTAGGCAGTGGTGTGTGTGGCATCAAGCCAGAATGCTCCATCGACCATTCGTCTGACAGTTGCGTGGGAGCAATTTCAAACCCGTTGCGTGGGAGCAATTTCAAACCCGCCCGTTGTTCAATCTTGGACTCTGTGACAGTATACCGCGCTATAGACATACGTGGGGATCCCGCGTACGATTAGAGCGGTATACCGTCCCGGGACGAGTTCTGCCAATCAAATCAACATCACGCCGGTATACTGTCCGGCGGTTTACAACTGCGAACGGGCCTCAGCTCCGAAGGGTAGGGTTAGGATACGTTCACGTGAAATGGTGTATACTTGAATGTCATAAAGGGTATTATTGCCCCTTTCTAGTAAGATGGGGTCCGGTGGATTTCGGTTCCGGCTGGCCCTGTGCGCCCGGCCCGCGCACAAACCGAAACGCGAGGGCGCCCGCCATCGCTCGCGCGACCGGTCCCCGCTTGCGGTGCACGCCCCGCGCGCCGGCGCGGAGCTCGCCCAGGCCTGGCTCGCTGCGTGTGCCTACGGGAGGGCGCGCGCGCCGAGCGCAAACCCAGTTGAGGGCAGTCACAACATATTCGCTGGCGGATGTAGCCCTACACAAAACTAAATACATTACAGCTGTTTCGGTGGCACGTGATAGACTTTGGCACCATTCCAGGGACTCTCGCATGAAGCGCCGTAATCCGATGCCAGCTCCAGCCGCGGCCCAGACGCTTCATGCCCGATACGCGTCACACGCGTGCGAGCACACCCAGTGCACGTAATCGATCGCGATGCCCACGCATCCCCACTATGACGCCGCGTTGCCCTCTATTTCCGGCGAATGTCGGTGTTGCGACCAACAACCTGTCCAGGTACGTTCCTTGTCGACTGTTCTTCTTTCCATACCAGCTGCACGCCCCGCGCAAATACATGGAATCGCTCCCACTACTGTTTTCCTTCCCCCTTCCACTATCTCTGTAATACATGATCCTGACCTCTGCCCCTTCTGCCCATACCTGTTTTCTGTGCTTTCCCAACACTGTCCGTCCTATCCACCTTTCCCCGAACCTCACACAGTAACTGCACCACAGATAATGTACCTGAAGAGAGTTCAGGCGGTGTCAGCAGCACCGGGACGCCGTTTGCGCAGCCACCGCAGGCCAGCGCTTCACTGGAGAAAGTCGTTGCGGGCGAGTACCAAGTGGCGCTCAGAAAAGCACGGCTTGATCCCGCCGCCGCTCTCATTGTCCTTAAACAGGCATATGAAACTCCGTAAATACGCCCCTCCTCGCCCGTGTGGACGCGTTGGTCAGCCGTCAGCCTTCTGATGGCGACCAGTCCAGAGATGGTCACCGTTACGCTCGGCAGCGGGCACAAGAGACGGTATCGACGCGAGATTACGTCACGAAAGGACACGGTCAAGCCTCGGCAGGCACTGCGGCGCCTCGCGCAGGCCGAAGAGGCCGCTTCCAAGATCTTGCGGGTGGACGCTGGCATGACGTCAGCTGTCTTGGAAGACGTGTGCCTCAGGGCTCGCATGAGTGTTCGCGTAGCGGTGGCGCCGAGCCCTGCCGTTGCAGCGCTTCCTCTGCGGGTGCAGTCGCAGTTTTCTGTGGACAACAACGGCAGTGATGCCACATTTCAGCGCTTCCGCATGCTATTGGGCCCCAGGTGCGGCCTCGCAAGCCCAGTGGCGCTGCGCACGAACCTGATGAGGGCGGCAGTGGAGGAGCGCAACCAGGCTATTACAAACGGACAAGGATCCTTCCTGGTCATCGCACGCGCTGCGCTGGAGGCGCTGATCCTCGATCTGCGCCGACAGGCGTAATTTCTCGAGCGTGCGATACATGGAGCGGATGGGCGCGATATGGTGGCCGTTCGTGCCTCTGAGGGGCAGACGATGGCCTCTATCCCACCCGCTTCCTTTGTGAAGGATGTCCACATTTGTTTTGGACTAGAAAAATGGGGCCTGATCAACTCTTGTAAATCAGATCTGTACTGTGCTAACCAACTGCACCCTTCAAGCCGCGGCAACTCCATCCTTTACGGCATCTTCCTCTGCCAGAAATATGACCATGCGGCTCTCACCCAAATGGCGGACGTCCACAATGGCGTTGGAAGCGCACTTCTCCATCAAAAGCCGACTGCTTTTTGGTCATTGACTCATGCCACATCTCCCCCCATGCCTCTGCATCTAAAATTGGGATTCACGGGAGGCCTGATACGGCGGTTGATTGAGGAAGTGAACTTCCATCATGGGCCGGCGCGAGCTGGCGCGTACGCTGTAAACCTGGCCTTGGCTCTATGATTTGCCGTGGGCGTCGCACCCAAACTCTACTTTGGTGGCAGATTCGAAGGCCGCCAATGCCAGTTGATTGCGCGGAGGCTGTCGGCTGTCGTCGCGCTGTTTGCAACGTAAGTGCCTGCTGCGGTCGCTGCGGCGCACAGCGCAGCATGTGACACCTTGACGGAGCTGCTGCCAGTGCTCACCCGGACGGGTGTCAGCTCCACAGAGGACGCCAAATCCTTCCGGGCCGGCACCGCTCGGTTTGTGGATGGGCTGTGCGCGGCCTTCCCTTGGTTTAGCGTTTCACCTAAGCTCCACACGCTGTGCTGTCACGCACCAGATTTACGAGACTGTTTTAGGATCCTGCGTCGCTACAGAAAATAAGGGCTCGAGTCGTGGCACGGACACTTCAACCAGATGCCGCACGGCACCCAGACCTCAGCTTTCTGGGAAGCCGCTTGTCCTACGTCAGGCGTTACGCTGTCAGCCGGGGCGCCCGGACGCGCCGCCTACAACCGTGGTGCAAAGCGGTCTCCCGCAAAGGCGGGGCCTGGGGCGCGGGACGCCAAGACACAATTTGACAAGCGGACCAGGAAGAGTAAGCGGTCTGCCAGTAGCCGGGGAAAAAGAGACGCTCGTCCGGGCGGCGGCGGTGGCGGACGTGGTCGCCCAAAAGATGGCGGAGCAGGCAGATGGCACTTTCGTCGCCGGGGGGGGCAGCAGCATATGGCACCTTCGTGGCGATCCACTCCGCTCCGCGGCGCACGCCGCCCTTGCAGAAGGGCACCTGGCACTCGACCCCGGCCGCCGTCACGTGAGAATCCCGGTACCGCATGTCTGAGGCGGCGCCGGAACGGTTGAACAAGATGTAGGCCCACACCAGGCCGCCACAGCGGCTGGAAAGCTTATTTTCCGCGGTGCGGAGGCCGATGCAGAGCGCCTGCATGATGAAATCGGCCGGGGTGGGCAGCCACTTGAGCGACTGGTAGCCAACAAGCGCCGCTTGGACCTCCTTGTAACCGGCCACGGCGAGCGCGACGACGTGAGCCGCTGTCGGGTCGGGGCAGCCGGCCATGGCGTGAATGCCGCTGATTGTCGACAAATACTTGCCGAGCGAGTTGGGAGGCAGCGCCTCGCGCTCGCTCTCGTAGGCGATGTAGCCGACGGTAGTGACCGCGTCGGCAGGCAGCGGGACGAGCGTCCGGTAGGCGCAGACAGCTACAGACGCTCGCCAGCACGACATGTAGGAGCTACGCGTCGACGAGAGGTAGGCGTGCAGCAGGAGAGAGCGAGAGGGTGCACTCATCGCGCCGGGAAACGGCTGCGCCTCCGTCAGCGTCGGTTGGAGTTCGGCAAAGCGGGTGGCGTCGCTGACGCCGCGCTGCCGTCGAGACGGAACGCGACTTTCCGGCACACGGGGCTGGGGGGAGGGCAGTCCGTCGCGCCGAGCGTGTACACGCCCTCATCCAACGGCAGCAGAGAGAACTCGGCGCACGCCTCCACCGCCGGGGCCCACCATGGCTGGGTCTCCCACCACGGGGCGACCAGCGTGACGCGGGCGGCCTTCTGGATGATGCGGTGGACGACGGGCCCGACGAGATTGAAAGGCGGGTTGGCCCAAGAGTTGTCCACCGTTCAGTCGTGGTCCATCGCGTTGATGCCCGACGAATTTCAGGTGGCAAAGCGCGAGATGAAGCGCCCACAGGGCGTCGTTAAGTCGGTCGGGAACAGGGCTAGGGTGTGCGGCCCGTACTTGGCCTCGAGCCGCGTGAACCCAGCACAGCTAAGCGTCCAGTCGGTACTGTCCCGCTCGCGGGAGAGGCGGTCCGCCCCGAGGTTGAGCGCCGACGGAAGGTGCTCGGGCCGGAGCACGACGCCCATCGCCTCAGTGAGAGCTTCCAGGCGGCGCAGCTCGTCTATTGTCGCCGGCGACGAGGATGTGCCGTTGTTGATGACGCCAATCGCCACCTTCGAGTCAATTTTGAGCCTGATGACGGTCTCGCGGTCGGAAAGGAGGGCGCGGAACGACTGCAGCCTCAGCCTCACGGCGCCGAGCTCAAGCGGGTTGATGTGCAGCGTCCGCCGGTGGGGGTCATGGAAGCCCCGCGCCGGAACGACGCCGTCGAGAACCGCCCCCCAGCCGACCGTGCTCGCGTCCGTCTCCATAGTGATCGTCGGAGGAGCCGGCCAGATGCCCCGGCCCGTCGACGCATGTTGCCGCAGCTCTGACCACAAAGACAAATCCCTCAGGCACTCGTATGTGATTAGCACGTCGCCCGTCACCCGCGCGTTGAGCACCGCGTCGAGGGCGGCGAGGTGAAAGCGGGCGGTCGGCATGCTCAAATAGGTGCTGACCGCCGTGCCCGAAAACGAGCGCAGCTGGGAGAGCGTGACGTGCCTGCGGTGGGAAGTTTCCCAGCGGAGGTTGGAGGACGCCGTCAGCTCGATGGAGATGGCACGGTCCGGTGGCAGGAGGAACAGTCGGCGCTCCGAGTCGACGGTAAGTCCGAGAAGGCGGATGGCCGTCGTCCCGGTCTACACGCCCTTATTGCGGTGGAAGCGCACCCCGAGGCGGCGGAAAAGGCGCTCGACCGTGCGGACCGCGTCGATCCTCTCGGCTTGCGACGCCGGTTGGCCGCTTTTCGCCGGGAGGGCGCCGCCCAAATCGTTCACGTATGCAATCCTCCGAGAGACTTTTCCACGGAGGCACTGGACGACCGGTCTTCAGACTTTGGTCCACGTGTACGGGGCGACGCGGATCCCGAAGGGCATTTTCAGTGGGGGGAAGATGCGGCTGTCCAGCTCGAAGGCCAGGTAGAGGGCGTCCTCTGACCGGAGGAGGAGATGGTGGTATGTGTCGGTGACGTCCCAAACCAGGATCGCGTCTGCCGGCCGGAGCACCTGGGCGAGGTCTGCCAGTGTCTCGTAGCGGCATTTCCGCTGCGCCATGAAGCGGTTCGGGTATCGATAGTCGATATCCGTCCGTTCCGCGCCACTGCTTGACCGCACGACAAAAAAGGCGAGCGAAAGGACCTTGATGTGCCGCCACTCCGCCGGGTTCGTCAACTCCCGGACGTACCCGAGGTCCAGCTGCCGCTGGATCTCGCCCTCCATGAAGACCGCGTCGGCCGTCCAGGCGGGGTACGGGCGGGCGCGCGGCGCCGGGGGTCGGCCAGTCCACGGGATCTTCACCAATTGGGCGATCGTGTCCAGCACCCAGGCGCTCGCGCCCAGCACGAGCCAATCGGGAAGCGAGCGGCGCACACGATGGGGCTGGCGGTGCCCCATGGGCATTTTTTCCACCGAGGGGGGAAAAGAGGGAGTGGCACTCGGCGAAGGCGGTCGCGACCGCGGCGGCGGCGTGACCAGGGGGCACGCGGGCATGTGCATCGGGGGCGGTTGCTCCCGTGATGACGACCCGCGGGCGGAGATGGTGGCGGCGGGCGGGAGCTTCGGCCATTTGCCAATGCCGCGCACCATCGCGGGCGGGGCTACTTCCTCGCGGCCGCGTGGACTGGGGCGTCTCCGCCCACAGGTACGCGAGGACCGCGCCGGCCGGCGGAGGAGTGAGCGCCACCGTGGCCACCGTTGGTGCCGCCGTCACCGCCACGACGCGCAACCCCGCCACCACCGTAGCCAGTGGCGTCGCGGGCGGGAGCGTGAAAGCCGCGCGCAGCCGCGCCAATTTTTGCGGAGGCATGAACCTCCGCACGAGCAACGCGGGCGCGGAGCTCTCGGGCGTTGGAGCCACGGAGGTTGTGTCGCGGGACGGCAGTCGCATGGGAGAAAGCGTCGGCGAGCGCCGGCTCCGTCTGGCGGAGCGCGAGGAAGTCGTAGCGCGCCGCGCTGAGCGTGTAAATGCGGCGGGCGGTGAGACAGAGGGAGAAGAGCTCCGCGTCTTTGACCTCGTCGTCGCTGAAGAGGTAGGCATGGAGGGAGTTGGAAAGCCGCTCCGTCCAGGCAAGCGACTGGTACCAGGCCTGCGCCTCGTTCTCTTCCCGAGAGCCAGCCGCAAAGTTGGCAGCCTGGCGGGTGTCATCGGGGGAGAACGGGAAGAGCAGCCCGTCGCGGCGCTCGACGCACGACGGGATGGAGAATATGCCAAACTTTTCCTCGGCGCCGTCGGGGAGGGAAACCCGGTCAAACCTGTCGTCGAGTTGGTCGCCGCCGACGCGGTCGTCCTTGTAGTTGCGGCGACCGGCGGGCTCAGGTCCCGCAGCGGCGCCGCTGGCGACAGACGGGACAGGCGCGCGGACCGCAAAGGGGGCCCGGACGGCCGCGGGGGCATGTCGGTGCCCGTCTTCGACGGGCGCGTCGTCCGCAGCCGCGCAGGGCGCGTACACAGCAAGCCGAGCGAAAGCGGCGGCGAGGTCCCGCGCCAGCGATTGGATGACCTCGGCATCGGTACGTCAGGTAGTCGATGCGGCCGCGGCCCCCATCCCTTGGTTCGCCGTCGCCATATCTGCGGCGGCGAGGGCCGCGTCGGCGCGGCGGAGGCGCTCGAGCTCGCTCGGTGTCCCCTCCTCGTCTTCCTGCTCCGACCCGCCGCGTGACGGAGGGTCGGCGACCATCTTGGCCAGCGTCGCATCCGTCGGCGGCTGCGCGCCCCCTAGTGCAGCGGACCCGGCGGCGGCGGCGGAGGCGGCGGTGGCGGCGGCGGCAATGGCGGCTTGGTCGACGTTGATGCCGTCGAAGTTGCTTCCAGTGCTCATACTTAGGTATGCGCGACGTCAAACCGTGGGCAGAGGCCCAGGAGAGTTGCTTCGAGCTGTGTGAATCAACCACCCAGATAGAAACGAGGACATTGGGGAACAGGAGGGAATTAAGAAAGCAGAGAGAGAGCGCGCCCTTCGAGTACTCAACCCACTACCGTCCGTCGCCCGCAGTCCGCACCGCCACGCCCGTCCGCCCGCCGTCTCGTCCAGCGCCGTTAGCGCGGTGCGCCGTGCGCGCGCGTGGCAGCGTGCGCGCGCGTGCCCCCACCGCTGCCGCCGCGCTTGCGTGGCGGGGGCTGTAGCGGGGGGTCCCCGCTGCGTTGCCGCAGAGTTGGAGGCTATGTCGCGGGGAGGGGGGCCGGGGTGCCTGCTCAAAGTTGAGAAGTGCTTGCTGTCGTGGGGACGTTGCGGCGGCCGCGGCCCGTCGGCGGTCGCGTCCATCACGGGGCGGGCGTTTTCCCGCTCCGCCCGGTGGGTGCCGCCTCGTGGGCGGCCGCTGTGGTGCGTCGCCCGTCCCGTTGCGGGCGCCGCCACGCTGGCCGCCGCTGCGGTGCGTCGCTGGACAGCCCCCGGGAAAAAATTCCAGTTGCGGTTCCATAGCAAATCGTTGACACCAGTGCAGGAAAAAAGGCCGCAGTCGGTGAAGAGGGCGCGTGCAGGCACAATATATGGGTATAGAGACCAGCTGGCAAAGCTACAGCAAGTCGTAGGTGCCTGACGGGACCCTCTCACAGCTGTCTGGCACCAACGCGTTATCCTCGAGCGAACATGCCACGTCAACTAGCGTGTACCAAGCGTCAGCTCGGCGAGTCAACAGCTCGGGAGGGACCGAATGGGACCCAGTCCGGCTGTCCGACGTCGAAGACATGTCATTTCCAGCGGGTACCACAACAAAGGCCAGTATTTGTACTCGAAATCGGTTGCTCCGACTTCTACCCGTCCAAATTGATGTCGCGTCGAATAATTTTCGTGATCCGATCAATTGACTTCCAACCGATTTCGATTCATCGATTGCCCATCCCTAATCCCTGGGGAGGGGGTCGACCGTGCGTGTCGTCTATTCCACCGACACCGGGCGGCGAGGCCACGTGCTCGACCCGCAGCGGCAGCCGCGCGCTCCCAGAGCTTCTCAGCGCGAGTCCGACGCAAACTTATGCTTCGTGTTTAGGATTCTGGGATACTACATGGGCAGCGACGGCGTGCGGGCTAGGCAGCGACGGCGCGCGGAAGGGGACAGTGGGATGGTCCACGGTAGCATGTAAGGGCCGGGGCAATAGGCCGAGGAGCGGGTGGGTAGGATCACCAGGAAGCAGTGCCTTCTATCTTTCAGTGTGCTTGCTGCCGCCGACGACGGTGGCGGCGGGTACGCGCCTCGATGCCGTCCGCGTCATCGCGTCCCACGCACCGTTCGGGCGCGCCAGGCGTCCACCGCGGCGGCGACGGCCCTACGGGAAAACTTTCCTGGATAACCAGGTTTTTTGACCCTAAGATCCAGCAAAAACCCGGATCTTGATGCCTTCGCGTCGATTTCGACGGGAAACGGTGCCGATTTTGCGCTCTCCGGCGCCTGGGCAGAATGCAAACAGCATTCGCAGCCTCCTGCGTGCAGTAGCAATTGCTGACCGGCAGGCAATCCAGGATCTTGGGCGGCCGCACGC
>Ga0209093_1001443_pt1 | contig 13491 bp, 9 predicted proteins | sample SidtaG_4_FD_187450 | JGI IMG/M metagenome (GOLD analysis project Ga0209093, IMG submission 187450) | Marine algal microbial communities from Sidmouth, United Kingdom - Sidmouth_Male1 metaG (SPAdes) (version 2) | ecosystem: Host-associated > Algae > Red algae > Unclassified | place: Sidmouth...
TCGTAAATACAGGCGGAGTCGAATCAGCTGATATGATAATCGTCGACATCGCTGTGCCCATCGCGCCGCAGCCATCCACCACTGTCCAAGTCACTGTAACTTCTCCTCCACATGTAGCTGGCAAGTTACCATCAAAATCATTTGATAATAGTAGTTCAGTAACATTAGAGCAGTTGTCCTCTACAGTAGCAGATTGAAGCCACGCTACTAAGGCTGTCTCATAATTATCTCCGCATGCTAGTTCTAAGTTGTTTGGTGGTGTTACCGTCGGCGCTATTTGGTCAGTCACGGTATAGCTTGAATTAAGCATGACTGAATAGTTTCCACATGCATCTACAGCTATGAATCTATAGGTATAAATTGTCTCTGAAGCAGAGCCAATGCAGCTTGATTGCACATTTTGCAGGTGAGGTACCACAGTAGCCTCGCTATCACAGACATCAGACGCGACCGCCGTCCTTATCCACGACAATCTATCAATTGGATCATCACAATTGACCACCACGGCTGTTGGTACAGTCAGTATGGGTGGAGCACTGTCAATAATAAAGACTTTAGCTATCTCACTAATTGTGAGGTTACCGCAATCGTCAGCGGCAGTAAAGGTATATTCAATTGTTCTTTCCCCAGAACACTCTACGATTAGCTCATCTGACTCTGCAACTATAGTGAGCTCATCGTCACACTGGTCTGTAACCGTCATGCCACCACTACGTAATAACCACGCAGCTATTGCACCTTCAGGATCAGGACTGCCATCACATTCTACGATTAGATCGGAAGGTGGTATCATCACAATAGGCTTATTTGTATCTATAATAGAAATAGAAGCAGTGCATTGCACATTCATGCCATCACAATTATCTGCTACGGTGAAGGTAACATCATTTGATAAGCCACATGCTGGAATAACGACAGTACTGGTATTTACACTAACATCACCACAGTCATCTGTGGCAGTCGCGGTCGAAAGCCAATTTAGTACAATGGCGTCATTATTTGAATCTCCGCATTCGAGTGTTATATTTTCTGGACATGCAAGCGTAGGTGGAATTGTATCATCAATTATTATAGAGGCGTCTGTGTTAGTTGTATTTCCACATTCATCAGTAGCTGTAAATAAAACAGAAGTAGTACCATTGGTTAAACAAGTTTCATCAATACCGGAAAAATCACTTGTATAAACGACACTGCCGCACACTTCTACACTAACTGATGATCCACCATTATTAGAAAGCCATGCTAATATCTCTGTCGCTTGTTCAGTTCCATCGCACTCTAAAATTAAGTCTTCTGCTGGAGAAATGATCGGATCTGTAGTGTCTGTCGTACGATATGTACATCTCGTTGATGTTTCGTTACCTGCAGCATCAGTCGCAATAAAGGTATAAATCTGTTCAATGCTATTACCGCACTGAGAAATATCTACTTCTAGCATAGAGTCAGCTCTCACTACCATATCGCATTCTGCCCCGCCTCCATTTAGTATGGCCGCTATATTATCATTGATCCATCCTTGGACATCTTCTGAGCCACACTCTACATTAACTTCATCAGCACAACTTACGGACGGCGGCTGACAATCTTCAACAATAACATTGAAACTGCATTCTGCAACTACAACACCATCAGGGTCTTTTAACTGGTAGGTAACTGAAGATGTACCTATCTCAAAGTTTATATTTTCAACAGTGTTATTGCCCATGGCACTCGTAGTTCCTGTGACTATATGCATCAGTGTATATCCATCGCACAAACTCACTACGGGTGCTAATGACGCATCAGCAGACCATGTACAACTATTGGCATCCGCACAAGTAGTGAAGGGCGATACTGGACACCTAATTTCAAATTCAGTACTCACGATGGGCGTTATGTCAAAAGAGCATACAGTTTCATTTCCACAAGCATCAGTAGCTGTGTAGGCTACGGTTGTCGCCACATTATTACTAAACTGACCGCCGGATGGAGGTCCAGCGGATAAGGCGACACTCACAGGTTCGTTACAGTCAGTTGCTACTGGAATAGGATAGACAACTGATACCATATCATCGCATTCTCCTCCATCTAAATTGATGGAAAAATCGGTTGGACAATTTAAGAAGGTAGGACCACCTGAATCAGGTTGTGTAATGATTTGCCCAGTTATCATGGACGTATTACCACAAAGATCTGTAGCCGTGAATGTAACCACCTGAGAGCCTCCGACGCATAAATCCGGAACCGTACCGCTCCAGTTATCTGTAACACTTGCTGGTCCACAATTATCCGTAGCCGTCACACCATTTAGCCATACGGCAATCTGGCCAAAAGCATCATCATTACAATCTAATATCAAATCAGCAACAGAGCCTGAAAATCTCGGATTCGTGGTATCATCCACCGAAATAGTCTGCATTACAGGTGTCTGATTTCCACAATCATCCTCTGCAACCCAGTTTCGAGTTATCACAAAAGCGCTAGGACACGAAGGGTCGGGTGAGAATGTTTCGAAAAACTCTACTGACACATTTGTGTCGCAATCATCTTCAAATCTCAATTCTGGTACAGGGGGCGCTGATTGACTACACTCCAAAGCAACACTGGCAGGAGGAGCACCGATGAGTGTAGGCGGGTTCGTATCGTCCATAAATGTGATTGTTTGCACACATTCAGATTGATTTCCAAATTCGTCAAGAAAAGAATAAGTACGTATGATATTACCAGAGCCTGCTGGACATGTCTCAGCAGATGTGGAGACATCAATGAATGAAAATACTATCTCATTAGTCGACGTACAATTATCAGTAGGGGTAAAATTCCCCAGCATTAGAGATGGTGGGGGTCCCGTCGAACACACTTGATTAAGCATATCTGGGGCCACTGAGCAGTCTACAACTGGAGGCTGATTATCAAGCACATTAACCGAAAAGGCACAATTGACACTTTTGCCAGAATCATCTGTTATGGTGTAGGTGACTATAGAAGTTCCAATATTAAAAAACCCGTTAGCTATGCCAGATCCACCTCTAACAGTAGCACCAGTAATAGCGTATTGGATGTCCAAATCATTTACATCCGTACAATCATCAAAGAGAACAGTAGGCTCTAACCCACTTGTGATTGATGCAGAACAATTAAGTCCAGCGCCTGCTTCGACCGATATATCATCTGGACACTGTACCGTAGGCGGAACGCAATCTTCGAAAGTTGCATTAAAACTTGTAGGGTATAAATTCCCACACCCCTCATCAAAATAAAATGACTGTGACCCAGTTACCGAAACAACAGTGATCTCAAGTGGAATGCCACAAGCGGGAGGTGCAAAGTCCCAATATCCCCAATCATTTTGAGAATTAGCCGGTCTTGAAATATTATTACATGCCGAGGTTTGAATAAACATCGTCTTACAATCTGGTAAATTATCAAAGGATGTATTAGCAACCGTGCCTTGTGCGGGGAAGAATTGATCAATGACAGTCATTCCGTCATCCACTCTAATCTGCACTGGCGCATTGGCTAACTGAGCAATGGTCACATTGGGACCATGCCAGTGCTCTATCCATACTCGGACCATCCCTGTATTCGTAACACAGTAGCCTACCTGCACCCCGTGCGAAAACACGATACTGGGTATCAAAGAAAATATAAGAACTAAAAAAACACCTAGGTAGCGAGCCATATATCGCTGAGAAGCCACAATCATCGACTGAAATTTCAGTAAAAAAATATAAGTTAAAAGGGCTAATCCTAAGGTCTAATACATTAAGATAGTATTATATATACCAATTACAATGCCACATCGGCCATATTTATATATGTTTATTCCGCAGGTTTCACGTGAGACCAATTCTCACCTTTCTCTATGCGTTTAATTTGTGTAAGCGTGACTCCAAATCGTTTTGCTATCATTGATCTTCTTGTTTTGCCTGTAGTAAGCTGTTTCTTGATAATGGCTACTTTTGCTTCTGTCAGTTTATAGTTTCCGACACCCCTAATATGCTCTCTCTTATCGAAGCCAAACTTAGTGGCTCTTGATTTGATGTAATTTTTTCTTTCATCTGGAGTTACCCATTTTAAATTCTCGATCGAATTGTTACTACGATTCATATCAATATGAACTACATGAACGTGATTATCCGAAGGTTTAGGGATGAAGTATTCTGCTACAGTTTTGTGTGGGTATATGCTCTCGCATCCCTCTTTTAATCTATAGGTGATCTTAGGAAATCCAGTCTTTAACATCGTGGCTTTCATTAAAGATTCTTGACCCGAAACCTTATCAATGGATTTTACTCTTCCCCTATTCGAAATTTTATAAATCCTGCCCTTTGTCGTCCCTTTAAATTCAATCGTTTGCCAAAATTCTCCTATCCTGTCTGGAATCTTTAAACTCATAATAATAATCCGTGTATCTATATCTGCAATCGTCTATTACAAGCAATGTATAAAATTATTCTTCGTCCATTTGGAGCGAACTTCAATTTTTAATGTTAGAATTTTTGCAATCGTATGAATAACTGTATTTAAAGCGCGATTGACCTATATTCTTGTCGAATCCCTTCGAAACATTATAATGATGATGTTGTAATAAAACTGCGATAAGATGTACTGTAGCACTATGAGATGGGATCTCATTGTCCAAACATTGCATGACTATTATACAGCAAAACTTTCACCGCATCCACATGTTCTAGAAGCATTCGGGTTATTAAAGAAAAATCCTTTCCCGTCTAATCCCCCGCTAAACTCTAAAGTGGTGTTACATAAATAAAGAAAGCTGCGCAGATCAGTGACGACCTTGACACCATTATCTTCGAAGATTTGATCGTTCTCTTGGCTCTCGGTATCAAAGTCCATAGAATACGTAAGGCCCGAACAGCCACCACTGGTCACTGATACTCTTACGAAGTGCTCAGCAGTAAGATGATCCTCTTGCTGCTTAAGCTCTTCAATTTTATCTTTTGCACTATTAGCTACAAATAACATAAACGAATGTATCTATTGCTCTGACGCCTATCAAGCGTGGACAGTTTCAGTTGGTACAGCTTCCTCTATACCATTCTTTTGCTTGTAATCTGATATAGCACTTTTGATGGCATCCTCAGCTAAAACTGAGCAGTGTATTTTAACTGGAGGTAACGCTAATTCTTCCACTATGGCCATATTATCTATAGACATCGCCTCATCTATGCTTTTACCTTTCAGCCATTCAGTAGCCAATGAAGAAGAAGCTATTGCTGAACCACAACCAAAAGTTTTGAACTTAGCATCCTTGATGGTATTATCAGATTCGTTTACCTCTATTTGTAGTCTCATGACATCTCCACACTCGGGAGCTCCCACTAAGCCTGTACCTACATTCTTTTTGCTCTTATCAAGAGTCCCAACATTTTTAGGGTGCTTGAAGTGTTGCAATACTTTTTCAGAATAAGCCATATTGATCTTTAATTTAAAAATTTAAAACAATTTAATTAGTGTTCGGACCACTCCACAGACTCTAAGTCAACTCCCTCCTTATACATCTCCCATATCGGACTAAGATCTCTCATGTGCGTGACTCCTTTAGTTAGAGCGTCAATAGCAAAATCAACATCATCGTCAGTATTGAAGCGACCCAAACTAAATCTAATGGAAGAGTGAGCTAAGTCATCTCCTAGTCCTAATGCCATAAGTACATAAGAAGGTTCCAATGAGGCGGATGTACAAGCGGAACCTGATGACACAGCAATATTATTAAAGGTCATCATTAAGCCTTCTCCCTCAACGTGTTTAAACGATAGGTTCGTAACATGAGGCATCCTATGGTCCACTGAGCCATTTATATATACTTCTTCAAGATTAGCCATCAATGAGGTTTCTAATCGATCTCTCATCTTAGATAATCTATCCGCATCGGCAGCCATATCTTGCTGCGCTATTTCAGCTGCTTTGCCAAAGCCCACTATACCTGGCACGTTGAGCGTGCCGGATCTCATGCCTCTCTCGTGGCCTCCACCATCCATCTGAGCCGTCACTTTAACTCTGGGATTTTTTCGATTGACAAATAAGGCTCCCACACCCTTAGGACCATACATTTTGTGGCCTGTGAAAGCCATCAAATGCACTCCAACTTCTTTAGGATTCACCGGAATCTTGCCGACCGCTTGAGTCGCATCACTCATAAACAATACTCCTTTATCTCTACAGATGTCCCCAATTTCTTTCATCGGTTGAATGACTCCTGTCTCGTTATTAGCCCACATGATAGATACTAATATCGTGTTATCCTTTATCGCAGCTCTCAATTCATCGAGATCCACTAAGCCGTTTTTACCTACAGATAAATAGGTGACCTCTCCTCCTAATTTTTCGATCTTCTTGCAGGTATCTAAGACTGCTTTGTGTTCCGTCTGAAGAGTAACTATATGATTACCCTTTCTACTATACATCTCAAAGACTCCTTTGATGGCTAAATTATCTGACTCTGTAGCGCCGGAGGTGAAAATGATCTCCTTTGAATCAGCCCCTATCAAATTTGCGATTTGCTCCCTAGCATAGTCTACTGCTTCCTCTGCTTTCCAACCAAAAGGATGACTTCTCGAAGCAGCATTACCAGGATTCTCGTAGAAGAATGGGATCATCGCATCCACTACTCTCGGATCTGTCGGAGTCGTGGAATTGTTATCTAAATAAATGTGCTTTGCGCTCATAAGCTTCAATATAAGAGAAGGGTTGAAATCAATTTGCAAATATAACGCTTATAATCCAAATAGGTTTCAAGAGATTTATAAATAATAAAAATGGGAGAATGTTGGCAATATTAGAGCATTTACCCTGATTTAAAAAAAGCCAGCTGGGTGAGAAAGTTAATGAATTACCGTGAAGTAATAAGTGGTCCAGCTGGCTAATCTTGGCTGTAATAAATCCATTTACATGCAGAATTGTGCTGAATCCTTATAAGAGTTTATAGCCTCGAGCCAATCATAATAAACGTAGAGCGAACACCATCAATATCCATCTCATAGTCCAATTGTATGGTTCCATAGGAATATAATCCCCTACCCCAAATCTTTATATTACCGTCCAGCTCTTGCCTTTCGATGTCAATCTCTTTAAATTCGCAAGTCACACAGTCCAAATCTGCAGAGATCACATCAATTACCGAACCATCGAAAGGCGCTTCAATGAGTATATTGTCACCTGAATCTGAAGCCACAATCATATCGAATGAGCCCGGCAAGCCAATGATGCTGGTATCATAACTACCGACTACCTCAAAAACGTCCTCATTGTAATTTTCACACGATATAGTTAGGGTAGCAGTAATCAGTAAAAAAACTAATGATTTCATCATGATAGAAATTTTATTTGAACAAGCTATGATATAAGAATCAGCATTCTCAATAACCATCGTAGAATAACCTAAGCTTAAGAGTTGTTAAGGACATTAACAATATAATTCTTTGAATATCAATGACTTATAATCTATGGGCCAATGTCTTAATTTTTCATTAAAACAGAATTTTGCTCCCTCCTCATCATAGAATTACAGCTCGCTCTAGCCTGATTACAGATCGTATATCCTTTTATTAAATAGAACTATATAAAATATCCTATAACATTTTGAATATTTACTGATTAGTTACACTTAAGAAATATCAGCAGCCTATGATAAGTAGAAATCACTGTGTGATTTTAAAATAGATCTGCATAGAGAAAAATCTTTTCAAAATTTAACAACAGAAATTATATTCTTTGATTGATAAAAGCACCAATGTAAACGCACTTTATGAGGGTATCATTAGTGGTAATAGATTCCAATTATCGAGAGCCCTGACCCTCGTTGAGAGCACTAAGCCCACGACAAAAGTCCAAGCACGGGAATTAATCAATAAATGCTGGAATCTTCAGAAGCAGGCTTGGCGCATTGGTATAACTGGGCCACCTGGAGTAGGGAAAAGTTCATTTATAGAAAAAATGGGATTGGCCGCGATAGCAAGAGGCAAAACTGTGGCCGTGCTGTCCATTGATCCGTCAAGCACGATATCTAAGGGAAGCATTCTTGGCGATAAAACCAGAATGGAGCACCTTTCCAAGAATGAGAGAGCTTTTATCCGCCCAAGTCCTAATAGAGGCATTCTGGGGGGTATTGAAGAACGTACATTTGAAGCTATTGTCCTTTGCGAAGCTGCTGGATATGATTTTATTATAGTTGAAACCGTGGGCGTGGGTCAGTCAGAGTCCAAAATTCGTGATTTAGTAGATCACCTGACTGTCATGGTCATGCCGGGAAGCGGAGATGGCATTCAAGGAATTAAGAGAGGTCTGTTAGAACTAGCAAATGTTATATTGATCCACAAGGCAGATGGTCATAATCTAAATGCAGCAGCAAGTGCAGTTAAGGATTTCAAAAATACGATGCAATCCACAGTAAATGCGAATCACGTAAATACGGTGGTTATGAAAGCATCTTCTTTGACGTCAGAAGGAATTGACAGCTTTTTAGATATTGTAAAAATTTATTTTAATAAGTCGAATGATATAATAAAAGCTCTCAGACGAAAGCAGCATATATGTTTAATTGAAGCATATCTCCAAGCCTTCTTGTATGATTATGCAAAGGAAAAAACCCAGAAATATATTAGTAGTCATGAGCAGGACCATGGTCAATTTCACCGTCACTCTCCCATAAATTTGGCAGCTAAAATATTCGAAGAACTAACGATTGAATAGTCCTTTATGAAGTTAAGCATCAGCCTATTATCATTGACGATATTCACCATATGTGTTGGTCAGCACAATTTAGTAAAATCTCTATCTGCCCCAGTAAAGCATGCAATAACCCTATCTGGTGCATTTGGCGAATTACGCACTGGGCATTTTCATAGCGGCTTAGACATCAGATCATCTAATGGCAGTATAGGAGACTCTATTTATTCTATTTCTGATGGATATATATCGCGATTAAAAATAGAGCCTGGGGGCTATGGTAACTCCATTTATATTTCTCATACCAATGGTCTGAAATCTGTCTATGCCCATCTACATTCCTTCAGACCTGACTTACAAGATCTCGCTTCAAGTGTACAGTCTGATTCTCTAAATTTCTCTATCGATTACCATTTGGAAAAAGATCAGATAATCGTAGAACAATCAGAATTTATTGGAACAATGGGAAACTCTGGAAATTCCTTTGGTCCTCACTTGCACTTTGAAATAAGAGATCAGAATACAGATAAATTACTAAATCCCGCCTTATTCGGAATCAAGCCGAAAGATACGCGACCTCCGACCATTCAAAGCTTCTCTGTTTATCAATCAGATAAATCAGATCACCTTCTATACTTCAATCAATTTGATGTATTTAGGGATAGGCCAGGCAGGTTTTCGATGCTTCGCGACACTTTAGAGTTATCAGCATCACATAAGACCACTATTTCGTTTAGAGCATTTGATAGAATGAATGGATCTTGGAATAAAAATGGGCTGTATAAGTACCGAGTTTTTGAAAACGAAGAGCTGATAACGACTGTTCAATTTGATGAGATGCGTTTTGCAGATTCTGAATATATTGAGTTCCTTTCAGATCAATATCAACTTAATAACAAGCTTTCTAATTTTCATCAGATTTCCATTCTCACCGACAGCCTTAGCATCGTCAAAAGCAGCTATGACTTTCTGACAGACCAGTCAGTCACCAATTACCTTATTCAGTTAGAAGATGTAGAGGGAAATCAATCGCAGATTTCGTTTGTCATAAGATTGAAAACTCATGAAGTACAGGAAATCATATCTCTGAAAGATCAATATTTAATTGACCCGGATACTGCCTCTATCATCCCCAGAGGATTGTTTATGGTTCATTTCAAAAAGGGCACAGTTCCATATGGCAGGTATTTATACATTGACAATTTTCAGTCCGAGAACTTAGATCTTTTATCAATAACTCCAAGTTATATTCCCTTAGACAAGTCGTTCTCTCTACATTACCGACACACAGATATTGACTCAGCGTTATTATCTAAGTTACACTTCTCTAAGTGCAACGCTAAGGGTGAGACGATTAATTTAGGTGGTGTTCTTTCGCATTCTTGGCTATCGACCGAACTGAGCTCTTTAGGAAGCTATGCTGTTGATATGGACACTATAAGACCTACGATTATGGCAGAGCAGGACGCCACATCTTTGAGTTCAGATCAAGAGATTAGCTTTATCATTCAAGACAACAATAAACCATCATCTAAAAGTCAATACCTGCAGTATCAACTTTATGTAGACGATGTGCCTGCCATACTTTCTTATGACCTCAAAAATGATAGAATTTACGGACGCCCCTTGCTCAAACTATCCCAGGGAAGCCACGTTATAAGGCTCAATGTATGGGATTGTCAAAACAATGTGTCAATATATTCGAAACAGATCAGCACCTATTAGGTACCGTTCAACTATTTCTTCAACGGTTTAAACATTTCAAAAATCACCCTGTTTCTTTATTTAACTAAAAAAGTCTCGTAGATATGACTCATCTAAGCATTGGCGATCAAGTGCCTAATTTCAAATTAGAAAATCAAGATGGGGAAATTGTTTCCAACGAATTACTCTTAGGTGATAAATATGTTATTTTTTTCTATCCAAAAGATGACTCACCCGGGTGTACGAAAGAAGCATGTAATATTAGAGATAACTTTAAGCAACTTGACAAGAAAGGATATCTCATCTTTGGTGTCAGCCCCGACAACATCAAAAAGCACAGAAAATTCATTGATAAGTATGAGTTTCAATTTCCACTGTTGGCAGATCCTGAAAAGGAGATGATTAATGCATTCGGAATTTGGGGACCTAAGAAATTTATGGGTAGAGAGATAATTGGTGTTCATCGTACTACATTTATTATTGACGAGAAAGGCAAGATATCTGCAATACTAACTAAAGTCAAAACTAAGGAACACGGAGAACAAATCTTGAACTCAATAAATGACCTTCAATAAGTTATATATTAATACTACTTTTAATATAATAATGTTGCAATTTTGTACTTAGACAATTCTCTCGAATAGGCCTGACATATTAGCATTTTCACACTACAATATCAATCTTCTTTACTACATTAGCGAGGTCGTAGGGTCTCAAATAGGACGAATTCACACTCGCCGACCCTTTGCTGCGATCTGATTGCATTCACTAAGAGTCTAACGCTTTTCCCTAACTGGCGCTGTATTTTTATTTTTAACTTAAATCATTTTGAGAATGAAGACTGGTTCAATCCATCCATTAAGTCGTATTGTAAATCCTCAATTTTTCATCTTCCTCTTTTTCAGTTTTTTTCTGTCCATCTCGATAAATGCACAGGTCAAGATTGGCGGAGATGAAACTACAGTTGACGATGGTTCTATTTTAGAGTTAGAGAGCTTTGATAAAGCCTTCATTCCACCAAGAATGACGACTGCTCAGAGAAATACTATTCCTACTCCTCTTACTGGAGCCCTTATTTATAATACGACCCTCGAATGCATAGAAGTTAATAAGGGCACTCCTGAACAGCCACTATGGGAATGCGTAGAAGGTGAGGTAGGACCACAAGGACCTCAGGGTATCCAGGGACCTACGGGAGCTACAGGTCCACAAGGTATAGCAGGAATGCAAGGACCGATTGGGCCGACAGGCCCTCAAGGTAAGGATGGTCCTTCAGGCATACAGGGTGTCCCAGGTCCTCCAGGTCCGCAAGGACCGACTGGATCGCAAGGATCTCCCGGACCACAAGGTCTTCAAGGATCTCAAGGACCTGAAGGACCAGCAGGTCCTACTGGACAAGTAGGACAGCAAGGCCCAGTTGGCCCTCAAGGGGTCAGAGGAGAGTCTGGTGCACGAGGGGACGTAGGTCCTGCAGGACCAATGGGACTTCCAGGGGAAACGGGCCCAGCTGGCGAGCAAGGCATACAAGGTATTGAAGGTCCTGCTGGTGAAAGGGGAGCTACAGGGCCGCGAGGTGATTCTGGACCCGAAGGACCTGTAGGACAAACCGGACCCCAAGGAATTCAGGGAGAAACAGGACAACAAGGTATTGCAGGTCCAGCAGGAACAACTGGACCTTCAGGCGATAATGGTATCAATTGCTGGGACAATAATGGTAATGGCATTAACGATCCAGAAGAAGATCAGAATCAGGATGGTGTTTTTAACGCCTTAGATTGTGATGGCCCTGCAGGCCAAGCAGGTGCTACTGGCCCTCAAGGTGAGACAGGTGCGACTGGTCCTCAAGGTGATGTGGGTGAATCTGGTCCGCAAGGAGCAGATGGAATAAACGGTATAAATTGTTGGGATAATAATGGAAACGGAATTAACGACCCAGAAGAAGATCAAAATCAGGATGGTACTTTCAATGCTTTAGATTGTGACGGTCCTGCTGGTCAGCCAGGAGTAGCTGGCCCTCAAGGAAATACTGGTGAGACAGGGCCTCAAGGTGACACAGGACCACAAGGTAATACTGGCCCGCAGGGCGATATTGGTGAAACTGGTCCTCAAGGAACAGCTGGGACAGATGGCATTGACGGCATTAACTGTTGGGATAATAATGGAAATGGAATCAACGATCCAGAAGAAGATCAAAACCAAGATGGCGTTTTTAATGCGCTTGACTGTGATGGACCAGCTGGACAGACGGGTGCCACAGGACCGCAAGGCGATACTGGTGCAACTGGACCTCAGGGAGAGCAAGGTATTCAGGGAGAAACTGGTGCCACAGGTGATACAGGCCCAAGCGGTCCCACAGGTGATACTGGACCTACTGGCCCTACAGGAGATACGGGAGCAGCAGGAAATGACGGCATTAACTGCTGGGATAATAATGGAGATGGCATCAACGATCCAGAAGAAGATCAAAACCAAGATGGCGTTTTTAATGCGCTTGACTGTGATGGACCAGCTGGACAGACGGGTGCCACAGGACCGCAAGGCGATACTGGTGCCACAGGCCCACGAGGAGAGCAAGGTATTCAAGGAGATACTGGTGCCACAGGCGAGACTGGACCAAGCGGCCCCACAGGTGATACTGGACCTACTGGCCCAACAGGAGATACGGGAGCAGCAGGAAATGACGGTATAAATTGTTGGGATAATAATGGAAATGGAATCAACGATCCAGGAGAAGATCGAAACCAAGATGGCGTTTTCAATGCACTTGATTGCGATGGACCAGCTGGGCAGACGGGTGCCACAGGACCGCAAGGCGACACTGGTGCAACCGGACCTCAGGGAGAGCAAGGTATTCAGGGAGAAACTGGTGCCACAGGTGATACTGGCCCAAGCGGTCCCACAGGCGATACTGGACCTACAGGCCCAACAGGAGATACGGGAGCAGCAGGAAATGACGGCATAAATTGTTGGGATAATAATGGAAATGGAATTAATGATCCAGAAGAAGATCAAAACCAAGATGGCGTTTTCAACGCGCTTGATTGCGATGGACCAGCTGGACAGACGGGTGCCACAGGACCGCAAGGTGATACTGGTGCCACAGGCCCACAAGGAGAA
>Ga0209093_1001445_pt1 | contig 13485 bp, 6 predicted proteins | sample SidtaG_4_FD_187450 | JGI IMG/M metagenome (GOLD analysis project Ga0209093, IMG submission 187450) | Marine algal microbial communities from Sidmouth, United Kingdom - Sidmouth_Male1 metaG (SPAdes) (version 2) | ecosystem: Host-associated > Algae > Red algae > Unclassified | place: Sidmouth...
CCCCCCCCAGTTGGCGAAAGCACGTTGCCCCGCGACACCCCAGTTCCCAGTCACATAAAGCGGCCACCTTCTGGATTTCTGTTGTGGTGCTTCCATACCACGCTCCATCGGAGTGAACGACGGAGGTACTGGCGATTGGGCGTCGTTTTCCGCCATTAACAGCTCCCTTACGGCAATCCCAAGGAGTCCCAGAGTGTTTTGCTGTTTGGCGGGCTGTGGACACAGTCCATACCTCGCCCATTGATAGCACATGAGCCTGAACAACTGCACGGTGGTGCTATACGGTTCGCACAGGTACTACAGGCAATGGTGGTGGCGGGGGAGACTTAATAAAGCTCTTTGCTTCAGTGACTGACTCGGAGCAGGAGGAGACACCACGGTGCGGGGGAGGGGGGTAGCGGTCGTGGGGTAGGGTGCAGGACGAAGGGGGAGGCAGCCGCTGGTGGGAAGGTGCCAACAGGCTTGGTGGATGAAACCCTTCTTGCAATCACTCAGATCCAGTGTCATCGGGAGATCGGCGCTGACACTCGCCGATCCAGCTGATCACCTCTTTTTCTGACACTGGCCTTTCCAGTGGAATGCGACCCTGCGCTTCGCCTCCTGCCTACACGCCATCAGCATATTTTCCCACCGAAGAAACAGCACTACACGTCTCCCACAGTACCTTGAATCTGTTACGAAAAGGGTTGAAAGGCTCCGGCGTGGCCTTGTCATCGCGTGGTGACCCGCTGCATGCTTGTCCCAGACGCAACGCTCACCCGGCATGCTCAGACCGAACGCGACCAAAACACCATTTTCTGCTGCGACTCGTTTCTGGCCCTTTTAATGGCACTGTGAACGGTGGTGCCAACCTCTAAGCGTCAAAACCCCTCCTTCCTATCTTTTTCGTCACCTCGAGGTTAACTCTAAGCGAACGGGCACCGTGTCGCAACCGCGCTTTACCAGTCTGCTGGCCGATGATATGTGTCCATTGCAATCATGGACTGCAAGTCCCTCTGTTGAGCCCACGCGACCACACCACAAGAGCCGTAGGATGCCCGCATCGCGTAGTTTGCTGTATGGCCACCCGAGAATCTCCATACAGGGTTCTGCAGCTTCCCAAAGGCATGGGACACATCTGAGGGACTCGATAGCCCTCCTGTGACGTACTAGATGCGCTGTACATTCATTAAGAGGACGCACGGGCAGCCTTTTCACAGGTAGGTCACCGCGATCCCACGGCGCCCGTTGGCTATCACCGGTCACCAAGAGAGAGAAAGCTGAAGTGCACGGCTATAGGGCATCAAGAAGCATACATGGATATATAAAGACGTCAGCAGATGTGCCGAAGACTCTGTAGAAAGACACAATGTGAAAATATACCCGTCCGTATTCGTGCCGCTCGGCACACGGCAACACTCCACCCTTCCGCCACCACCGTCACAAGTTAGACTGACTGCGGTGCTGACGGGACCGCAAAAGTGGAATCAGTCGTCGGGCGCCTCATGAGACCAGCAGCTCGAACCAGGCGGCAGAGGAAAGGAGTCCAAAAAGGTTGGAGGACACGGGGTTTGTTGCTGTCGCCTACACTCACCCACGAAGTCACTCGACCACGTGGGCGTCCCCCCACCAACAACCAACGCCTTCGCTCGTAGCCCCCGGCGGCAGCACGGCGGTGGGTCGTGCAAGCACCTTCACTGGCTGGGAAGGGAGGGCCAGAAGGTGGCGGACGGGAGCGGATGCCAGGAGGGGGACAGGGAAGCCAGCCCGCAGCAGCTGGTCGGTGGCGGCCCAGGATCGCGGCAGCTGCAGTGGAGCAGAAAGCCGCCTGACGAAAAGCACCAGTTGACTTGCGGGGCTAGAGGACAAAGGTGACCTTCGGGTGGCTGCGGCAGTGGGGGGGCGCCGCTGTGGCGGCCGGAGTCAGAGAGGGGCATCGGCATGCTGCGGGGGGGGGAGGGGGGGAACAGGAAGCGTCAGAGGTGGGGACGCGGAGAAAAAGGTTGCGTGGGGAGGCGAAGAGGAGGGGAGCCGGGCGGCGAGAGGACGAGACCACGCTCGCTCGTGAAGCGGTGAACCCCGCCCGAGCTGACCCGTGTGACGGGGGTCTCTCACCGGCTCACCTGAGGGGGATCCATGGGCAAGCTGCGATCCGGCTCGTTCCCCAGACAAGCAATAAATCTTGTGCTTGTACTGAAAGAGATTTAGTTGTATTGAAATACAATTTGTTACCTTGTAGCCCGCCTTTGACTGGATCTGATCATTCAGAGAGACGACGAAGAGAGCGTCATCGGCCACTCTTGTGAGCCTGGTATGCACCCATGCTCGCTCGTCCGACCTGTTCACCGTCGATCACTAGCCTCTGCAGCGCATCCTTCCCTTGCCCTCCCCCCTTGGCACCGCGGATTGTCATAGATTCCGATTGATACGTCCGAGCTCTCTCGCATCCTCGCCACCCATGAAATCCCCTTCGCGTTTTGCGACTCCCTCTGCCCGTGCTCCCACCGACATTGTGCTCCCCCTCTCCCACTTACCCAACTCACCCGCTGAGGAAACCTCAGTCGTGGCAACGGCGCCTGATGCCACAATGGGAACGACCGATACGGTGGCCTCGCCCGGAGAGGTGCCCCCCGTGGCGGCATTTGCGCCCGCGGTGGCGCCCACCGTGGCAGCCGTCCCGGGTGCGGCCACCGTCGGCACGGTTTCCCTTGGAGAGGGGGCGTCCGCGGCCGAGCGTGTGCTCTGCGTTGTTGGGGCTGCAGAGACGGTTGCGGCTGATGCTGAGACGCGTGCTACTGGCGTGGTGACGGATGGGGAGGATGGAGAGGACGGGGAGTCTGCTTCTACCAGAGGTAGTCATGGTTCATGTACGGCGGCCGATGTTGCTCGCTATGAGTTGCTGGTGGACCAGGCGGAGGAATTTGGCGAGTCCTGGTAGCTGGAAGAGCAGAGAGGGATGCATTGGTAGGGTGGCGGCGGCTTTCGGGCATTGCGGCGGCTGTCGGGCAGTTTTGGAGGCTGAGTGGGTCGCGGTCTGCGCATGATTGTGGGGGATACTCGCGGGGGGGGCAGATGATGTGATGACGTGATTGCAATCAAGGCAAACGTGTCCTTTGTGTATTGTGCGCTGCTGCAGAGAAAGACGAGAGAAGGAAAACATGGAGTGCACGACCAAGAAAGAAATGATAGGAAGCAAACGCCACCGAAGAGTAGTCAAGCCCACAAGCACCATCACAGCACGCGTCCCTCACCCTCATCTACACTCCATTCATCTCGGATTCCGAGGTCGCCTCGCTGGCCGCGTTGGCCGGCGTTGGCGTCACCGACGACAGGCGGCTGAGCAGGGGTTGCTGGTCCTCCTGCTGGCCGCAGCCGCACGGGCAGGCCTGCCTGGAGAAGTAGAACTGAAAGATTTTGTAGTCGTCCGGAAAAGAGTAGGTGCAGGCGCCGCGCGCCTGCGCATGCACGTTGTGGAGGATGGTGTGCAGCTTCATTATCCGCATGTACTCGGCTTGACCGCACGCCCGGAGCGTCTTAATCATCGCCGCGATGGGGGAGTTCCGCTGCTCGTGGGCAACCGTGTTTTTCCCGTCAAGGGGTGAGTACGACCTGGGGTTGAAGATGTCACTACACACATGGTTGACGATGTGAAACAGGTCTGAGACGATAACAACCAAAGCGACAAACACGGGGAGCATGCCGACGGCGCTGCGCAGGGCGCCGCACCAAAATTCATACACAATGAAATGGGGAAGCAAGGCGAAGCGCGTAAAGATGGCGTTCAACAAAGCATACGGCCTCTCGCGCTTCTTCAGCACAACAAACCCATGAGCTTGGGGTGGGCGCATGCACAGCAACTGGTAAACATACCGGGGGAGAAAAACTGCCGGACGGTTTGTTGGTGCTTGGCACACATACCGAGCTCCTGCTTCTCCCCCGGCTCGAACGGGCATAGTCGGCATTGGAGAAAACCCGGGAAGAAGCAACCCGTGACCATCGGGTCGTCCGATGCGTCGGGGAAGCGAGTGTGGAAGCGCTCGATCAGCTGGTCCGGCGTGAGCGACGGGTCGAGCCACTGCTCCCCAAAGTCCATTGCCGAGCGCTCGTTCCCTTCCCGCTCTCTGGGGAGGTGGTAGTCGTTGACTGTGGCGCACACGGTGCGCAGCACTCCAGCCACCGGCTTCCGCAATGCGGAGAAAACGGACTCGTCAAAGCGCAGGGCCAGGAGGCAGGCCATCACCAGCCTGTGCTCCCAAGTCACGCGCGCCTCGGCCGCTGCCTGCACGTCGTCCGGGTGGGGGGGCGCACCGCCGACAGCAGCCGGTGGAGCTCGAGCAGCCGGCTCGCGGGAGGCTGCGAGGAGGTAGTCGACCCGGATGGCTGCGTCGGTGTCCGCCTGAGCGAGAGAGATGGGGTTGGGGGGCGCGGCATTCTCCTCGTCAGCGACAGCGAGATCGTCGGCGACGCCCCTGATGCCCACCAAGTGTCGCGGCTTGAAAGCGTTGACGACTGCGTCCGTCGCCACGGCCACGCAAAACGACACTAAGGGCTTGAACTGGTCTTCCCCAAGCGCCTTGATCTCAGGCCGCAAGCAGCGTGGGTCGGCCTGCTCGGCGACCGTCACTTGCTCGTGCCGCCGTCGCGTCGCCGCCGCCTCCCGGCCGGCACGCACATCAGCCGCAGGAAGGCGCGCATTTCCGCCCTGCTGGGCTCGAGGTCGTCGAAGTAGTGGTGGTGGTGGAGGAGGCGCACCGTGCCCGACGGACGACCCGTCCTCCGAGCCCCCTCCGCTGTCGCTGCCGTTGTCCAGTGCAGCTCCGCCGTGACCGCCAGCAGCCGCGCCCGCCAAATTGGGGGCGGCCACTCCTTGCAGCCAGGTGCGGATGCAATAAATGGTTGCCAAGTCGCTGGCGACGCGCGCAATCGGGCGGGAGCCGTCAATCTCGTTGGTGAGGACGTGGCGGATTCGCTTGAATATGCCATTTGAGAGCGAGACCACGGCCTTGTCCAGTACCCATACATGGGAGAGGAGTGCGTGCAGCGCCGTTAGCTTCTGCTGTTCAAAGTCGTTGAAATCCGGAACGCGACCGGCCGGCAATGCGGCGGGGCACAAGAAGGACAGCGCCCTCTCCGCGCTCTGCAGTTGGTTCGTCTTGATGACGACCGCCTTCGTTGGCTGCTTGAGCGCGATCCGGATGTATCGCCGCACTGACTCGGAGCCGCACAGGCTGCCCGCCCGCACGGAATCCGGCACCGACTTGCACGGCTGGCACGGCTTGACGTACAGCTTGGAGGCCAACCGCAGAAGGAAGCCGAGCCATATGCCGTCCGCCGTGACAGCACGGAAGCGACCGTCCGAGTCTTGGCAGGCCACGCAAGAAAAGCACCAGACGGGTGGATCGTCGGTTATCAACCGCATGGCAGCGTTGAACACCTTGTTGACGGTTTTCTTCGCCCGCATGCGGCACGCTTTGGCCGCGCCGGCGTCGCGCCTGTCGAGGTACGAACGTCGCCACGCCTCAAACGAAGATGCGTACGTGGTGCCGGCGAGCACCAATGCAAAGGCCCACGCCCGCATAAGCACCGCCGAGGCGGCCGTCCAGGCCGTGTAGATGACCAAGCCCTGGTCGACACCGTCCGCGCTGACCCACTCCCCGCACTTGTCGGACGGGCACAGGTAGGCCTCGATGCGCATGCGGCAAGGGCCGGCGGTGGCGAGGATCACGCCTTCCGAGTTGATGTCGGGCGCCGAGCCGCGAGCGGTCTTGCACTTGGGGCACGCGGCAGGCGCAGGCACTTGGAGCGTGCCGCCCTTGGCGACCAGCTGCCCAATCTCATTGTCCGCGCGCGTCGCCTTGCGGCAGTTGAACATACCGATCGGCTTCTGTGACACGGACTGCACGACGCACGCCTCGCTAAACGCGGCCACCCCATCGACTGGCTGGGCCCCCTCCTCCACGGCGTTTCTCTGCTGCGTTGCGGCCGCACACTGCTCCGGCGCGCTTGACGACCGCCTAAAATGGCGCGTCAAAGCCACATGCGTGCACGCCGCCGTCCTTGCGGTGTCGCAAAGCATGCAGCTGGTCGTTTGCAGCGTAGAGCGGACGGGGGCGGCCACAACTTGATCACCGTAGCCCGTCACGGCAACGCCGAAGACGGACTGGCCCACGACAAATCGCTCGAAATCTCCATCGTCACCACCATCCCCCTCCAACGCGTCCGGCTGCCTCGAGCTGCAGCGCTGGTACATGTGGCCGGCGACCGCCCGTACCGACCGCTGGTCAGTGCCGAGCAGGCGGGCGAGCTTGTGTAGCGTCTTAACCATCGCCCTGCTCTGCGTGCACTCGACGTCGGTGGCGTCCGACTCGGGTCTCCTCATCAACGCGACCAGCCGCGTTCTTCCCTGACAGCTGCAGTTCATGTAGCCGCTGCGCCCTACCCACGTACACGCCACGTCGCGCTCTTCGGCTACACTGGCCATGCCGTCCTCAAACTTGGAGAACATGCCGAAGACGTGCATCAGCGGCCACACTTCCCCGCGACACGGCTCACTCGACATCGATGCCAGGTGGGTGGACAGAGCGTCAACGGTGACCTCGCAAGTCGTGCGGGCCTTGACCTTGCCCAAGAAGCGCTCCACCCCGTAATTGTTGACCGCCTGGGCCATGGCTTTGCGACAGCCCGTCGAGAGCGTCTCACGCGTGAAGCGCCGAGTGCCGACCGGTCTCCCGCCCTTGTCATGCACACCACCCGCGTGCTTCTGCCACCCCCGCTGGTCCCCGTCGTCGCCCAAGCCGTCGATGTGCGCCCCGGAGTCGTCGTACAGTTGGCGGGGGATGGAGAAGGCCTTCAACGTTGGGCGCGGATTGCAACGCACTACCCGCGCCGAAGATGCGCCTTGGACCGGGCTCCGCGGCCGCCCGCCCGGAGGCACTCTGGTAGAGCATGGGAGTGTGATTGAGAGGCAAGAGGAAGGCACCGGCCGCGAGCACAAAGGCGCCAGCACGAACTTCCGCCCCAGCGAGCCCCACACAGTCAACGCCGTCGCCCCACCACCAGGGACCACGGGAGGTAGAGCCGGGAGAGACGGCGAAGGCGCCATCAGCACGGAGGCGCCTTCTCCACATGAGTGACGCCAAGAGACGCAACGACAGCCCGAGGCGGTCGTGGATCGCGCGTGGGAGGAAGCGGCGGGGGCGGCGAGCACGGGCGGCGAGCACGGGCGGCGAGCACGGGCGGCGAGCACGGGCGGCGAGCACGGGCGGCGAGCACCGGCGGCCAGCACGGTCGGCGAGCATCGGCGGGGGTGGCGGTCGCCCACCCACACCCCCCCCCATGGGTGGCGTCGGCAACCGGCCTGCCACGCCGATCAGCGGCCGTCCTCAAAACATGCTGACTGTAACGCGCTGCTGCCCGGCCGACCAGGCAACGTACGTGGCGCACGGAGCAAGGAAAGCCAACAACGTGAGAGCCCGTGAGCCACACACTGCTTGTCAGGCCCGGTTCAGGCAAGGCCCAAATCGATGCGACAACGACGAATCAGGCTCAATCACGTTTCCGCAGTGACCCACTCTCGGGTTGCAGCCCATAGAGAAGTGTGACCGCTGCATGGGGCTGGCACGAGAAACTGCCGCCACTCTGTCATCCCCTGCACGAGAGAAGGCTGACCAGCTGGGAAGCGGCCCGCGCAATCCTGACGGCCATGAAGCCAGCATCACTGGCACGTCCTGGTGGAACGCCCACCCGAACGGAATCTACGGCGGTGAATCTCATGAAACGATATGGACCGGAGCTAATATGTAGCGAAAACCATGGCTGATATTAAATACAATCAAATCCATTATATTATTTATCCTCCATTCTCACCCCCCATTCCCCCCCCCCCAAACGCCAACCCTCCTTGGCGGCAAATCGCCGCTGAGCCAAGGCTGGCTTTATCTCGCGCCACTTCCCAAATCGGTTGCTGCGCTTTCGCCGGGGTACAGGCATTATTCAGTTATATCCACTGCCATTTGTTTATACTGTCAGGAGCGACTTATGCGAGCATCTGCCCACTTGCGGATCCGCAGCAATCGTACGAATCCAGTACCCCAACATGGAGAAAAGAGTACGACGGGCAGGATTTGCAAGGATCTCGACGAAAAAAAGATTCAATATTAGATTGACTTGGCACTAAACGTGATCACACTCACATGCCTCCCACCCCGCCTCTACGCTATCACTCCTCATCATCCCCCCCAGTCAAGACCATATGAACCCTCTGGTCAATGGCCTCAACATCAGTCTCTGCCGTCAGCCAGCGCCGCACCGCCAGGACCTGTTCCTGGCCACTGAGGCCGTCAAACTCATGCTCCAGGGACGTATTGGCCATCATGGCCACCAAGTGGGACACATCCATGTGGGCCGGCTCGGCCACAACTTGGATGTCGCCCAGCTGGAGCCTCAGACGAGCAGCTGCTTCAGTGGGCAGGCAATCCGCCTCCAACGAGCAACGCACGATCTGGACCCCAAGAATCTCATCCCACTTTAAGTAAATCGTTTTGTGTTAAATCAAGTACAAAAACCGGGTGGCAAGTGCGTTTTAATTTCACATTCCTCGATCTCTCGGGCTCTGTGGTGCCTCCGCGGTCCCGGTTATATCCACTGTGGATATAACCGGGACGGATATAACTGAATAATGACTGTATTTCCTTTACGCGATGATCCCGTTCGGTGCACTGCGCCCGCAGCTGGGCGCCAGCGCACAGCTGTCTGGGACACACGTGTACACGAACGTATCGAGCCGTGCGGCTGGGCACAGTCCTTGTTGCCCTGCCGGCCCTGCGAGGCCGGGGGCCGCCGCTGAGCCGGCGGCCCCGGCGGGCCGGCGGGGCAACAATGACCGCGCCCAGGGGTCCTGAGAGCCGATGGTGCTGGACCTGGTGCCCCAGGGTCTGTCGCGCGGCCCGGCCCCGAGGCGGTCCGCAGCGACAGCTGCGCGCCCCCGCACCCCCACCGAGCGGCGTCGTCCACGGGTGGGCCGCCAGCGGCAGCCCCCCACGCCTTCGGAGGGCACCCGCCGCCACACCTTGCGGCACATTCCCCTGCACGACGCGGCGCTACGCGTGCGTGACGTTCCTGTGCTCGACGATCGCCGCGCGACGTTGGCCCGGACGACGGCCCTCCGTGCCGGCGCCCCCCACCCCCCGCTGTTCGCGTCCGCCACTGGCGCTGGCGCTGCCACCGCCCCCTGCGGACGCTGTCTTCGCCGCGCCTACCGGCGTTGACGCGGCGCGCTGCGCCCAGGCGGAGCACCACCCCGGCCGGTGTCCCGCGTCGGCGGCAACCGCCGCGTGTGCGGGGTGGCCGCGACGGGGGGGGGGGGACGCTGCGGGAGACGCCTGCGCTATGGCGGGCGGGTCGACGAGCGTTCGAAAGGTAGGTGAAGCGGCAGGGGAGGCCTGTCTGGCGGCGGCTGGTGCTGGCGACGTGGTGGCGGTGAAGGCGGCTGTGCTGGACCATTCGAGCGTGGTGTACTTCTCGGGAGGCCCCTCGGACTGGACCGCTCTGCACGCGGCTTCGGGCGGCGGGAACGGGGAGGTCGCTCAGGTCCTGCTACGCGCCCACGCGGCGGTAGACGCAAAGACCTCGGCTGGGCGAACGCCGCTGCACGAGGCGGCGCTCGGCGGCCACAAAGAGGTTGCCGGGGTGCTGCTGCGCGCCAACGCGGCCGTGGACGCAAAGAGTGATGAAGGGACGACGCCCCTGCACGTGGCGGCGGGCCGTGGCCACAAGGAGGTCACCAAGGTCCTTCTAGACGCCCACGCGTTGGTGGATTCAAAGACCAAAGCTGGGTTGACGCCGCTGCACAAGGCGGCCGGCAACGGCCACAAAGAGGTAGCCGAGGTGCTGCTACGCGCTCGCGCGGCGGTGGACGCAAAAACCGTGTGCCAGGAGACGCCGCTACACGGGACGGCACGCGGCGGCCATACGGAGATCGCCGAGGTGCTGGTGCGCGCCCACGCGGCGGTGGATGCAAAAACCATGTTCGGGGACACGCCGCTGCACGTTGCGGCGCGCGGCGGCCACAAGGAGGTCGCCGAGGTGCTGCTGCGCGCCCGCGCGACAGTGGATGTGAAGATCGACATTGGGCGCACGCCGCTGCTCGTGGTGGCGCGCGGCGGCCACAAGGAGGTCGCCGAGGGGCTGCTACGCGCCCACCCAGCGGTGGACGTACAGAGCAAACGGGAGTCGACTCCGCTGCACGAGGCGGCGCGCGGCGGCCACAAGGAGGTCGCCGAGGTGCTGTTACACGCCTACGCGGCGGTGGACTCACAAACCATGTACGGGGAGACGCCGCTGCACCTGGCGGCACAAGGCAGCCACAAGCAGGTCGCCGAGGTGCTGCTGCGCGCTGAGGCGACGGTGGACGCAAAAACCCTGTGCGGGGAGACGCCGCTGCACGTGGCGGCGGACGGCGGCCACAAAGAGGTCGCCAAGGTGCTGCTGCGCGCGAACGCGGCGGTAAACGCAGAGACCGACAGTGGGCGGACGCCGCTGCACGTGGCGGCGGGCGGCGGCCACAAGGAAGTCGCCGAGGTTCTGCTGGACGCCCACGCGGCGATCGACTCAAACACCTTGTTCGGGGACACGCCGCTGCACGTGGCGGCTGGCGGCGGCCACAAAGAGGTCACCGAGGTTCTGCTACACGCCAATGCGGCGGTGGATTCAAAGAACAGCAGCCGGCGGACGCCGCTGCACGCGGCGGCGGGCGGCGGCCACACGGAGGTCGCCGAGGTGCTGCTACGCGCCCGCGCGGCGGTGGACGCAAGGAACAAACGCGAGTCGACTCCGCTGCACGAGGCGGCGCGCGCCGGCCACAGGGAGGTCGCCGAAGTGCTGCTGCGCGCTCACGCAGCGGTGGACGCAAAGACCGCAGTCGGGCAGACGCCGCTGCACATGGCGGCAACCGGCGGCCACAAGGAGGTCGCGGAGGTGCTGCTCTGCGCAAGCGCAACGGTGGACGCACGGGACAAGAAAAAGGCGACCCCGCTCCGAATAGCCACGAGGTCCAAAAACCCGGATGTCGTGCGCCTGCTGCTGGAGTGGCGCGCCGTCCCAAACGGAATTCGCCCAACTCGTGCCCTCGCTAGCCTGCTCTCCATGTCCAAGCAGCTCCGGGACGTGTTTGACCAGGCCGTCCAAAAGACAACGCAGGAGCTCGAGTTGTCCCAGGCAGCGTGGCGCGCAGCAGCGGACGCGGCCAGCACTGTTGTGGCCGCGGCGGATCCGAGCACCCAAGCGCTGGTCGACCTGCAAGCAGCCTACGACGGCTTTATGGCCGCACCCAACACGCTGTCGGTGAGCGCTCTGGTGATAGTGCTGACGCCGCCCGTCGATCGGGACGTGCGGTGGCACGTACTGGCCCACCGCGTGTTGCTATACGCGGCCCGCGTCGGCATCTTCGGGGCCGAGACGGCCAGGGAGACGGTCGAACGGCGCGTCTTCTGGTTTACGCGTGTTTACGAGGAGGTGATCAGCTGTTTGACACCGTGCAACGGCATCATCGTCAGCATACTGGCGCGCGACGCGGCGGAAAACGGATTGCTCGAGCCATACCACATCTCCATGGTGGTCATGGCCTTGGGGCTCCACGCCACCTTCTACTACACCGCGTTGGTCGACATCCACCGTCGCCTCGTCGACCTGAAGGAGGAGGCCAACTGCGCGGGCCAGCTGTTGCGCGCGGCCATCGAGCAGCTCAACAACCTCGGGCAGTACATCGACGACAAGGAGGCGCACGAGCGAAAGGTGGCGCTGGCCAAGTCCGCCGTCAAGATCGGGGCGAGCCTTGCCCCCGTCGTTGGCTCCGTCCTCGGCGTTACTGTCGACGTGGTGGCCGAGCTGGCCAACGACTTTCCCGGGGGAACAGCGGCGGCCGTGCGCTGCTTGGTCGACCCGACAAACGTGGAGGCGGCGCGGCAGGTGCTGCTGATGGTCAGCAATGTGGAGGACCGCCTCTCCCCGGCGCTGACGGAGCAGCTGTCGGCGGCCGTGCAGCCGTACGAGTCGGTCGCGGCGCTGGAGGGGGAGCTCGGCAGCGTCGCGACGGTGCTCCGTTGCGCCGAGGCAGAGCAGGAGCGTACGGAGGACGCGGTCGGCGACACGGCGGGCGACGGCGAGGCCGGCGTGGCGGCGTCGGACGCGGGGAGTGACCCGCTGGAGGATTTCCAAGACACGATCCGAGACGCGGCCATTGATCGTGGTGTCGACGAGGCCGACGCGTTGCGCGGCCGCGCGGCGACGCGACCGGCGGTCCCACCGGCCGCCGACGCGCCGCCGTCGGCGGGCGGCGGCGGCCGCACCACGCCCCCACCCCCGTCTGCGTCGCCGTCCGTAGCCACCCCGGCGGCGGCCGCCGCCTCCCACTCCCCTCCGTCGACGGGCGCGGGGGGCGGCGGCGCCCCCCCCGCCGCGCCGCCCGCGCCGCCCGCCGCACCGGCGGTAGGCGCAGGGGCCGCGCCCGAGCCGCCGGCTGCCGCCCCGCGGCCGTCGGACGCGGCCTTTTTTGCGGGCGCCCGCGACTGGACGGTCACCGAAACGGCGGAGCGGCTGGTCGAGCGCGTGGCGCGCGTCTACGACGCGCCACAGCGCGCGGCGCTGGCGGCGGCCGTGCGGGCGGCGGCGGCGGAGCACTGCGTGACGGGGGAGAGTTTGGTGCGGAGCCCGGACGCGCGTGAGATGGCCGTCAGTTTGCTGGGCGACTGGGGGGGACGCCTCGGCGTGGTCGTGTCCGTAACGAGCTTCATCGAGGACGTGCAGCGCTTTGCGGCGCAGCAGTGACGGGTTGTCTGTTTTTGTTTTTGTTTTTTTCACGCTCTGGGGACGCCTGCTTCGACGCAATCGGGGGAATACGCATATCAAGAGTCGCATGTCTGAACGTGTCCCTCCCAGCGGCACTGCCGCCGCCGCCAGCACGCGCGCCCGCCCTTCCCCGACGTACCCCCCCTATCCATCGGGGAGCCCCCCCATCTTCCCCTCCGCTCGCCCGGCGGTGGGAACCACCCCACCGTCTGCAGCTCCGCCCCAGCCCCCCCTCCGGTGGAGCGCCGCGAGCGGATTGACGGGTACCCCCAGTCCACCACCAGCAGAAGCGCCCCCCCCTCCACCGGCAACGGTAGGTCGACGACGGCGCGTCCCGGATGTCCCCGCCGGGTGTGGCGCCGACGAGGAGGTTGGTCGGCCACTCCGACGACAATACCCACCCACTACCCACTGCGCCACGTCCAGGGGGCAGACCCGGTACGGCCGCACCAAGGACGGGTCGACAGCGCAGGGGGTGTCCTCCCGCCCGATCCGATCGTAGCGGTGCACCGGGAGGCCGGCCGACCCGCCGTGCCCCTCGGCCGCGGTGGTCGCGTGCGTGGTCGCCCACACCTCCAAGGCGCCACACTCCCACATGGGACGGACGACGGGTCGTGACGCGCCCCCCCCCCCCCCCCCCCCCCCCCCCCCCCCCCCCCCCCC
>Ga0209093_1001446_pt1 | contig 13478 bp, 15 predicted proteins | sample SidtaG_4_FD_187450 | JGI IMG/M metagenome (GOLD analysis project Ga0209093, IMG submission 187450) | Marine algal microbial communities from Sidmouth, United Kingdom - Sidmouth_Male1 metaG (SPAdes) (version 2) | ecosystem: Host-associated > Algae > Red algae > Unclassified | place: Sidmouth...
GGGGGGGGGGGGGGGGGGGGGGGGGGGGGGGGGGGGGGGGGGGGGGGGGGGGGGGGGGGGGGGGGACGACGTTCCTGCCCCGGCGGCGCGACCGCGCAGACTGGGCACCGTGTCCGCTGGGGGGCGCGCCGGTGGGGGGGCGGCACCCCGTCGTTGCGGCCGCGCCGGTGGGGAGACCCGTGACCGCCACGGGGCGACACGAGGTGGCGCGGCCGCGCCGCCGCGCTCATTGTGTCCCCTCAGATGGAATCCACAGAGGATCCTTTGGGGAGGAGGGTGGATCTGCAGAGACACGGTGGCGGCACGATCCACGGACGAAAACGTCAGCGACTGTCTGGGCAGATTCGTGATCCAAAGCGAGTCGGCGCTGACACCCGGTCCGGGACACGGTCTGAGTTCGTGGTGCCGAGTGGGTGGCGCGCATGCTCGATTCCGATAGAACAGCCCTTTGCTCCGCCCGCGCCACAAACTCGGACTGTGGTGCGCCGGGCTACGCCCCAAAGCCATGTGGCGCCACATCGCACGGTGGCCTCGAGGACAGAATTGCGCGCCGACGTCAACTGATGAAGTGATTGGTGAGGAGAATCATCGGTTGCGGCTGCGTACTTCGGTTTGAAGCTTGGCAGCTGCGCGGTCGCGCAGGTGCTGGCTGTCGTCTGTGACATACGCGGCCCCACGCGTACAACAACCTCCGCCCTTGCTGCGTGCAGTGCCCCTGGCTTCTTTCTGTTTTAGCGCGGCTTCCAAAGGTACGGTTTTTCGAAAAACCAGAGCTGCAGTGGGGGCGGATGGCCGAGGGCACGATATTTAGTCGCGCGCAGAGGGTCGAGACTGACGGCCACCGCCCCAACCGCTCCACCTGTCCCACCCGATGCATGCATGCACATACACAGGCGGAGAAAGTCATCCACGGTTGAGGTCCACGCGGGCACCTGTGACAGGTGGAGCGCGGCACTCTGGGCGCGCTTTCCCGCCCCTCGCTCCTTTGTTGAGCTATTTGTGTTCCATTTACAGTGGAAAATTAATCCGTAGCAGCCAGAGTGAAAAAACTCAGATGTGGCGTGCCGGAATGCCTGACCGATGTGGCTTCGAGTTTGTGACGCCACAAACTCGGCGCCACAAACTCGGAGCGTGTCCCGGACCGGGTGTGAGATGGCGCGAGCCGCGGCTCCGGCACACGCTTGCAAAGGCGGGCACTATGGCGCGTCGCCAAAGAAGGATCGGATCTGGTAAAAGCTCACAGCAAGTCACAGCATGCTGTGACTGTAGTGTGACTTGCTTTGAAAGAAGATTGAATTCTCTGGGCTCCTGGATGGCTCTGTGGGAGAGAAGGGCAACCACAGCAATATCAAATTCTGTGTTGTGAGCTGTTGTGAACAGCTGTGACTTGCTGTGAGAGTTTGTCAGATCCGATCTGTCTTTGGCGACGCGCCATATTGTGTCATGCCCGTGGCATGCCGCATGCACTTGCGGCGCGCAGCCCCCCAGGTATGGTGCGCGTCGGCTGGAGGGGGGAGGGTGGGGCGGGGTGGGAGACGAAGTGACTGACTGCTGCGGTGCGGCCGGCGTGTGCGCCCCCCCGGGTTGGCGCGGCGCGCCCGCGGGCGCGCCCGCGCGGCGCCGTGCGGCGTGTGGCGGCGTCGTGCGCTGTGTGGCCACCGCCCGTGGGGAGAAGGGCGGCCACCGCCCGTGGGGAGAAGGGTGCCGCCACTGGCTCGGGCGCCGTCGACGGCGGCTGCGCCGTGCCGCTGTGCAGAGCCGCGCGGCCACGCCGCCGGCGTGGCGCGCCACGACGCGCCGGCCGTGTTGGCGGCGGCGCTTCAACAACCGCGCGCGTCGGCACCGGCGACGGACGGCTCGACTGTGGCGGCGCCCGCGACGGCGTCAGTCAGACGGGTGGGTGGGAGTGCGATGGATATGCGTCACGGAAAGACCGGTTGGTCTTTTTGGGGTCGTGCCCGCCCGCAGGCTCGGCCGCCCCACTAACACGCGCCCCGGTGGGGGGTGGCACAACCGCCACCGCCACCGCCACCGCACCTCTCCTCGGACCCCCCCTCCCCACCCCCCGTCGCCCGTCCCTCCCCGCCTCAAGGGCCAAACGAAATGCCGGCAATGCCCCCCCCGCCGCCGCCGCCCTGCCCGCCGCCGCCGCCGCCGCCGCCACCGCCGGGCCCACCAAAGCCGATACCCCCGCCCGAACCCGATCCGGACCCACCGCCACCGGCATCGGCGCCAATGCCGGCGCCGGGGAAGCCGCCAAAGCCAGCAAAGACGCTGGCGCCGCCGCCGCCACCACCATCGCCCTGCCCACCCCCGCCGCCGCCGCCGCCGCTGGGGCCGCCGCCACCGCCGAGGCCCGCGCCCGACCCAAAGCCCTGGCCGCCGCCGATACCAAAGGCATCGAACTGGCGCGCCTCCGCCGACAGATCTGGGGTGACACCGTCGGGCACGGACAGCGCGGCCGCCCCCGCGTCGGGGTGGGCGCCGGCGATGGTGGCGGTGGTCAGAGGGACGGACGCGACGCCGGGGGCGGTCGCCGCGAGCGCAAGGGCGGCGGCAAGCACCGCCGTCACCGCCATCGTGATCTTCGTCATGGTCGCACGTGTGGTAGACGAGCCAGAGGGAGGTGACCTTGGTCGGGAGGGGCAGCCCACGGCGGTGGGTTGGTGGTGGTGGCGGAGTGAATCGCCCGTTGTGTGGGCTGTGTGTAGTGGGCTCTGGTGGTGACTGTGATGGGGACCACGGCTTCGAGTGTCCAGCGACGCTGCCACTCCTCTTTTTATAGTCTGCCGCGGCGCACGGTTACAGTGCCTAGCGGCCGACGGCACGGCACGGCATGTCGCGTAGCGGCGTGGCGCGGCAGAGCAGGGCACGCTGGCGGCGAGCGCTGTCCACACAGAGCCCCGGGTCAGCTGCCGCAACCCGCACCGTGCGTAGGGCCCCTCGAAACACGCAGCCTGGCCGTCGCTGACTGGATCCACGGGTTTGCCGAACGAACGGTGAGGGGGGGGCTCAACCGCCGCGTCCTCGTTACCGCGCCAGCTCGGCGGCCGCTTGCCACCCACGTCGCATCGCGCGTGGGCGACGGACCCCCTGGTACAAGCCAGGTGTCGGGCGCTTCTTGGGCGCAGTCCGCATCAGATCGCAACTGCCATCGCAATCGCTCGCGAGTGTGGCTGTTACCCGCCCGCGCTTTGGTGCATGAGCCGTGAGCACTCACTCACATGGACAAGGAGGGCATGGGTGTGGTTTTACGCCCCAACGCCCGCCAAACAGCGTCCGTGCGGTTCGCAACGCTCATGAAGTAGATTGGGACGTGATACGATACGAAACCTTGACCTCGTGTTGCGGCCAAGTGCGTGCAATCTGGCCTTATGGCCGCCGATGTCGAGGGGTCCTGGGTGCTGATCTTGCGTTCTAGACTCGAGTCAGGTCTGCCCGCAGCCATGGTGGTTGATCAAACTATTTAGTGCAAGAAGAGTAATTAATGTTCTTCTGATTTCGAGCAGGCACCCAATCAAAAGGCTCCGCTTGACCTGGCAACCTGGATACACTTGAAAGGCGACAGATCAAGTCTAGTCCGTACGCACCTCGCGTTCTGGACGGCAACGGCTGCGCTGAATATCTCTCTCACGAGGTCGAAAATCTGTCTCACTACTGTATGCTGGTTTCTCATCTCGGAGGGATTCTGTTCGCGCTTGTTGCTGTAGCACGATACCCATGGCGAGACTCCAAAAAGCAGCGCAGCGCAGCCTCGCCACGTGACGCGTCCACGGCGGACAACGTGGGATGACTACTGCGCACCCCCAGAATTCTCCGTGGAAGTCCAGGTAGGTGACAAGGATCCTCTCGACAAGCCATCAGAATGGCAGTAACTATTGCTCTGGTCCCAACTCTTGGCATAAGGAGAACATGACAAGACTACAACACAGTGACATTTGCTCATTGGCAGAGTCTTCACACCGGAGCATGTCATTGGTGGAGCCTGATGTTCGCTTCAGCTCTGTGCTCTGGCACAGAGCACAACTATGGGACGAATGCAAATACAGTGCGTTCTCGTTATAAGAGACAGCTGATTCAGTTCAAAATGATTAAAAAGTGGCCTACATGGTCCGGAATGGAAGACTCGCGACCCATATTCTCTTGTAAACGATTCTCTTATAACGAGAACGCACTGTACTCAACCGTACAACATTTTGCTGTCTTCCCGATTTTGGCCGATGTGATCAAAGTCGAGACAGGGTCTGGGTCAACTGCCCATTGGTCGGTCCACTTTTTCCAGCTGAATGGATGGCTGAGACACAGTTTGGCTCTGTTGGTCCTTTGTTGACATCGACGGGATCGGCCAAATGTAGGAACACAGCAATATGTAGCTTTCGACACAATCTTTCACTACAGCCGTTCTCCCAAAAATCCACCACTGCAACAGTTCCAACAGTGTTCCAAATCGGCCCCTGTGGGGTCGTTGTGGCCGATTTGGAACTCTTTTGCAACAGGTGCAGTGCGGGGTTCTTGGGAGAACAGCTGTATGTTGAGCTTTTTTGACACTCACGACGAAAGGCTCACACGTACGACGTACGGCACACAACAAACCGCATACGACATACACTGCTTTTGGCTTACATGTACAGTTTGGAGCAGCAATCCGCAGCACGGGACAGGGCAGCCTGCCATCCATTGAGGACGCTCAGAGCCGTTGCTGAATGAACTCAGAGACAGGGTTCAGTACAGCTGTTCTCCAAACCAAACCGGACTCCAATTATTGTGGAAGCGTTCCGACTCAGCCTATGCATGTTCGTGGGTCCCGCTTTGAAAGACAGAGCGGGAACGCTAAGTACGCGGACGCCCAACCAACTGAAAGTCATGGTCCTGGCATTGCGTTGTCCACCATCAACGAAGCACTGGCCTTGACGCTTGGCAGCTCTATCGTGCTTCTCACAAGAACTGGATCCGCTTCATCCGCTTTTTCGGCTTGGACCGCCTCCTGAGCTAATCAAACCGTGATTTTGCGTCGGATGCTGATGCATCGAGATCCAGTCTTTGTGTGAAGCACAACAGTTGTCCTTCTGTGACTCAATGTCAGAGGAGGCTTTGTTTCTCCCTAAGATCCGCTGAAAAAGTCCTCTATTTTCTTACATTATTCTGAGTGACCACCTCGGCACCACGCTCCTTCAGTACGCGGGCTGTCTAGGCGCATTTTGGTGCTTGTTGTGGCTCCAAGGCCAAGCACTCGCCCCTGAATCCTGCCAATAGCATAAACGTTTCTTTACAAGACAAGCGTCTGTCAAAGCCCACAGAACCAATCACCGTGGCCGACGTGGCCAACACCTTCGTGGCTTCGCGTCGCCGACACAGTAGTGGCCAAGAAGGCTTGGTGCACGGTAGAAGAACATCTGAAAGAAATAGCCTCGAGGGCAGCCACTGGCAGACAAAGAGTCTGCTGCGACTGGTCGCAGTTATGTCGCTCTTGTTCGCGGTCCTATTGGTCGTGTCAGAGCAGGTGAAGCTCGAGGGGCGGTCGACAGCCCGGTTCCTGTCCTCGGGGCCGTTTTGGTCTGAGCATGTTCGGCGGAGCGTGGGGGAATCGAGCTCCGGTGTCCGGCGTAGCCCGTCTCATCTCATCCGTGCCGTGCGCCATCATCCCCTGGGACCGAGACCCCGTTGTCGGCAAATGTCAAGGAATCTCCAGAGCAGCGGAACCAACCGTTTTGGCAAAGTGCCACGTGCGCACGACATGTAGCCCAACCTCTGGCTTGCCAACGGGGTGTGCCAAAACAGAGAACATTGGGCCCCAATATTGGCGTCTCCCGTGAAATCTCTGTCGGTCAAAACAAATCGCGGAGTTTTCTTGCGCTGCACAGAGGCTTTCGGGGGTGGCAATAGTTTTAGGGACTATCCACTTCCCACGGGTCGCACTTTCCATTGGTACACAATGGTCACTTTTCAGCACCCCCCTGAAGACAAGCATCGCATATGTCAGGATTATTATCGAAACAAAACTCCTTCTCGAAGTATGAACATTCTGACCCCTTCAAGAAACGATGTTCAATATGTCAGCGATTTTTCGATGCAGACGAACGTAAGAAGAATTGCCGACTGCAGTCACTGCTCGGCTCTGCAACACACCGTGTTATTGCTGTCTTCCCAGTTTTGGCCGATGTGGTCGAAGTCACGACAGGGTCTCGGTCAACTGCCCATTGGCGGATCCACTTTATCCGGTCGAATGGATGGCTGGGACACAGTTTCGCACAGTTGATCACTCTTCTTGAAATCGACGGGATCGGCCAAAATTGGGAAGGCAGCAATAAGGTGGCGCATAGAGCTCCCTGCATTACACATGGTCTTCGAAAACAATATGGCCTCGATCCGACAACGTGCAGAAATGTCAGTGGGTGAGAAGGAAATTGGGTCGCGACCCAATTTTATAGACCCTCACAGTGAGTGAGAAGGGGTGGCTCTCGACCGCATTGACTCGATAGTGGAAGGGCTTTCATCACACGTCTCATGTGCATCGTTTCGCCGCGTGTCCTCAGGCGGATCACACCGCCTGCGCAGGCGGTGTGACCCGCAGCTGCCATCGCAGTTGCGGACCAAACTGCCTTGCACTCAGGACTGCGCGTGCGGTGCGCGTGGCCAGCGACCGCCGTCCAGCGGTCAGTGCGCTGCTAATAGCATCAGGCCACCAACCCGAGGGGGACGAACAAGCGGGGCACGAGATGGACCGTGACAAGGAGTACGTTTAACTATGCTGATGGGAAAGAGGTGGCTCGACGAGACTGTGGCCATGGACCGCACACTGACAGACGACCTTGACAGAATGTGCCCCGTCGCCATGTCTGTAACCAAAAAAGTTTCCACTTTTTGTTTCCTTGGCAGTATCTCGGCGGCTGACTTGCAGCAGGTGTTCCCCACAAAGATGTGGGCGTACAGGTGCGCGACCTGCAGCCGCTGCCTCCTCAAGCCGACCGCGGGAATGGCCCAGTGGAGGGAAGGTGCGAAGCGCCAGACGGTCGGGACGCTCGCGTGGAAAGTTGCCAGCCTCCCGGTCGTTCAGTGCAATCGTGGCGTGTGCGATCCGTGCGTCTCCCAAAACAAGCGGTTGGCCGAGAGCTCGGCACGTTCTCCTAATGCAGCACTCTCCTGCCCCCCGGCTGCGCCGGTAAACTCTCTTCCAGCCCCAGCTGCAGTTGACACCCAGATTTCGCCCTCTTTTCTAGCTGCTCCACGATGCCCTCCCCAGTTGGCACTCGCTACAAGAGCCGCAGGGGCGGTCGGTTTCAACCTCGTGGGCGGTGGTGCGGCCTCCGGCGACGGCCACACCCATCGGCATGAATTGCAAAGCGGGCGCGCCCGTGGGGTGTGGGCTGTCGTGCCTGGGATCTTCAAGCGGGGCTCACACCATGTTCTGGGAAAGGGAGCGCTCCGGAGCAGCCACGTTGTATTCGGAGCCAATAATCAATCGACATCCGTTGCTATTCCGCTTTGACTTGACACAAAACACACCATCCAGTGGATGGCGAGAATTGTGCTCATCCCCCAATGGATGCTCATATTTGCTCTATGCGCCGCTTCGCAGTGTATTAACTCGGTGTGGCAAGGCGCTGGGTGCCGAAGGCATCCGTCATGATGTCACTCCCAGTATAATAAGAGGTCGTTGTCTTGACGCTGGGCTTGGCCGGGCGAATTCCAACCAAGCCCGACTCCTCTGAAGGCCCACCAGTGTGGTCCATCGCGAACGCGCCTCGTCCACGATATCCCGGACAGCACCTCGCGGTGGTTCTGGCGCCAGTCCCTGCGCCGGTCCTCAGGCCCGTCCTCGAGCCTGGCTGACGGCGGATACTGTCGTCCGGTTCAGCTCACCCCCCTCGTGTCTAATGAACACGGCCCATCGGCGGACATCTGCGTTGATTGGGCGACCCGTGAATCTTTTAAAACTCCTGATGCATCATTGGAACACTTCGATGGTGTCAGGTGGGACTACGAACGCCGCGATTTGTGCAGCGTGCTTACCACGTGGCGCTCGAGCAGTCACACGATCGCGCCTCAGGCACACCGAGTTAAGCCGGCTTTTACGGCTCCGAGCTTTACATTGGGTGTTTGAAAAGACAAGCTGCGACATGCAAAAACGTGAGTGGTCGAGAGAAAATTACCCACTCAGAGAGGCCGCAAACGACGAATTGGCGACGCGTCGCCGATTCTGCCTCCACGGCATCTGTGAGAAGATTGGGACGCGTCCCAATTCTCGCCTCTAAGAGCAGACCCACCAATGTCGCATTCCGCAAATATTGGAGCCACGTGTCTAACGTGACCAAACGTGACAGCGTATGCAGAAAGCACCACACACAGCATTCCGTTCTATGCGGATCCGTCCACAAACGAAGGGTGTCGACTTGTACACCCGATAATATTCCACGATAAGTCCATTCGAATAAAACTTTTCAGGGTACAGAGGCCTGTGGTAATCTGGGGCCCCGGTCTTCTTAGAGGGCCTCCACGTGGACGTCGAGGCCAAACTTCGAACGGATCCGAACCAGTTTAGAGCCAATTTCAGCGCTGGCACGACGCGCTGGAGGACTCGGACGACCGCGGCGGTCACCACGCTGTGGGGGAAACCCCCTGTCAGGGGTGACACGGCCCCCGGCATGAGCCGGGGACGGGTCGTGACCAGTCACGTACCACCCCCCTAGGGGGGTAGCGTGGGACAGCCCCCTTGGGCGGGTGTCCAGGGAGCCCCAGGGCCACACATGAAACGACCCCTCTAGAGGGGCGCGGGGCGAGGAACACCCGATCGGCCCCCCCTGGAGGGGTCTGACACAGCCGAGGGAGACACACGTTTTCCCGAATCCGGGCCCTCTGGAGGGACTGGGAAGTTTGTGGCAGCTGCCGCAATCCGAGCGTAAGCCGGACCGAGATATGATCTCGACCACGGATAAAATCCCACCGGAATTCTATCCGGGAAAATTGAAAAATCTTGGGATAAATCCCGAGGTATTGGTTTTGGGTAAATTCCGATATCTAGGAAATCTTAGTGACTTTCTGGGTTTTGCCCGAGAAGGGCGGGGGTCCTCTTCCAGTGAAAGGGTAGTCAGGGATGCTGGGCAGGGGCCACTAGAGGCCCGGACCTGAGACCACGGCCCGTTGGGCACCGGTCCCCCCGTGGTAGCGCCCGGGGGTCGGGATTGTGCACGTCCTGCGTCTTGTTTCTGAGGGTATATGAGTGTGTGATTTGGGGTCATCGTGCGTATTCGAATAAATCAGCGTTGCGTTTGCGTTACTTCCGTCGTTTTGGTGCGCTTCGCGCCCGGTGATCCCGGCGTTCGTGTTGTATCTCTGGTGCTGCGGTCCGAATCCTGTGCTGGGTTTTCCGACGGGGTTATACACCGCCGGCTGTGAGGGCAGAATCCACTACACACGTGTAGGCCCAATGATCCCGAATGAGCGCATCTCATTTTTTGTCCGGAAGCAAGGGACGTCGCAGACTGATTAATGGGGCCGGAAACGTAGCCGCGGCACACGCGCAGGGGATTGAGGGCCTGCAGGCGATCTGAAAGGGCCGTAAGGACCTGGCGAGTGCTCGACCTCGAGCGTGAGCCACGCTGTTTCAATTTATTGACACCACCTCGCGCGCGCCCAGGCGCAGAAAACGAGGAGTGGAAAGAGTCACGGCCGACGACGAGTGGAAGGAGAGTCACGGCCCGAGTCGAGCGCACACGACGACCCACGTGGCTCCCTCACAGCCATCCAGCGCTTTTCCCCACGGTGTACACTGGACTGAGGCCCCGGGAGAGTACGTGGGGCCAGCGAGGGTAGCAGCTGGAATGATCGGGCCGGACCCGCACGCGCGGGCCTGATTTGAGGGGGTACACTGCGAGGTGGCCCCGTCAGGGGTGGTGGAGCTGGCGCCGTCGGGTTGAAACAGCGCGGACGGGCCTGATTTGAGGGGGGGGCGGGGGGGGCGCCCGACTGCTCTCCCCATTTCGTCACCCACAGCCCAGCGGACGGTCGCAATCGCACGCACTCTCTCCCCGCCACACTTACCGTCCTGGCGACCACCCCCGATCACCGGCGTCATGGCCCCCTCGTCCATTCACACAGTCGTGCTCGCCGTCTTCTTCCCTCTGTGCTTTTTATCGCCCACAGCGGGCCCGGGCCCGCTCGACATGGATGCCGGGGCGTATGGAGATGGTTAATTCAACGACATTTTGGACGTGGCCGTGGTGCTTGGGTATCGGGCTGGCCTGCGCGTCCGGAGGGGGCTCCTGACCGTGCGTGGGAGCATAGAGAAGCGCCCGTTCGGTGGTTCTCGCCCTGGCCGACGGCCCAACCGGGACCGCAACTTTGACCTGGGCGCGCACTCTGTCATGCGCGACTACTTTGAGGTCGGCGGGGAGCCACCCGTCTACAGCGAATGAGATTTTGAGAAGCGCAATCGCATGCCGGAGCAGTTTTCAAGCGGCTCTACACGGCCGTGTGCAATGAATTGTGGTGGAGACGCTCGATTAACGCGACCGGCAGGCTGCAGTCGTACCTCATCCAGAAGCTGCTGGCGGCGTTGCGGGTGTTGGGCTATGGGGAGCCGTACGACCGCCCCGAATACTACTGTCGCCTGTCTCCGTCTAACATCTCGGAGGCAACACGACGCCTGACCAACTTCATCGTCGACCAGTGGGAGGCGGCGTACATGCGCCGCCCGACCGAGGACGAACTCCAGCACATCCTGATCCGCAACGCGGCCCGTGGGATGCTGGGCTACATAAGTTCCATTGACTGCACCCATTGGCAGTGGCTCAAGTGCCCCAAGGCGCTGGCCGGGCAGTACCATGACCGCAAGGGTAAGCGATCTGTGGTGGTTGAGAGCATTTTCGATGAGGACACGTACATCTGGAACTATTCTATTGGGGCGCCTGGGAGCTACAGCGACATGAACGTGCTGGCGTGTTCCCCACTGATGATTGACGTGAACGCGGGTGTGTGCCCGCCGCGGAACATCAACCAGACACTGAACTGCCGTACTCGTCGCTTGCTTGACTACACGGCCGACCAAGGATATCCCCGGTATGCTCTGTGTGCAATGCCCCACCCAAACCCGGTCACCCCCAAGCGGCGCGTCTACAACCGGCTACAACAAGCCGTCCGGAAAGACGCTGAGCGCTTGTACACCGTCACACTGTCGCGCTTCAAAATCATTCTGCGACCAGCCCGCTTTACGTCGGTGTTGCGGATCATTAACACCGGCAAGGCGGTGGACATCTTGCACAACATGGCCATTGAGTGTACTTGGGGATCGTTTTTGGCGCAACGGCGCATGAAAGCGGCTGAGGAGGTGCGAAAAACGGTTGCTGAGCTTCAAGGGCAGCGCCAAGGACCGGACAACTTGATTTTGGGATGTGGGAGCAATCCAGGGCGTCCTGCTTCCGACCGCGCTCAGAATGGGCACCAACAGGCATTTTTCGTGGACGACGGACCAAGTGGCCCGGGTATCTGGGGCCCACCGCAGCCCATGGAGGCCCGAGATGGTACGGTTGATACCGGCACCGACCAAGACGTGGTACCTGGCTCCCTGCAGTACACCGACCGGGCCGAGTGTGAAGCCAAGGACCGCGACGCGCACTTTGCGCTTCTCCACGACCCATCTGAGCACAGCTTTGCGGACAGGGGCCGCCTGCTGTTGCCCTACTCTTGATTTTGGCCAGATTTCCGGGGGCGTGTGTAGCGCGCGGCTTGCAATATACAGTTTCATTTTCCCCGCTGGGCAGGTGTCCCTTTTCCTTGTCACACATGTCTTCCTCGACGGGATGACGCCGAACGTGGGTGGCCTGTCAATAGATTTCCATTGTCCTGTAGGTGGCGAGCGGTGATGGACAGGGTAATCGTGGCTAGTTCTTCAGCAGTCAGCCCAGTGCGTTTGCCGCAACGCCAGTGTCAGCTCAGTGCGTTGGCCGCAACTCCAGCGTCAGCCCAGTGCGTTGGACTTCATACAAGCGTCAGCACAGTACGTTATTCGCACCACGAATGTGAATACTGATACAAGTCTCCCCAGACACTTGACAAGACAGATGGATGAGAGATGCGGACGGCCTTTGTGTGCTTTCGGCTTTAGGCTCCGGCCGTGTCGACTCCGACGAGTGCCTGCGGTCTTTGCATGGCCTACCATCCGACGTTTCCGGGACTGGCCTTCATCACTCATTGGGCTTGAGATGAAGCCAGTCCCTACAGCTCCACCACTACGTCACCCTATATCACATGTGGCCCATTCTTGGCCGCCTTCACGGCACTCATTTTCTTCCCTTTTCCTCCATCTGCCCGCCTTTGCCAACTCTTGCATCCCTTGGCCTGGGCCTGGACCCTCGACACGACCTATACTTCTCAGAGAACTCTTCTGTCGGCTTTGTCACAATACTTTTGGCCCACAGAGACAGGCCATCTGCTGTACAGCGCTTGACGCGAAGGAAAAGCATCATCATCCAGAGAACATGCACAATGAGAATTGGTGGAGCAAGACAATGGAGAACGAGACACAAAAGGAAAATCAAGGCAAGTAGAAAATGCACAAGACACAAGTGATGCAGCGGCAATTGCTGCCACACAGAAGGTATCATGCTCAGTGCGTTGATGCGGCCGCGACGCGCGGCCGTCCTGTTGGGCGGCGCCGATCAGAGAGAACAGTCATTTTCCACGCCGTTGTTGCTCCCGTAGTCGGCGCTGCGATGCGTCAGAGCGCTGGCGGCCACCAACGCGGCGGCCGCGTCAGCGGCCGCTTCGACAGAAGTGTTCGGTTCCACTTGGGAGCCAACAGGATTCGGCGGTGGCACTTGATGGCGGCCGTCGCCCATGTTGTAGATCTCATCGTCACTCTCGTCATCGTAGGAAGAAGAGCGCACCTGCTTAGAACGACGCGGCCGGCTTACCAGAGGTGGAGGCGAGGAGGCAGGCAAAGACAAAGTGGAAGAGGAGGAAGAAGAAGTAACATAAGCAAAGCGCACCGTCCGCGTCCGCGTCCTCACTTGTCCGCGACCAGGGGCAACACAGCGGCCGCGTACGCGGCCGAGAACAATGGAAGAGGCCCGACCGCGGCCGCCAGCACCGCGTGAGTTTGTTGTGACAACACGCCCAGCCTACCCCACCCAGTCGGGGGGAAGGCGAGCCAGGCCGTGTCGCCGGGTAGTCCTGTCGGGGAATACCCGCCCCGGAAGGAAACCCCGAAGAGCACACACGCACGGCGGCGACCGGGGGACGACGCCCCGAGCGACCAACACGAGTTGTGTGACCGGAAGTTTACTTGCCCGCGTCGAGGGCCTCGAGGCGACACTCGCGCCTCGCCCTCTTATCCCGTCCGTTCCCCTCAGACCCCCCGAAAACCCCCCTCAGACACCCGCAAGGGACCCTCAGAAAACCCTCCGGAAACCCCATCTCAGACACCCTCAAAGGAACCTCAGAAAACCCTCCCCTCAGGGCACATGGGGCCAGTCTCAGCGGAG
>Ga0209093_1001447_pt1 | contig 13474 bp, 18 predicted proteins | sample SidtaG_4_FD_187450 | JGI IMG/M metagenome (GOLD analysis project Ga0209093, IMG submission 187450) | Marine algal microbial communities from Sidmouth, United Kingdom - Sidmouth_Male1 metaG (SPAdes) (version 2) | ecosystem: Host-associated > Algae > Red algae > Unclassified | place: Sidmouth...
CGTCAGGCCCATCTGAATCGGGGGCTGTACATCATTTTTGCCCGTGATCATGCCGCGAGTGACTTTAGGAATTCCGCCCAGGACGATCGGTCGCTTCGCGAGGATATCTTCTGGGTCAAGTCTCATGTGCGTGCAAGAATAACCGCACGTTTCGTAGGACGGGTGACTTTGTGCTCGTCAAAGGCCGATTCCGAGCGATAGCCTGCTCTCCCGGGTCCAGTGCCTGTCGGGGCACTGGGAGAACGGGGTGTATGCGCCTCATTGGCCGCGAGCTATCTCGTGATCGAGTGGTCCACATATAGTTTGGGCAAACCACCACCCACCCAGGCTGGCCACTTTTCAGAAAACCACCATACGTGTGTCCACGTTCGAGTCGAATTTACGCTAATAGCGTTGTTGGGTCTGTTGCAAGGCCTCTACGACGGCAGGAATCTGCTGTCTTAGCTTGGCCAAGAGCTCGCGCTTGCGCGCTAGGGGTGATCCATCGTGGAGGGTACCCTTGTTTCTCAACGGGGTCCCGGGCGTGAGGTGACGTACCGACAAGCTCGGGATTCGCCGTGGAGTAAAGAGCTCGAAAGGCGCATTGCCTGTCGACCGGTGCGGTTCGCTGATATAGGCCATGGTCAAGTCGGGAAGTAGCTCGTACCAACGGCGGGGGTCGTCTGTGAAATAGTGTCGGAGTTGCGTAGCCATGATACGATTGTACCTCTCCACCTGACCATTGGTCTGTGGATGTCACGCCGTGGTGCGCACCGTTTCTGTGCCCAGCACTTTCATTACGGCGATGAAGAAGGTAGACATGATCTGGGGTCCTTGATCCGATAGGATTCGGTCCGGTGGACAGTGACAGGCGACCCATGCGTCAATAATGGCTGATGCCACTGAGATTGCGGTGATGCGTTGCCAGGCGACGCACTTAGTCAGCTTGGAGAAGTGGTCAGTAATGGCCAAGATGAAGCGGTTACCGGATTTGGCAGCGGAGATTGGCCCGAAGATATCGACCGATAGGGCCGTCAATTTTTCAGTAGCTGGGAACAGCGTCATTGGTGACGTGTGTCGTCGAAGTCACAGCCGATTCCGGGCGCAGGTGGCACACTTTGGGGTAATGTTGTAGATATCCGTGACCATGGATGGTCAGCAATACCGACGCCGCAAGACATAGTACATCCGGTTCATGCCGGGGTGGGCTGATACAGGCGCATGACGTTCCAGCGTACGTATTCGCTCGCGTAGGCTTTCTGGGATGACCAATTGGTCGCCGTAAGGCACCCGCGTGCAGAGGTCATGGCTTTCATTTTGAGAGAAGGCCTTCGCGGTTTTTCGAGCCACGCGTTTGGCCAACTAGAGGCAGAAGTCTTCGGTTTGTTGGGCCTCCACCATATCGCCGTAATTGACGGGGGCCGGCATTTCGGTACCCGTGTACCTCCCCGTCAGCAAGCCGTTCGCCGTCTCGGCCAAGGAAATGCCTGGGAAAACATCGTTTATATCTTCAATGGCTGTGTCGTTGTCCGTTCGGGACAAGAAGTCTGGGGCATGGTGCGAGGCACCGGGTTTGTACTGCATGTCGAGTGTATACTCGGACGGCCGTGGGCGCCATCGCATCAGTCCACCACTAGAGTCAGTGGTCCTGCAAATCCCGCTACGAGCTTGGTGATCGGTCCTTATTAGGAAGCCATGGCCGTCGAGGAAGTGTCTGAGCTTAAGAATGCTCTACACAACGCCGAGGCATTCGCGCTCCGTAGTGGAATAGTTTTTTTCTAGCAGGGCTGAGGCCACGGCTCCAATAGCTAACTGGTAATCGAGCACCGCCAGGTTGCTGTTGCAACAGAGTGCATCCTAGTTTGTCGGCGCAGGCGTCCGCGTCAAAATTCATCTGGCCTTTGGCCATAGGCATGTCCAGAATTGGCTGTGCGAGAAGTGCTTGATGTAGGTCGGCAAAGGCCGCAAGGGCTACGTCCGAGGGCTTCTATCCGTCCGGGGGGACCTCAGCACAGGTCATCGCGTTGAGCGGCTTTTTTCGCTCAGCAAAGCCCGTGACGAAGCGTCAATAGACGTTGCACATCCCCAAGATGCTCTTTATCTGGGTATTGGTGGTGGGAAAGGAGGCTTTCTTCAACGCTTCGACGTTCTTATTATGAACATGAAGTTGACCGGGTCGGAAAACATGTCCAAGGTACTCGACTTCGTCGGAGAACCACGTGCACGTCTCGAGATTAAGAGTGACGCCGGCCTCGCGCAGTCGCCTTAGTACCATGTCGACGTCTTTGACGTGTTGCTCTGCAGAGGCAGTGAAGTTGATGACATCATCTAGGTACACGAGGCAAAGATGCCGCTTGAGGTCAGACAATGTAATGTCGAGGGCCCGCTGAAACGTAGCGGGGTCGTTGGTCAGTCCGAATGGCATGGACAGCTAATTGTAAATACCAGCATGCGTTGTGAACGCAGTCTTCTCTCTGTCAGCCGCGCGTAAGGGCACTTTCCAAAACCCGGCCGTTCAGTCCAGCGAGGTGAAGACCTTAGCATCTCCTAAGGAGTGGAGACAGTCCTCCATTCGGGGAAGGGGATAGGCTTCCTTCTTGGTGATGTTGTTGAGACGTCGGTAATCGACACAAAAGCGGGCTTTTCCATTCTTCTTTGGCACGATGACCACGGAGCTTGCCCATGCACTATGGCTAGGTTCGAGGACCTGAAGCTCCAACATCTTGTGTATTTGAGCAGCTATGATCTGCCGTTTGAATGGCCCCGTGCGATACGGTTGTTCCCGGATGGGTACGGCATCCGTTGGGGTGACGATGTCGTGTTCACTGGCATGGATAGTATCGAGGGTGCCATCCCACATGGTTGAATGTGTGCGTAGCATCTCCCGGATTTGTTTATGCAAGTGCTTCGGTGCCTCGCTGAGCTCGACATCCTCGACAGGTTCGTCGGAAGTTGATGGGTCCGCACCCTTTGGTGTATCTTGGGTTTCCGTCTCCTCGGTTATGGCTGCCAACAGAGGCCCTTGGATTGGTTCCGCGAACCCGAGAGTACTGTTCTTGCGAACTATGGCTTGGTCCGGCACAAAGTTGCAGACCTTAACCAAACATTGTTCATCGGGCTTAATGAGCGCGACGCCACGGGCGACTGCTACAGACTTGTGCCTACACAGCCGAATATTGGGAGATATGGTGACGAGACCGGGGGTAGCACAGGTTTCCATAACCCATTCTTCCATTCGTCCTTTGACGCGGACTTCACGACACGCCCGTACCTTGGAACGTTGGTCTTCCCATGACCGCTCCCACTTGTTGGAAAGTAAATGGCAAGGATAGGCGTTCGCCTTTGTTCCCTGGTGACATCACCAACGTGGTCTTGCCACACCACCTTTTTCGGGCGTCTGAAGAATCCCTCCACATGGATATCCATGAACTCGGTACCCAGGATGCATGGCACTGATAGATGTTCGGCGACGTAGAATCGGTCGAAGACCTTGGCGCATCCGACATCTACGTACAGATGTATGGCATAGTTCGCTATGAGGTGGTTGTTGTTTGCATCCTTGATGCGGGGTTTTTGCTCAAGATTTTCAGCATAACTTTTCCAGTTGGCAAATAGGACATGGGGTCGGACCAAGTTAATGCCGGCGCCGGTGTCCGAGACGTGTCGGCAGCTGTGCATTTCTCTTTTGCAAGGGCCAATTGTGGCCGCGATCTCATAGTGCCGGTGTGGAGGGCTTAAAAATCTTGTGACATTGCGTCTTTCACCATTTGGTGATGATTCGCCGGGCAGCCCGCCGAGGAACGCCCGGCTCACTCGTTCTTCGAGTCGGTGGACTCGTCGTCGTCTCTTTCTGCGGTTGGTTTTGTATCCTCCGTTACGGAGTCACGGAAAAAACTGTATTGCGGCGCTCATGCGGCCGATACGGCTCAGAGCATTGGGCTGCGAAGTGACAGGGCGTATTACAGTTGTAACAGATATCGGTCCTCGCCTGAGGCGCCTCCGTCGAAGGATGCGAACATGACCGGGCCCGCGGTTGGGTAACCGGAAACGGACGGTCAACATTGGGATGCCGGGTTGGCACAGGTGAGGCGTATGCCACCTTACTCATATGAAGAAGAGGCAACTTAGGCGAAAGTCGAAGCTTTTTGGTGTCGTCCCAATACATCTGGGCAGCAGAGATGGTGGCCTCCAGTGTGCGTTTGGGGAACTGACCATCGAACACATGGACATGAGATTGAATAATCTCGGATAAGCCATTTGTGAAGACATCCTTCACGTGTTGGGCGTGGGATAGGCAATCTAGGCGGTCACATTGCGTCTCAACGCGTAGCCCAAAAGCTCTGGGCGACTCGATATCGGGTTGGCGCATTGTCCTTTTGTCATAGTAGGCTGAGTCCATTACGGCGTGAGTGGCATATTTGGCTAGAAGCCAGTTAATAGCGTTCCAATAGGTGCGGACCGCTTCAGTGGGATGCCCAGCCTTCGAGTTGAGCGCGCTCGAAAAGGCGCGTTTGGCTGCGCCCTATAGGCGAAAGGCCACAAGAGGGAGTGCTTGCCCATGAGTGGGTCCGGTCGAGTCGCAGGCACGACAAAAGGTCGTCAGAGTGGTGAATAACCCGAGGGAGCGTGCGCCCGTGAACGGCTCCTGCCCTTGGAATGCGCCGTCCAGGAGGCGGTTCATCTTTTAGGTCTTCTCCACCTTGGAGGGTGGAAGGGACAGACCAAGTCGGATCAGAAGGTAAGTGCGATAGTCCAGTAGGGACTTGAAGTGGCTGTTGGAGAGTCGAATGACCTTATGCCGATCGGCTTTCTCCAACTGGTTCTTCGAGTCGTGACGACTGTTGTACGGGCCCGGGCCCGATCGTCGAGACTCGGCGTCAGATGACGTGTCCGAGGACTCGGAGCTTGAGCTCGACGACGGTGAAGACGAGGAACCCGGGGATCCTCCGGAGTCGGACGACAGAGAGGAAGTCGTCCCACTGGACTGGTTTGACTCATTAGCGGCCGACCTGTTGGCGTTTTCAACTGAGGAGGTTGAACTGGCTTACTTGTTCTCCTTGCAGATCTTATGCAACTTCTTGCAAAGCTTACGCTCTCGATCCCGAAGTTCGGTCGCTTAGCCTACTGGCTCCAAGACGAAAGAAAGACGACTCGTCCCCCTTGGGGTAGACCTTGACCATAGTCCTTCTCTTCATCTTGCGACGCGACTTTGCTGCCCGGGCATCAGACTCGATGTCCTCTTGGCGCAAAGCCTCCACGTTTGCGATCAGGGTGTCGTTGGCTTCCGCTAACGAGGGTTTAGGCTCTTGTTGGGCAGTCAGACGGAGACTACGGCGCGTCGCCGAAGAATGATCGGATCCGAGTAAGTTCCACAGCACGTTACAGCATGCAGTGACCGTACTGTGACTGTGCTTTGAAATATAATTGCTCTCTGAGGGCTCCTGGATGGTTCTGTGAGAGGATAGGGCGATCACAGCAATTTTTAATTCTGTCCTGTGAGCTGCTGTGGACTGCTGTGACTTGCTGTGAGCGTTTCTCAGATCCGATCATTTTGTGGCGACGCGCCATGAGTGTCTCCACCTCCGCCTGAAGGCTCTCCGCATCGAGCGGTTGGCCATAGGCCGCCGCATTCAACGCGAGTGATCCTCATAGCGAACTACCTAAGGTGTTGGTGTCGTACATGTTCGAACGAACGCCTCCCGGAGGGACGTAGTCGGACGGCAGGGCGCCGGCCCTACCCTTCCCATTTCCACGTTGCCCATCGGCACCACCTGGGGTCATGGCTCAACCGGCACAGTGAGAACCGAAGCGCCCCGCGCCGCAGTTGGATATCATCACCCCCGACGCCCTGCGTCGTGGCGCACCCAAGTGGGAGACGCGCCCAGAACGTCAAGCCAGATTGTGCGATACCCGTCCCCGTGCCACCTGACAGCTAGAGACAGCTCTCAGGAACCGCGTGCAGATGCACGCGGCAGGCAAGAGTATCCTCTGCTGCTCCACCAAATGTGGTATTGATGACGTTAGTTAACTAACCAGTAAATAGCGACCGACCGTAGAAGCATGATACAGCCAACATTATCTCCCAAAGAGCGAGGAGGAAGGACCTCTGTTTGTACAATATCCGATGGGGAGCCGCGGGTGCCAACGCCGGCGAGCCACGGTCCAATGGTGCTTTTATTAGCAGACGGTAAAAGGGCGGGGTCCATCGGCCGATCGATCGTAGGGATCGAACAACCACCGAAGTAGAGACGATTCAAGAAAGGACAGATATACAAAACGGAGATATCCTCCCAAAGAGCGAGCCACAAGTCAGTTCAATCCTGCACTTGAATACTGACCAGTCAGGGGGGCCACCGGGCCAAATATCCCAACATTAAGAAGATACGTTACAACTTCCCCTTCCCGTCCTGTTCATGATGGTCCAGAGTCGGACACCGAAGACCCTTTCACGCAAAGGAGAGCCGTCGTGCGGCAGCGCTGCTGCACTGCGCACCCGCTGCCGTCTCCACGAGGCCGGCGGCAACGCCTCTCACGGCGAGTGGCGGGCGGCGACGAGCGGCAACAAGGTCGGCGGCATTTCGGCGGTCCACGTCGCGCGGCCGGGTGGCCGCAAAAAGTCGCATGTCGGCCGGAGGGAAGGGAGGGGAGACCGACGCTGCTCGGAGAGATACTTGAGGCGTGGTGAGCGCTACCAGCGCTGCTGTCGATGGCGGTGGGGGCGGCCATCGGCGCGCTGCGGATCAGGAGATGTGTCGTTTCTGAGAGATGAAATGCTTTTACATGATCTCTGTTGCGGTATGTATGTTGCGTAGCGTCTGACGGCCGCCTCCAAAACTCCACTGCACATGTCCGGGGGCTTGCGGAGAAGCGTGGATGTCTGTGTCGGGAGTGGCGACGCCGAGAACTGCTCGGAATGTGCGTGGCAATGCAACCAGCTACTCCCGACGGAAAACAACTCTTCATCAGGCGTAAGTCAGGGCGGTATGGAGGAAAAAGGCACGCGAGAACGCCTGCGGACTTCACTACCGACACTGGGACTTGGACTTTCACGCGGGCGCTGTTAAGGATTGGGACGCAGTTCGGCGTATGCGGGTCCCACAGAAGCTCGGCGTCGTACTTATTGATGGCCTTCAACACCGAGCTCATCAGAAACAGCAAGACGTCGACGGACTCAACCACCGGCTCATAATTTTGAGCGCCTCAAAAAAGCTCCCCAATATCCATAAGCAGGTTGCCTCTCCGCAACCACACTGCAACGACAAAATTGGAGGCCACCATGAAGGGGTCGCAATCTCTTTAGCTTGCTCAGAAATGAGCCGACCTGCACAAAAACGGGAGAAATCGCGATTGCTGGCATCCAGGAACTAAACATACACAAAGTAATGGACAAAGTCTCGTTTTTTCGTTTATCGATGGTTTTATGGCTGCCTGAGGACTGGGCGACCATAAGGAGTGGGGGTTCGCTGGCCATGCGACGGAACCGCCGGTCATTCTTCGTCATGGCTCAGGGTGGCAGAACAGCGCGTCGGTGATCATCGAGAGGGGGGGCCCCAAAGACGGAAACCGAGGTGGTGGCCGTTGTCCCTTTAGTGCGAGGATTCGGGGGCTTGATGAGCCATTATTGTGGCCCCGGCCCCCCGCCGCTCCCACTGTCCCCCGCGGGGATCACCCTTTCTACACACCGTCAGAAATCAGCACGAACATCCTACCAGAAGCAATAGCCGGAAATCGAGGCGACAGTCTTGGAATGCTGTTAGAATATAAAAGAAAATCGGGAGAAGAGCACCTGATTAATAAACGCAGAATACAATAACATGATTGAGTTGAATGCGTGCAATCCAAACGCGGCATCCCAGCTCTGGATGCGATTCTTAAATATGAGTTCGCAAAACTACAAACATTCAGAGGTTTGTTACCGTTTCTCGCGTACGTCGACGGCCGCCCAGTTGTCGCCACTGCCTTCTCTGGATGGCTACGCCCGTTGTCGCATAACGCGGCGGCCGGCCGCGCCACTGGCCGGTACGGTCGCCAGCGGGGCACGGATCTTCGGAGATGACGTGGCGTGACCCGGATTGGACAGGTGGCCTTGTCCGTGCTGGCTCAAATCTTGATTGATCGTGGGTCGTTTGCATGTGAATGTCAATTGCTTGATTTATCTGCTGGACAGCGCCGGCGGTTCTGCCAACGCGCTTGTCTGGTTACTTCAGTGTATTTCGAGAGCCCCACCGCATGGTGCCCCGGGGGAAAGTGCGATTCCAGACTGGAGAAGGACTGTCGACAGAATGGTGCGCCCCAAAGTAGGGCAACATCTTCTATTCCGCCGCAAAGTTAAAGAGAAATCTCTGCATGCCGCCAAGTCCCAGCCTCCCGGGCTTTTTCTCACCGAATTCGGGCTCACTCGGAGCATATAGTGCTCGGATCGCTGCGCAATTGCGTCACAAAAAGCTCAGTGCGATTTCCCACACCCTGGCGAGGGCTCTGCAGCCGAGGGAGAGCAGGTGGTCCCTCAAAATGATGACCCGAAGGGGATGTGCGGGTCCCCCGGTCGCGTTGGACAGATCTTGTACATGTCAGATTTCTGGAAGTCCAATCCGCGTTACACATGTCAGGTGCCCTTCCTCCACTGACCAATCCGCGATCCGTCCGCGGTCATCAAATGACAGCCCGTGACGCTCATAGTGTCCTTGCCCTTCCGGGACATGTTTTGGGGTGATCTATATTGGTTATCAGCCGTTTCCTCTGTGTTCTGCTTGTGTCCTCTTGTTTCGTGGAATTCTAATTCGTTGGGGGCTGCTGTTCATCCCGGAGATCTCCCGAAAACTCTCTTGTGGGGGCGAGGGCGGCTCTACATTGGCGACGGATGCCGCAGCCGGCCCATCTTGTCGTGGGTCTCGCTGTGATGGCGCCGATGGGGGTGGCGCCGGGCGGAATCGGACGTGCGGGAGTCCATAACACACCCCCCACCCCCCAAAGACACGTGTGCGGGGGAAGTTGGGGTTCTATTATTCTTCCCCCGTTCCGCGAGACGCACCCGATCCGAACTCGCCGGATGTGGGAGGTGGCGCGCCCAGAGCCGCAGTGGCGGCGCCTTCCGCCGACTGCGAAGACCGCGACGTGCGCCAACTGCGGCACGCCCGCACCCCCGACGCCCCATCGCGCCGCCCGGAGAGCGGCCCCGACAATGGCCGTGGTGGTGGCATTCGCGTCTGCGGCGGCGTTGGTTGTGGGGGTGGCGGTGACGATGGGGGTGGCTTCGGCTGTGGGGGTGCCATCGGAGGGCGCGGTGGCTCTAGCGGTGGCGTCGGCGGCGGCTCTGGCGTCGGCGCAGGCGATGGCAGCGGCGGCAACGGCGGCGGCGGCGGCGATAACGGTGGTGGCTGCATGAGTGGCGGCGGCCACAGCAGAGGCCCGCTGCTGCAGCATCGGCCCCATGTCGGCCGGAGTGCAACGGCCGCTTTTGGGTCGGGTGCAGGAGGCGGTGACCACGGGCGCCTCGGCGGCGCCGCGGCGCTAGACGAGCTGCCGCGCGGCAGCAAGGGTGGCGGCGGTGGCACGGGCGGTTCGCCGCCAGCATATCTGCCGGCAAGACGCGTCGACGGTATCAGCCGCTTGTCGCTGGAGGTGAGGGAAGATGTCGCGGCCACCGCTGCTGTGGCCTCCCGGCGCAGCGCGCGCGCCGACTCCACGACAAGGGAGGCGGAGCCCGCAATGAAAGCTCTTTGCCGCCGCTGTTTGCTTCCCGGGGCGGCGCTAGCAGCTGCGACGAGACGCGTTGATCTGCGTGGGGGGGTCGCCGCCGCCGCTACCGTGGTGCCGACAAGAAACGCGCGCGCTTCGGCGCAGGAAACTGTGGTGGCGAAGGAACGTGCGCCGCTCCGCCGACGCTCTTGGACGCCGCCCGCGGCGGCGGCAATGGCCACGCAGCGGTGGAGCTGGGGAAGGAGTCGGCGCCGCCTGCGCGGCGGCGCGGCGGCGCGCCACGTGGGGCAGCGCGGCGGAAAGGGCGGCTTGCATTGGCATGGGCGGCGCGCCGCCGACGTTGCTGGCGGCGGAGGTCCGAGGTGGAAAAAGCGGCGAGCAGGCGGCGTCTTTTGTGAAAACGCGCGGGGGCGGCAGCGGCTGCTCGTGAGTTGGGGCTGGGAGAGGGTCGCCGCGGCAGCTGCTGGTGCGGAGCGGTACTGCGGGCGCAGCTACCCCCATGCAAGCGCGGCGGCATAGGCGTCGCGCCGCTTCCGCTGCCGCCGGCGAGGCGCGGCAGCGGCAGCCACGGCCCGCCGAGAGCGCTGCGACATGCAGCCCGCAGAAATGGAATGGGCACGGCGTCGGGGGGTGTCTCTAGCGGTCTCTGCCGCCTCTGAGGCGCGGAGGCACCACACGCGTGGCTACGCACCGCCAACTGCGGCGGCGGCGGACAGGGTGGAGAACACCGGTGACGCTCTGTGGCGGAAACCTGCGGCGTCGGGAACGCCTGCGCGCTGGTGGCGGTGGAGAAGAGTCGTTGATGCCACCGCGGTGGTGCTGCCTCGCGACGCGTGCAGCTGCGTGGCATTGAGGGCGGCAGCTGGGTAGCGGAGGCGCGCCCATGCCGCTGTTGGCGGCGGGGCCCGCTGTCAGTGACGGCAACGAGCGGTTTGCCATGCTGCCGCCGGTCTGAGGCGAAGGCTACCGCAGCGTGTCGGTGGGGGTGGGTTGACCGCCGAAGTCGTCATTTCCATCTTCCGCCCCCGCCGCCGCAATGCTAGCCCTTCCCCTCCCCCCCACGGCAGCCGACCGGTTTCTCCGCCTCACCCTGGAAGACAGCTCCTGTTGCACTCCGTTACCCCGGGCTCTGTGCATTTCGTGACGCGAGGCTCGCCGCTGTATACGGGCGCCGACTGCCTCGCGAGGGGGTGCGCATGCCTGTGTCATGCGAGGCGGCGGTCACTCGTGGGGTGTACGGTGGCGCTTGTGACCAGAAGATATTTCCGGTCGGAGTCTTCCTGTTGCGTGATCGACAATATCATGTGACTGACATATTTGGTCGCGTGTCAATCGCATAGATCCGGGAATCTTCATCAGCCGAATAGCTCGAAAAAAAAAATCAGAACAGGGATAAAAAACTTCCCAGAACCTATAAAACACAGGAAATACGCGCCATATCCAAACACAGCAATTTTGTATCCGCTTGGGGTGGTGCTCCCGTGGCGCGTTCGCTTCAGCAACACAGCACCTCCCGTTGGCATCTTGTTGGCGACACACGACGTGTCGGTGTCGCCACGAAGTCGCCATAGAGTAACCAAGCATGCGTGAGGGTACAACCGCCGACGAGTAGGAGCGTCCTCTGGTATGGATCCCCAGATCTCCCCCTGGGGAGGCTACTGTGCGGGATTCGGGGCCATTTGGGCCCGCTTGCTCGGATTGCTTCAGGAGACGGCGGGGCGCCCGTGGCCCGGCTTCCCTACAAAAAAACAACTGCGTTCTCACGACCTTCCTCTTTTTTTGCTCCTTCGGGTGTTTTCCTAGGGGACCGTGTCACCGGGCGAGAGTAGAGAAAGGGTGTGCGGGCGGGTTCCCTCAGCTGGGCAGGTGTCCTTATCTTCTGTGTGCTGGGGTGAGACGACATTTTATGCGACACCCGTCAGCTGCATGGACGCCACCCGCTGCCGAACTCGCACCGGCTCGCCGGGTGGTGCCATTCCCCCCAGACCCGAGGCAGTGACTGGGGAAGCACTCTCAGATGCAGGCTAGACGTCATCGTATGGGAACTTCAGTAGTGTGCCCAGTTGCTCAGTTTTCGTAGCAGAGGGGTGCCTCACCAACGCTGTTTCTGACGAGTGCTCAATTCCGCTGACAGTTCGCATTTCTTTCATATTGCGTCGTGATGTGGACATTCTCTGCTGAAGTTCTCTCCACAACACCACTGCGTCGCAGCGATACATTCTGAACATGTCGTGCGATCGCTGCGGGAGTCCCTGTTGCAGCGGTAGCTCGTTTTTCTCTCTTTGCACCTTGGTCTTTGCTCATCCACTATAGCCGAGGTCCGATGTATAGAAGAGACAGCCGGCCCGTCCGCGATTTTCGAAGAACTGATCCAAACGCACCGTGTCCATCACACAAGGAAAAGCTTGATGCAATAACTACACCACTATTGGCGGATGACAATAGATTGTCATCTCTGACTGCCCTGGTCGAGCCGAGATAACAATGATTGACACAGATTAGCTCGATAGTCTCCTGGGCTGACGCGTCACAAGGTGGTGGAGGTGGGCTGTACAATATCATGAAGAGAGTTACGGCGGCAGACGGGGTGATGTGCATCTTCACAAGCATTTCTCTTTTGACGTACAACAGGGAAGATTGGTGCGGATAGAATGCGGGAGCTGGAGACGAAAGCTTTGATTTCCTCAGTTCCCAAACGAGACGCTGCCTCGACGAGGACCGCATTAACAGGGAGGACAGCGCTCGTGCCAAAGGCATGCTGGACGTCTGGTGGGGACGTCTGGACTGCGGAAAATGCACTACACGACATGTGGTGGGCGAAAATTTCGGAAAATGATTGTAACTCGAACTCGTTTTCTTTTCTGCAACCAAGAAGAAGAAACTGAAATAAATAAAAACGGTATGTCAGTCGTGCTTCCCGGATGACGCACAATCTTTCATAAACTCGACCATCGAAAGTACCGCTGCGCGGGCGTCTTCCTCGCCTGGCCACCCTCGGACAGTTAGCAGCCCTTCATCGTCTACGCCCGACATCATCTGGCTCTCCAAGGCTTTTCTGCAGCCACCAACGCAGGGAGAAGAGCTCAGAATTTCAACAATGGCGTGGATAGCGCCGTCACCTGGCACCTCGCGCACCGGGGGGTCCGCATACATTCTCACTTGGGGTTGGTACTCAGTGCAGTCTGACTGGCATGCTTCTTTGAGCCAGCACCGCGAGTTGGAGGTTTGCGTCACTTGCTTAAAAGCCACGTTAAGAAGCTTCACCGCAGCCAAGGAGTGCAGGCTTTGACCTTCATCTACCCCTAGGGCGCCGCGTCTTGCCACTCTCTAGCGCGCGTGGCGCGTCGCAATGTTCTCGTCCGTTTCCGTGGCCTTCTCGTCAGAGCATGCCAGCAAGTTGCCAATCATATCCAGCCTGTAGATGGAATTATTAGCATTAAGACCATATGGTCGCTCGGAAGGTACGTGGCGGTCGCGTAGGTTGTAAGGGCACACACATCAAACATGTGCGTGCCGAGCGCGCTGGTCCAGCAGAAGTATGACTTCATCAGAGTCGTTAAACGCCGCCGGCGCGTCTCAACGATCGGAAAACCGCCAACGACCGACATACTCGTCCATCCATGCCGTCTTTTGCGCGTTTACATAAGGGGAGCATATTCCGCTAACCAGGAAAGCATTCGGGCTGCGCGGCTTTGCCGATAACAGACAATACTTTCAACGTGCCCGTTGCTTTTGCGAGAACAACGCCTGTCAGCCGTGTCTTGGCCCGCTGCAATAGCGTCCCGCGCGTCATACG
>Ga0209093_1001449_pt1 | contig 13462 bp, 14 predicted proteins | sample SidtaG_4_FD_187450 | JGI IMG/M metagenome (GOLD analysis project Ga0209093, IMG submission 187450) | Marine algal microbial communities from Sidmouth, United Kingdom - Sidmouth_Male1 metaG (SPAdes) (version 2) | ecosystem: Host-associated > Algae > Red algae > Unclassified | place: Sidmouth...
GGGGGGGGCATCGTCGTGGGGCGGGGGGGGCGTCGTCGTCAGGCCGTCGTCGTCGCCGATGATGGCGCACCGCCCTGCGTCAACAACTCACGTGCGTTTGGCCGGAAACCTAGAAATAGAAGAGAAGCTGACGACTTACCTGAAAGTGCACAAATTATATTCGAAAATGAAAGTACCCCTTGTGTTCGTGTTCATGTTCTGATCGGCCAAAATTGGGCAGCTTGCAATATGTAGCTCCAGAAAGTTGGAATTACCTGGAATGCGCGTGTCTGATTGGTCAGAAAACTGGCAGGGCAGTTTTGGCATGGAGGGGCTTGTGCCAAAGCGCGATTCCAGCTCGAAAAGGCGTCCATTCCAGCTCAGAGTCGGCGCTGCACCAGCCGTGCCAGAAACTCGTGGCTGCTCCTTTGTGGCGCCGCCGACGATGGTGACCGCCGCCGCCGCCCGCGACACGACCGACGGTGAAAGCGCCGTCCCACCGGCCCCGCCACCCCCACCACCATGGCGAGGGTCGCGGCCCGCGGACTCGAGAATGGGGAAGACGAAGCCGTCCTTCCGTACCGTCTGCAGCACCGTCACGCCCACCCTTGGTACGTGGACGCCGTTTTGCCGCCAACAGAGCGGAATAACAGTGGACGTCGACGCCGCTTGTAGCGGCGGTGTGGCGGCCAGGTCACCTAAGCCCTGCTTGCGGCGCGGCGGACGCATCGGCCTGGCAGCGGGCACCTCGTCGGTGGGGCGAGAGTCGGCTGCCATCGCGCGTCGTCCGAGGAGGAGCTCTCGTAAATAAAAGTATCGTAGATTCTGGAAGTGGAAAAGAAGCGAGGATGGAAAAATAGATGTGGAAGAAAGCGCCAATACATATTACATCACTTCGAGACAGAGTGCGATGCGGCGATGCTATCCATTGCCACTGCAGACCAGGTGGCGTACACCAGTAGAGAGGGGGCGGGCAGCCAATCTCCCTCGAGCTCTTGACGGTTGTTGGATGCCAAGTTCGTCTCCATCCTCTGGTATGTATTCCGAAACCCACGCTGCCGCACGATCGTCAGGGAAACCCCGAGTACCGACAGCAGATGCGTGCCGCCGCGACGCATGCTATGCGTCCCGACAAACTTGGCACTGGAGCACGCCATCTTGAACAGTTCATCCTGGATGAGGTCTCGGAAGCAGCTGTACTGCCAGGACGCGGCGTGATCGAGCTCGAGCCCCCACCCACACCTACTTTCTGTTACCTCAACGGCGTGGCGGCGGTAGGAAGGGAAGAGCCGCCCGGGCCCTAAACCTCGAACAATCAGCCAAATGCGAAGAAAAAGTAATGGACAAACACTGTTTCTTGAGGGGAAAGACGGTGACAAGAATGAAAGGAGTGATGACGGGATCAATACAGAGTAAGTGACGCGTGATCTTCCACGTGCGTGTCGGCGGTTCGGCCGTCCGGTCTGCACAGGCACTCGGATCAGCAGGCCACCGACAAAATCTCTCATGAAGCGAGAAAATAAAAAAAAGATAAGAGGCCGACATACCGCAGGTCACCGGCCAGACTCCCCGGCCAACGGACTAGGTTGTACCGCACTGTGGCGCCAGGGTCGGTCTTGGTGCCCACGATGAAGAACCGGACGCGATCTTGCTCGACTTCCATGTCATCCACACTGCTCCATCAATCACGAGTACAGCAGAGAATCGACGAGATCGAAACAGTGGATTAGTTCAGAGCCGCACGCATGTCAGACATTGGGTGCACGAGACTTTTTCCGAGACAGCACCCGGACAGGCTCACACAGATCAGCACTCACTTACCTCAGGCGGCACAGCTCGTTGAACCGGAGGCACAAGTTCATGCCGACGAGCATGGATATGTAGAGCATGTCTTTCTCCTGGTCCCACTCCCGGAGCGGCTTTCCAGAAAAGTGCTCTTTGTAGAACCGGTCTAGGTCGCGATACCTAATAGGATCCACTCCCTTTTGCGACACGCTCCCTCGACGGCGCTTGTTCTTGTGGGCGTCGCGAGCAGCCATAACCTGCGCGGAGTTGACGGGGCTCCCCTCGTCCTTGGTCCAATGCCCCAAGCGCCCGTGCAACTCAAAAGACCGGTTGAGGGCAGCCGCGATCTTCCGCACCTTGTCCTTGAAGCAGCACCAATCCAAAGACCAAGAAAGGCAAGAACCAGTTTGTCAGCGGACGGGGGGGGGGTCGTGAAGAACTTGGCCATGTCTACTGTGGCGGCTCCGAAAAGCCTACCGCCGGGCCCAGGTGGGCTGCCACGCTTCGACACCATGTCCAACCCGAAGGTCTCGCCTGCGACGGCCCTCAGCGTGCGCGCGTCGTCCGCAGCCAAGAATTCATGGAACCGCTTGGCCTCGGCCGTGTACTCAGCCACTGTGGACGACGCTCTACCCTCGTCGCGCGTGCGGCCGACATTCATTGCGTTAGTCAAGTCCGTGAATGCCCGCGGCTTGTACCCGGCCCGCCCACCACCATCTGCGCGCGGGCGCGGCGCCTCCGGCTCATCACCGCCCGCTTCAGAAGCACTCCTCACCCCGTCCCGTCCCCCCGCGCCACCCTCATGCGGCATGCGAGTCAGCGATGAGTTTCCTCCTGGAGTTGACTCCTCGTCGTCAGTCCCGCACGGGTCCCGGATCGGCACGTCCAAGGCCGGTGGGGACACCATGGCCGAAAACGAATCCCGCCGATGAGCCCAGGCGAGTGAGCATCGAGCGGCAGAGATGCGGTAAACACCGGTGAGCGTGATGATGACGGGTGTCCACGCTGAGCACTGCAACGTCCACAGAGTTGCTATGACCCCACCCCGCACACATGATGTGATGCAACAGCCGTCCCGTTGCCATCTTCTTGGTGACCCCTCCTCTCGTGGCGCGCTGGCAATCGACCAGCGCCCGCCCTGGATCAAGCGAGTGCAGAGTTTCAGTGGCTTGGACGGCCTCGCGACTGCCTGTTGGACCCACCGGGCGCCACATAGCTCACGTCGGGTCTCACGACTGCCGCGCCACGCCCAACAGAGCATCTCGTAGGACTTCAGAAGCACTCCAGGGCTCTCTTCACCGACGCTATCGTGACACCCTCAGCCGAAGCTCCTCGGCGCGAGCAAATCCGCATTGCACGGTCAATGCACGATCGGTAGGTCTTCTGCTCCTGGGAATCCCCAGGTTGAGAGGCAGGGCATCCACTGATTCGCACCTAACGATCGATGAAGGTCAGTTGGCTGTCCTCATGGGTACCGAATGGGCTCATCAGGCCCAGGATCGCGAGAGTCGCATCCCTGTAGACGTCGGATAGGGCACTCGTTGCCTAATGGCGCGGATCGATACTGTGGAGAAGAGTGGAACTGCAAATATTGCAGCCTCCACATTCACAGTAGCCCCCCTGTATTGCGCGTGTTTTGAGCTTAAACTGCGAGAATTGAGCTTCGGATGCTTCAGACAAGGTATTTTTCCTGGATCTGGGAGAACTTGAGCAGCCTTGAAGGACTTGCAGCATACAATGTCGACCACAGCAGGCTCGTGTCAGCCGGCCTAGCGAGCGGCTCCTCGCTGTAGTCGGCCAGTCACTGGCTGCCCCATGTGCATGTGGTAGACAGTCGCCGGCAGGAGGGCGCCGCGGGCGCCGCTTGCCGGGTTGCACCGTCTTTGGTGCGACTGTTGCCGCGCCAAGGCGGAAGCGGCGACACTCGGCGGCGACGCCAGGTACGGCGGCGGCGCGCGCAATGGCAAGGGACGCCCCGCCCCGCAGCCGACGGGCGTCGCCACCGCCGGCGCCATGTCGCCGCCGCCCTTCATGCTCTCTACGGGCGGCCGTCGCGCGCGGTACCCGTGGCGGATGCAGCCGTCGGCATGGAGCAGAGGGGCGGCGGCGTTGCGCGCGACCTCACGGTGGGTGTGGCAGGGGACATGGTGCGGTGCTGTGTCGGGGACCTGGATGTTGCGAGCCGCACGGTGACGACAAAGGCGCTGGTGGCGGCAGTCCGCGGCGACACCTGTTACGCCAGTGGCGGGTGCTACAGGTGCTGGAGGCCACCTCCGACACTGACCAGAGGGGCAGCGGCGTCGTGCGCGCTATCGTTGTGGGTGGGGGGCGTGTATCGTGCGGGAAGGCCTTAGAGCATTCCCACCAATGTCGGGCCAACGGTCTGAAACGGTGAAATGAAACCGCTACGTGTGGCCCTGAGAGTGGTCACTTGCCAACGAGCCAACGCGTTGCCAACGGGCAATATAATGGGTGAAATAGAGTGGGCTACCTTTCGAAGATATGAGCGCCGTTGGCCTCGGCGTTGTTGGCCGCAGTGGGTGCTTGCTAACGAAGGAAACGTATCAGCGTCGTCGCAAGTATCGAAATAAAGAGCCGTCCGTCCAATACGTGCCGAACATGTCACGGAAAGCGTGTGAACGGAGCCCAAAGCGCCCAAATCAAGGTAATCTAGCGAGACACGTGGAGGTCTTTCGGTACCAATTTGGATCGAATCCGTTCGAGTGCGTGACGTGTGTTGCGGTCGCACCCCCTCAGGTTGTGCAAGGCCTTGGAAGCTGAGTCATCCCGGTCGAACGGTCGTCTGCGGGCACAGTCGCCTGCCGATTTGCGCTAGCGAGTGGCGCAAGGGCCGTGTGCGTGTCACTCTCCACTGTGTGTGCTCCACCTTACGCTGAGTAGGGCGGCTTCGAAGGCGCTGGGACGCCCGGTCACGGGGCTGGGCTGTCCAAAACAAGACAAGGCAGGGCCATAAAGTGTCAATAGAGGGCAGTGATCGACATCCAGGCACTTCTGAGTGCGTGTGTGTGCGCTGGTGTGGGTTCCCCGTGCTGTTGTGGGCACTTTTCATACCTGTGGAAGGGGAAACGTTGACAGGCCAGGCACCAGGATCCCTGTTGACCCATGCACTGGCTCGTCAATGCATGAACGTAGCTGCTGGCTTTGACGTCCTATCGGCGCTTGTCAGCCAATACAGAGCCCACACCCCTCTCGACGCCGCCAGCGCCGCCCCCATGACCCGCCCCCGCGACCCTCCCCCGCAGTTTCCCCGTCCACAACCACACAGCAGCGTCCCGGTGGCCGGGGTACAGCCCGCAGCCACCGACAGGTGGGCAACAGACGCCTCCGCTCTGAGGACAGCGCCGGGTGGGGGCCGCCTCCGGTAGGCGGGGTCGCTCTGGCCCGCGGGAGTGCCTCCGTTTGGCCACACGCGGAGGGGTTGCCACTTTCGGTCGATGCGGCTGCCGCTACGGCGGTAGCCACCGCACCGAGTCGGGAACAGCCCGCCGGCTGCAGGGTTGCAAGATTTCGAGGAAATAATCATTGATGGTTTCTTCTCTCAATATTTATCAATAATTATCGCCCACGGTTTCTGAAACCATCGGCAAAAGAAGGTACGTAGTTAGTCTGCCAACGATGCAACGTGCGTCTTGTCTGACAGCCTGCTGGTTTTGTTTTTGGCGGCCGCCGACCGGGGTGGCGGCACGGCCAACGGTGGCATGGAGAGGCAGCAGGAGGTGCCGCATGCCTGCGCTCCCCCGTGCGCACCTTTTGCACCCGCGTGCGGGAGCTGCTGCGCGTGCAGGCGGTCGCCGCCGGCACCGTTGTGCGGGCGGCGTTGTCCAACGCACCGCCGAGGGGGGGTGGTGACCGGCCGCCGCCACCGCAGTATAGCCGCTTTCCGTCGATGTCCGGACGCGCGGGGAGTGGGCGGGGGGAGGCACTCCCCACCGCCGACGGTAAAGCAGCGGCACGGCGCTGTGTCAGGCGGTGGTGCGGCCGGTGGGGCAGGCGGCGGCGGAGGCGGCGGCGGCGGTGGCGGCGTGGCCGGCGGCGGCGGCGGTGGCGGTGGCGGCAGCGGCGGCGACCCAATCATTGCCGGCGCAGTCACTGACGGGGCGTCCGCGGCGGTCACCACCGAAGCGTGTGTGCGTCGCGGAGGTTGTTGCCGCGGCGGTCGCCGGACCTACGCTCGCTGCCGATGCTTCCAGCTGCCTCGCCGCCGCCTTCACTGCCACGCAAGGCGTCTACAGGGCGGCCTGCAGCAGAGGCCGCGGCTCTGCCGCAGCGCTGCTCCATCACCTCGACACCGCCAATGCGAACTATCTCTTGTACCGGGCGGCCGTGTGAGAGGGCCTCGCCGCCATTTCCGAAACAGACGGGGCGGCGGAGTGCGGCGATGACATGGAGTGGTGCGGCCACCTCCTCGTCTAGTCGGTGACGGGCGGCGCGGAGCTGGGAGTCCCCTGCAGCGGAAAGCGCCGGTGGGAGCTCCCGCAGACGACGGGCACCAAGCGCTGCCGCCGCCGCCCACGTCGGCGTCGCGTAGAGGGCGTGGACGGTGGCGGGAGCTGGCGAGGAGGCGCCGGCGGCGACGGGTGGCGGCCCGCCGCTGCCGCCGCTGCGACTTCTGCCGCCGTCCGTGGCAGAGGGGGCGGTTGGGGCAGTGGCGCCGCCGCTCCCCCCCCCCCTCAAGTTCTGTGCTCTCCCGCCGGGCGTGCTCTTCGGTAGCGGCGGCATCGCAGCAGTGCCCCTGCCCCCCTCCCCAAGCGTCCCCCCTCAGTACGCGCCACCCTCGGCTTCCTCTCCTGCGCGCCGCTGCTCACTGACGCCCACCCATTTGCCCAAGAGGCAGTCGTCGTGCTTGTCACTTGCAGATTAAATTCAGTGGCAGCTGGAGGCGGCCGGCACGTCATGGGTGATGTAGATTAAGCACCGCTCACGCGGCGGGCGGCGGCCGTCGGTGACGCGGTCGAGCGACTCGGCGGCGAGGTGGGGGGAGGCTGTCAACGCGGGGTGGTTGTAATTGCACGCTCAAGCGCTTGCGTGGGAGGACCAGGACTGCGGGGGAGAGTGATCGTGGAGAATGCATGGGGGACCTGGTGGAGGCAGAAGGGGCATGGGTGGAGGGGTGGTTGGGGTGGACATCGGCGGATGCGGGCCTGGCGGGTGACGGCGGATAGGTGCCGGTCAGTGACCGCAGGGGTGTCGAGCGCGAGGGATTTTTTTCACCAGAGCAGTGCGGCCGCGAGCGACAGCGCGCGGTGTGGAGTGTCTCAGATCCACTGGTGGTGCATGCCGCCGCCAGCGCGCACCGCCGGTGCATAGGCGCGGCGTTGCCCAGACTCGACACAGGGCGTGGCAAGATCGCTCGATCCCAACGTGCTGACCAGTTCGGGGCGGCAATGGCGTCCGAAACGCACAGAAGCACCCAGGCTGTTGGCAGAGGCCCGCACCAGGAAAGGTGCGGAGGTCAGCCGACGCCACCACCGGCAGATGGGTGACCGCCGCCGCCAGATCCTCCGCACCGACCTGCCTGCCGTTGCCCTCCAAGATCCGCAGCATCTGTTCCTCATCGCTGCTGTCAGTGTTACGAGTCCCTCCACCACCTCCACCGCTGGGGCCATCGCCGTCCACGTCCCCGTCGCTGTTGTCACCGTCTTCTCCAAGGCCTCCATAGCCACGGAAGCCGTAGTGGCCACCGGTCGTCAAGCGCGGCTCCCGCGGGTGGCTCTACGTGACAGCGCGCGGCGAGCCTGTCCCCTCCCCACCCCATGAGCGCAGAGAGTTGCCTGGGCGAAGACTGTGACTGTAGCTGCGACAGCCAGTCCAGCTCCCCACTGTGCCACGCGCGTAATGGACAGTAAATACCACCAATTGATAAGAGACACGTGGCGGCATCGCGATCATTATCATGGCTCTCGGCCATGGTTTCGATGATTTCGCTATAATTATCTCAGTAATTATCGCACGATAATTATGGCCTCTCATCCCTGCGTCGTCACCGCCGCTGCCGAGGTCACGGTAGCCGTAGCGCCACAGCCGCCCCCGGAGCGCGTCGGCGGCGGCCGGCGGCGCAGAGACGGACTGCGACGGCGGCGGCGGCGGTGGCGGTCGGTGGCATCCCCCGTGCCCGCGGCGGCACGTTCACCCCAGCGGTCGGCACGTCCCGGCCACGGCCGCGGCGTCGCGCTGCTGCCTCGTCGCGGGGCGGCGGCGGGCAGCGTCGGGCACACCCGCGCGGCCGCCACTGAGGGTGTCGCCGCCGCACTGGGCGTCGTGGCGCCGACGCGCGGCGGCGGCGCCGACTCGTTGCGGCACGGACGTGGCGGCGATGGGCCGCGGCCGCCGCGCTGTTGCACCCCACACGCCGGGCTGTCCGAAACGTCGACGGTGCGAGGCAGTGGCGCGGGGGTGGCGGGGTGGGGGGTGCGGGATGGGGCGTCACCGCCGCAGCGGTGGGTGGTGGCCTGTGCTTGCGGTGACGCTCGACATTGCCCTCTGCCAGCGGCCGTCGCGCGGCTGTCGGCTGCGTCAGTCTCCGCGGCGGCCTCTGCTCCGGGCATCGTCTTCTGTCGCTGATGTCAGCGACCGGTGTTTTCGCTCGCCACTGCAGTGTTCGGAGTGTCGGACGAGCTGGTGTCCTTCAGATGGAGCTGCCGCGCGTTGGCCGCCACGCCTCCAGGAGACCGCTGCGGCGGCGCTGGCTCGACCGCGGCTGCTCGGTGGATACGCCGTTGGCGTGATGGACAAGGTGTGCGGCAGGGGGGGTGCGCACGCCGGCGACGGAGTGGGTGGTGAAGCCGCCACCCCGCGTGGCTATCCGCGCGAGCGCAGGCGACCTTTACGGCTGTGCGGGGGGGGGAGGGGGGTTCTGGCGAGTCTGGCGGAGGGGGGGCGCCCTGGGGAGTCCGGCGGAAGGAATGCGTTGCGTGGTTCAAAAAATGGCGCATGCGCATGGTGTGGTCTCTCTTGCTGCTTGTCCTGTTTCTTGTTTCTCCGTGGCGTTTTCAGTTCCCAGCCTTTTGGAGTGGCACGCTCAGAGGCTGTTCATCGCGCTTTGCGCGCTTTTTCATGTGGGTGGGCGCGCCGGTTGAAGTGGTGTCGCCGGTAACGACTGCGGGTAGCAACAGTGGCTACCGAAGCGGCCGTCGGCAGCACGTGGGACGTGCATCACAAGCCGCACCGCGTTCTCGTGTTTTTCTGGTGGACGGCAGCGGACGCACCCCATAGCAGAGAACAACGGGCTCCTCGAAAGATCATGGCCAGAAGCAAGCATGCAAGTAATAAGAACAAAGCACGAAATGACTGCCCGAAAGGAACATGCCTCGACACCATAAATGTAGCTATGTAACAGCGGTAAAACAAAACACATCGTCCTCAAGCTTCACAGGCACCCCTGCGTCGCACGCAAGAGCAGCCCTGGCTCCAAAGGTGGAGGCCTAGTTCCTGGTGAGAGCGGACGCATCCGGCTCATGGGTCACGGAGATGTTGACAATGTCGGTGTAATGCTCCACCGCAGCTGCCAGGAAGGGGCCTGCGTGGCGTAAGACGTCCTCCCGTGTGAGCACGATGGAGCTGTCCATGTAGTTATGCGGCGAGCGGCGCGCGTCGGTGTGAAAGTTGCCCCCGCAAGGCCGCTGAGCTGCGACAACAAAGATGACGGAATCGAGGATGTCCAAGGACACTCGCGTTGAACCACCACTAGCAGCCGGGGTAGAGCCAGCACCGCAAGCCCCGTCGTAACCTTGCCGCTCCTCAGCGTCCGCTCGGCTGCCGTCCACGACGCCAACAGAAGCTGGGGCAGCACCGGCACCGCCTGCACCGCCTTCACCTCGCAGGTCTCTAGCAGGCGCTCCATCAACATCTTCGCTATCGATAGCAGAGCATGCAGCCGCTGCGGCCTCGTGGTACCCGGTGATACGCTTGTTGGGCGCCAATCGCTCCTGGCCTGCTGTAGCACACGCGGCGGCCACCTCGAGGACGGCCTGCATCTTGCGTACAATGCGACAGGATGCACCCCAAGATAGCCCGCCCTCCGTGCGTGGGTGCGAGTGCTTGAGCTGGTAGCAGATAAGGTACATGACACCGTCCTCGTCAACCGCAAAGCGCACGGCGTCAATGCCTGGCGTGTTGGCGGCCATCTCAAAAAAATGGTGGAGCAACGTCTTGTCACCGTTGCGCCAGCGCCAAAGCAGCGCAGGGAGCTCCCGCACGGTCACGGTGCGCGGGTAGTGGGATGCCTGGACGCGCAGGTTACTCAACAGCTCTCCAGGCCCGAGGTACGACCGGTACTTGTACATATCCGCCAACGACACGACCGACATCGTCGAGAGCGCAATCCCCCGAGCGATCGCAAACGCCAGCTCCATGTGTGCCCAAATCTGCTCCCACGCCCGCCAGACGAGCTGATCATCAACAATGGTCACCAAGTTGTTCAGAGCGACAAACAGCACGCTCTGCGGGCATGATCCCGCCAATCCGTGAAGGGCATAGAGGGGGAGTCGCGGTGCAAACGTTGTGCCGCCGCGCGCGTGCACAAAGCCCTTGCGGCGAAACGTGTCCCACGACTCAGTCCTGCTCGGCAGAAACTGTTCCGCCCTCACTTGCGAACGCTGGAGCAGGACGTGGGCGACCACAAACTCGGCGTCCACCTGCTGCCACACGCGAGCGCTGAGTACGCCCGTACTCGTCGCCGCCTCCTTCACACAAAACGACAGACGGGTACCGTCGCGGGCACGTGACAGCTCGGAGCTCAGAAACACAGCAAAGCGCGCATCATCCCCGACAATGTCAGCGAGGGACTTGGCACGCGCCGAAATGTCATCGGCGCTCCCCACCTCGCCTGAGGACGTCCTCTCCAACACGCCGTTCAAATTCATGTACAAACCCGCCCTTGACAGCTCGAGCAGCTTGCGCTCAAAAAGAAGGCGGCTTGGAAAAGGTCGCAGCACCAGCACCTCCCGGACAGGCCGACTGGAAGACGTGAACTCGGATTGAGCGAGCTGCTCGTCCAGACTGGTCAAGAGGGTGCACCCGTTCACGGTGCTTGTCCATCGGCAGCACGCGGACCGGAAGGCGTCTGCAGCTGTTGTCCCCGGGTAGAGCGTTGAGCAGAAGTCGGTGGCCTTGCTCAACTCGTCCACGACAAGGAGGAGGCTCTCGTGGCGCTCCCGGCGGCACTTTCGTGCAAACAGCTCCTTGACCGCAACCTCGACGTCTTCGGGGGTCAATGCGCAGCTTTTCAGGGACAGATAGAACCGGCGCTGCAGGTCCTTCCATACGGCATACGCGCGGTTAACGTCGTGTAGCGGGACCGCGGCGAAGAAGAGGATGCGCAGCTGCAGCGGCACCATCCTGCACAAAGGCAGGTGTGCAATCATGCCGTCGAGGCCGGTACTTTCCAGGTTCCACCGCTCGTTGTTGAACGTGAGGCCGAGCACCTGGAGGCGCGTGGACCACTCCAAGGTAGAATCGTCCAGGCGCGTCTCAAGCGACGAGTCGGTGACGGCGCGGACGGCGTCCTCCTCTCGGCGCCGCAGCCGGCCCACAATCTGGGCCAGTACGAGGCAGAGGTGCGACTTCCCGCTGCCAGGGAAAGCAGAGAAGAAGAGCAGCTCGATCCTAGCAACGAGATGCTCCATCGCGGAAGCGAGCGCCCTGCCCGACGGCATCTCCACAGGACCTTGAGTTGGTGCCTCGGTCAAAAGAGGACCGCCTCCAACATCGACCACACCCCCGTCCGCCTGCTCGCTCGACGACGACGGCGACGACGCGAGCAGCCTGGTCGTTGCTTTCCAAGCCCCGACCAAGATCTTACACACGTCCACGTACCGCGTAAATCCGTTAATGGTCACGTCTGGATGCCGAAGAAACAGGTGCGGCCAGCACTGGTCCACATCCGCATGCAGGTCGACGCCGGCTTCGAGGAAGAGCCGCTCCACCGACGTCCCGACGACAGCACGTCGGACGGCTGCCGCTCCTGCTTGGATTCGGCTGCGCGCCGCGCGTAAGACGGACCACAGGAAGTTGCCACGCGACTGTTCATCTCCCAAATTCATCGTATCGATATCAGCCCCGCCGCCTTGCGCATTCCGCGGCACAACGATATCTTGATCGGCCATCCCTTCAGCGGTAGGCGGGGCCCCGTCGAGCCGCCGCTTCTTGATGTGCGCTAAGTCCGTGGACGACGTCCCATGAGTTGGTACTGCAGCCGCACTTCGGCGAGTCCCAGCGTGCACCCCAGAGCGGACTGTCCCAGACATCCAGCCTGTGCCTGTCGCCTCGGTCTCGATGTCCGAGACACACCGCGCCTGCACAGCGATGCGTGGAACAGCAGCGACAAGCGGAACAGCAGCGACAAGCGGAACAGCAGCGACACGAGGAACAGCAGCAGCAGTCGGGAGAGCGGCGGCAGTCGGGAGAGCGGCGGCAGTCGGGAGAACGGCGGCCGCCGGGACAGCGACGGCCGCCGGGAGAGCGACGGCCGCCGGGAGAGCGACGGCCGCCGGGACAGCGACGGCCGCCGGGAGAGCGACGGCCGCCGGGACAGCGACGGCCGCCGGGAGAGCGACGGCCGCCGGGAGAGCGACGGCCGCCGGGAGAGCGACGGCCGCGGCAGCAGCGGCGGCGGCCGGGAGAGCAACGGCGGCCGCAGCAGCGGCGGCGGCCGGGAGAGCAACGGCGGCCGCAGCAGCGGCGGCGGCCGAGAGAGCAACGGCGGCCGCAACAGCGGCAGCGGCCGCAGCAGCGGCCGTGGAAAAGCGGGACAACGGAGACGCGGGGACGCGGCCAAGCCGTCAGTAGGTTGTTTCACCATGGCAAGTTTGGTGCGGATCCGCACCGGACGGATGGCCTGAAACTTTGGGACAGCTTTAGTCGGAATGTAAGTATTCTCACGTTTTGGAAATGTTTTCAACCGCCCTTGGGGTCCGGAAAAATCCGGTGGTGTCCAGACCCCCCCGTCGTTCACGATGGGGCTCCCGTGATCCGCCCGCACCCCTCGAAATCTGCTGCTGCGGAGCACTCCCCCTCCTGAAGGTGCGGATTTTGAAGGTCGAGACCGAGGGTGTACAGTATCTGGTCACGCCCACTCCACGAGCGTGGAGTCTTCGTAAGCCAATGACAAGGGCGCATGCTCGATCGCCTCACGGACATGCAATTGCCCCCAATTGGGCCTTCTGCGGCTGTCGATCGGCTAAAATGGAGAGAATATGAATCCATCGATGCACGACTCGGCGCTGTGGGTCGTCCATCGATTTCTGTGCTGTGGCGCGAGCAGGGCTCGTTCATGTCCTGGCAGGGGGCGGCTGTGGCACTTCTTTCGCGCTTTTTCTTGGCGCCGCCATTGGCGGCCGCTGTTGCCCACGGTGCATACCCTGGCGCTGCATTGTGTGAGCCCGGCGGCCCTGTGCACGCCTAGTTAAGAGCCAGTGTACCTGCTCTTCTGGGTTTTCAAGGGTAATGTCGGTCACGGTTGGTCCCTGCTTCAAATGTGACAGATCATTGGTCGCCCTCGCCGCAGTCAGCAATCACGGTTATCCTTCAAAAAAGGCACACTTGTTTCATGCAGACATTCCACGTGTACGGGCTCAACGGCTCAGGTTGGCAATCAGGAGCCGGTGCAGACATGGTGGTTTTGATTGTGTGATGCAAAAACGGGCTGGAATTGAATCCCTCACTGACCACACAAATGGTC
>Ga0209093_1001453_pt1 | contig 13449 bp, 13 predicted proteins | sample SidtaG_4_FD_187450 | JGI IMG/M metagenome (GOLD analysis project Ga0209093, IMG submission 187450) | Marine algal microbial communities from Sidmouth, United Kingdom - Sidmouth_Male1 metaG (SPAdes) (version 2) | ecosystem: Host-associated > Algae > Red algae > Unclassified | place: Sidmouth...
TGGACACCCCCCCAAGGGGGTTGTCCCACGCTACCCCCCTAGAGGGGTGTTGCGTGACTGTTCACGACCCGTCCCCGGCTCATGCCGGGGGGTCGTGTCTCCCCTGTCAGGGGGTTTCCCCCACATGGACGCGCATGTTGGTGCTCAGCTCCATCTTGGTGAATGAACTCCACAGAAGCGACTTGCGGAATGAAGCGCCAATGATCTGTACAATGGAGCCCTTGCGAACCACGGGAGGGATCTGACGGAAGTCTCCGCACAGCAACCAGGTGATCCTGTTGGCAGCGTCGTTGCCAATGGTGTCCCGGATGCTGCGGTCGACAGCCTCAAAGCAGTGGCGGTGGGCCATCGTGGCCTCGTCCCACACAATCAGCCGCGTCCGCTTGAGGAGCTTGGCCGTGTCGCTTCCGGCTTCGAAATTGCACATAGATCGTGCATGGATGTCGATGGGGATCTTGAAGCGGCTATGCGCGGTGCGTCCAAGTGGCGTGAGGGTGGCCGCGACTCCACTGGACGCGACGGCAAGGGCGACCTTGCCTCTGCCGCGGGAGTACGCCAGCAGCATGGAGGCCAGGTAGGTCTTCCCGCAGCCGCCGGGCGCCTTAAGAAAGATGCGTCTTCCCAGCCCTTTTAAAACAATGGCGTCCCGGATGGCCGAAAACACGGCCGCCTGGTCCGGGACCAGCGTCTGGATGCGAGAGGTGGCGTACTCCAACTGTACCGCGGAGTCGTGCGGCAGCTCGTGGGCAAGCAAGCGCTTGAAGCTTGTCCCGCGGCCCTCAGCGGCCTCTTCCCCTTCGTCCTCCCCGTCCCCCTCAGATAGAGCCTCCGAGAAAATCACCACTGGCCGCCCGTCAGCGCCGAATGTGGGGACTGGCAACGACACGCCCTGCGCTTGGAGAGACGCGGCGCTGTCCAGCAGCTTCTCCTCCACCAAAAGGATGACGTGGCGCCGTACATCGTTGTCCCTGGCCTCCACATCTAGTCCCGCTGCGATCCGCCGCGGCAGGCCATAGATGACGTCCTCAGCCAAGGCAGAGTAGTAGGTGTCGAAGAGGGCTCGCACGTCAGGTGGCGGCCCGTGAACGATGAGAGCCGCGAAAAGGTCGCGGATCTGGTACGGCATGTACTCTGCTACCGCTTCCTCCATGATCTCGTTCCACACCAACCCCTCGTCCGCCAGCATTCCACAGGCCAGGCACGCTTCACGGTAGGTCTCGCGCAACACGCCCTCGACGGTGCGCAGGGCTAAGAACGACATGGGCCCCTGAACGCGGTGCAAGAGGAGCCGCAGGTAGTACACGTCACCTTTGGAAGGATGCACATTGTTGACCCGTCTTAGCTGCGCCGGAGTACATCCATCGGGCGCAACCCGCGCGCGGCGCTTCCACTGCCGCCGTGCAGGCATCCAAGTGAAGAACTTGGGCACGTCCGAGTACATCAGCTCCGTTGCTAGTGGCTGGATGCCATCCGCAGGCGCGGAAGTGAGGGCAAAGAAGGCAGTCAGGGTCGTCTCTTTCGGTCCCGCCTCGGCCGCCTCATCCTCCTCTCCCTCCTCGTAGTACACCGGCTGCTAGTTCTCTAGATGAAGCGAAAGCTTAATCACGAGGGGATTGCGCCGATGGATGTCGAAGCCAAAAGCCCGCGTGCAAGCCTCGCTTTCTCCGCAATAGCGCGTCTGCTGAAAGGCTTGGATCTCATCACGCGGCTCCCTGCTCGCATCGCCGGCAGCGAGATTGATTAAGGCATGCGGACGCACCGCACAGGCGGCACGGTCTGCCGGTGCGACAGGGCTCGCTTCGAGGCTACTCCCGGCTCCAGCTGCGTCAGTCGGAGGCGCAGCGCCCACGCCCGTGTCGGCACGTACGACGGAGATCATGGCGGAGTCGTTGCCCTTGCAAACGTACTTGAACAGGTACTTGAAGGCGCTTTGACTGCCCACAATCTCGACGTTGACGTGGCAACCGAGCTCGAGCGTCAACTGCGGTGAATAGGGCACAATGAGCGAGTTGTCGACGTCGTGGCTGCGCCCATTTCGGTAGATCGTTGCCGCCTAGCCGCCCCTCTCGGGGGACCGTCTGCGGTAACCGGGTTGTCACCGTCTCCGTCCACAGTGCAGGCGGCAAACGGCTTGGGGAAATATTTCCCGCACTTTCCTTCACTCATACACGGCGAATGCGGGTTGTCTGGGCCGCACGGACCGTGCACGTTGAACTCAAGCACCAGGCGACGCAGCTCGGCGGCGCGCTCAGGCGGGATCTCGGAAGAGATTCACTTGTCGTAGTCTTGGGGCGACAGGGGGCGGTCGCACTTGTGCAGCCACAGGATGAGGTGGACGTGAGGAAGGCCTCGCTTCTGGAACTCGATCACGGATACATGGCCGGCGTAGCGGCCAAAGACGTCGAGCTTAGTGATCAAGGCCAGCAAGCGTTTGTAATTGAGCTCGAACACGAGGCTGAGGAGGTCGGGACGATCCCTGGCGTCCTGGCCTGGAAGAAGCGCGTCGACAATCTCTTTCCACTTGGGGTTGCAGGTGAAGGTGATGAAGAAGGTCGGGCGCCCCAGCTCCTTGCAAATTGTCATACACTGCGCGTACTTGGTGTGCATGTAGCGCGGACTTCCGACGAATCCGTCATTGAGCAGGATACCTCTGCCGATGCGCTCACCAGCCTGCTGACCATCGTGCACGGCGTCGATAAGGCGGCTGTAATTGGCGCAGCGGAGCTTGGTTTGGTTGAATCGCAGCCACTTCAAGTTGAAGTGCTCCACTTTGACGTAGCCGTCGACTGCCCACGCCCCAAAGAGCCGTCCGCAACGATGGATGTAGTTGGCTTGTCCCGCCCGAGTGAAAAGGTAGTAGGACAGGTACTCCGCGGCGCTGACGCACTTCTGACGACCCCGGCGTTGGCGCGAAATCTGTGTGTGCCACCCAGCCGTTCCCAGAGGGAATAGAAGCGTGTACGCGGCCGGGTAGTACAGGGGGTTATCCGCCGGAATTTCCTGAAGAATGCGCCGAGCAGCGTCTGTGGAAGCACACGTGGCTGCTCGTGGCGAGCCACGGAGCGCCAGGGCTACATCTCGACAGGCGGGTGGACGACACTCCTCCGAATGCTCCGGGGTGACTTCTAACTCTGCCACGGGCAGGAGCGCGGCCGCCTCGCCGTTCTCGGGGGGCGTTGGAGCGTTGAGGACGCGGACATGAGCACCGTTGGGCCTCGCCTCGGCCTCGATGATGATGCGGAGCTCTTGGATGGGGTGGCCGGCCGCCGTCTCGATGGCACGCACACGCTCGTGCGCTGTGAGAAATTGTCGCACCAGCGCATTGTGCTCTCGAAGCATTGCGTATAGCGCTCGAAGAGCGTCGAACAGCCCCCGCTCGACTGGCGTCAGGGTGGAAGCGTTGACCCGACCAAACCCGCCCGACGCAGCGCCTGCTCTCCCACCATGGATAGCGGCCCGACACACGGCCGCCAGGCGCCACCCATTCTCTTCCGAGTCCAGGAAGAAGGCCTGCAAGAACGAAGCGGCTTGGCCGGCCCCCGGCAGCAGCGGTCCGACTACATGCGTGAGCCGACCGTGGAGGCGCACCTGAGGATCAAAATTGGTCTCCCCAGGAAGCGCAGGAGGCGGATGGGAGATCATGGCAGCAAGTGACAGCGCATTGTTAAGCAAACGAAGGTGGTTGACGACCCGCCGTCTCTGCGGTGTATCCGCCTCTAGGTAGGTGTTGAGCGGCTCCGGCGGGTCAGGGAAGGCCGGGAGCGCCACGGCGCCGTTGTGGCAGCACATAGCGAACTTCGGCACGACGTTGGTCGAGCGCGACGTACGCTCCCCCCGGAAGTGCAGAACGCGGCAAAACGGGCACGCGACATCCACTTCCCCGGCGGTGTGCAGAGCGGGTGCGTAGCGTGCATCGCCCACAAAGGCCTCTTCCGCATGTGAAAACTCCGCGCGTGGGAGAGTCGGCCGGTCCTCCTCAACTGTCGCTTCAGCCTCGTGGCCCTCATCCGACAGCTCGCCACAGAATCTGCCGCCACCTCCGCTCCGCCTCCTCAAGCCGGCTGCAGGAGCGCCAGAGACCCCACAGCTCACCAGTGCTTCAGATCGCGCCGCTAGGCGACTGCCTTGAGCCTGGGAGTCCGCGCCCGGCGATTCCTCAGCGACGCTGCTTTGTGGGAGCGGCCGCCGTGTGCTCGGCTCACACATGGAACGCGCACGCCGCTTCCACAACAGCTCCGCATCTCGAGCCGCGCCGCGAGCAGCAGGATCCATGGACTCCCGCGCACGCCTGCGCCGGGAAGTATTCGTGGTCTGCTGCTCAGCCCGCGTCTCTCGACTCTCCTCCGCACGTCGCTTGCGCATCCTTCGTGTCTGAGGAGATGGCTCGCAAAACGTCACGACAGCAGCCCCACTTCTCGACGCTGTGGCATGATCAGCGAACCGCTGCGCATTGCTCTCACCTGAAAGAGGCACAAAGTAGATCCCATCGGAGTCTTCGCCTGTACTTCCCTCCTTACACCCTTCCTCCATGCTCACTGGCCGGAGCTCGACCGGGATGCGAGAACAGCACGCAGTGGCCGAGCTGCGCCGGGCATCAAGAGGTGGGTAGAAGTCCCAACGGGAAAAGGCGTCACGCGGTAGCCGAGGTCACGTATCCTGGAAATTGGGTCACCTGACACGAAAATGGGGTCACGTGACCTGAAACCCGGGTCACCTGACCAGAAAATGGGGTCACGTGACCTGGAAACGGGGTCACGTGACCTGGAAATCGGGTCACCTGACCCGAAATGGGGTCACGTGCCCTGAAAAAGTGGCGTCCTCCCGCGATCCAGCCACCGGCCCCCGCCTCTCTCCGGTACACCCCACTGCCGGTCGCAACGACACCACGCCGTAAAAATGGGGGGAAAGCGCCGCGGGCCGTCGCTCGTGGTCGTCGCGTGTCCCCAACCAGTGGGATCGCTGTAGGCACCGCGGTCGCGGGTGCGGTGAGGACGCTCGCGATGAAGACACGCGCGATGCGGACGCGGAGGAGTGAGGCCGTGCCGAAGAGACGGGATCGACGGTCGTTGAGGGGACGAAGAGGGAGCACGCATGCGTGCAGCACTGAAGTGCGCTGGTGGGTCGGCCGGATATTGTGGTCGGGCCACGCCTTTCGCACGGAACGAAGAGGGAGCACGCATGCGTGCAGCCACGATTGCAGCTTCCACGCTCCAGCGTGTTTCATGGACTTAGAACGAAGTAAGAAGAATCGGACACAGATGTAATCGAGGAGGCCTCGCTCACATGCCCCACAGACGCGTATTTTTTAGAATGGCCGGACGACTACGGGACCCAGTTCAATCGATAGCTTGCAAAGAATTGCCCATCCCCCCCGCCTTCCCCCGTTTGCGCTGCTCAGATTTGTCCGTAGGGCAGCCGTTCCGGAGATACAGAGCGTCGAAGAGAGAGAAAAAGTGACTCCAGGCTGTCACATCGGCTACATTTCCAGATAGAGATCAATTTGATCGCTGTTCTGAGGAACTACCACACTAAAGAAGCAACTTCTTTCGCCTTGTGCTGCGACTGAAAAGTGCTGTGAGCGGATACAGAGCTCGGAATGAAACGCGTCAACTTCGTGCGTGTAGCGCTGCCGAGCCGGACGAAACTACTGCCAAGCCCCACTAACTATGTTTCGTCACCAAATTTCAACATATCCGGGCAAATCGTGCAACATTCGAACCACGAAATTCCTCCAAATAGTGCCTCAGTACTGGTGCCTCCAACTTACCCCGCGTTCTGTTGCGTACAGCATGTGTCGTGGACGTGGTGATGTTGATTTAATTTGCTGTTGAACACGCAATTGGTGTCGGCAGACCTCGCGAACCACTTCCGTGAGGGACCTGCCGTCTTGCAGTCGTCCGGGCGGATAACACATCGTCGTTCTCGCCCCTTCGCGACGCCACCCCGTGTGATCTTCCTTCGTCCTCGCCCGCCGTGGTGCCTCCCATGCTGAGGTTGGCACTCAAAGCTGAGCAGTGGCGGGGAGGACCATTGCGCGACACGTACCAATTTCGTTTTTCTTCTCGAACATCGGGGTCGCTGGGTGCGGATGTAAACGACACGTCGTTGCTCAAAGCTACCACCCCGCTATGTCATACTACTCTCGTGGACTCTCTGGCACCTATTCAAATCACAGTCACGTACGCCCCCCCCCCCGCAGCGCCCCCCTGGACCCTCTGCGTGTCTGACGCCTCGATCATTTCGGCCAGACGCGCCTGCAGGTGCACGACCTCGGCTCGCGCGTCTTGCAGCATTCGCTCATGTGTGGCCACCCGCTTCTCGGCACCGTGCAGGCGTCGTCGGATGCGACTCTGGTCGTCTGTCGCACTCAATGCAGCGCCACCACTGCTGGCAGACCGGCCGCCCCTACGCTCCCGCTCGCCCCCTACACCTCCCATGGTTTCCCAGGCAGTCCCATGCTCCCACACGGTAGACTCTTTCAAGAGGGCCGTTGTAGTCACCTGACCAGGGTGAGCAGCCACCCACGCGCGCCCCCACCGCACCAACTGGGAAAGTAACTCAGACTGCTCTGCCGGTCGCCGCCCACCCTGGCGGTGAACAGACCGCTCGCCCCACAGCACGCACAACGCCGGGTTCTCGCCAGCCGACCTCCCACTGATCGCCATTCGGGCGAGTTCTGTGATGACCGACACGTGCACCGACACGACCGCGGTAATGGCCGCGTCCAGCGACCTGTCCGTCCACGGCGTCGGGTTCCCCGGAGTCAACAGTTCCTCGCGCACCCGCAAGACCTTGGCGGTTGTCGTCGTCGCTGTCGCGCCGCCCGCCTCCAGCCCTCGCCCAATGCGAGCGAGTGCGTGAATATGATGAGGCCGGTGGAGGGGAACAGTCGCATCTGTGTCAGTCTTGTGCAGCAACGCAGAGCAGAGCGCGGCATCCCAACCTCTCATTTCCCGCATGGATGCTGGGAGGAGCCAAACAGGCACTTCGTCGTCATCCGGCCAAGCGCCGTCCCTGGTCTGCACTGCCCATGGCTCCACAGGGGAGAGACAACGGTACCAGTCCCAGGGACGACGATGGCCGTTCCACAACAGACCGGTCTTTAGTCTGCAGATCTCTGGAAGGACCATTTTGGCGAGGGGCATCCGACCCATAAGGGCACCCTGCACGCACCCAGTCACTCTGCGTTCGCACCCGCCGGCAGAAAACACGGAACAGGCCCGGTGCTGGCACAATCGAAACCGCGATTGCAGCTTCCACGTTCGAGCAGGTTTCATGGACTGAGGGCGAAGCAAAAACGATCGGACACAGAAGAAATCGAGCAGGCCTCTTTCACTTGCCGCACAGACTCGTTTTTTTAACATGGCCGGACGACTACGGGACCCAGCTCAATCGATAGCTTGCGAAAATTTGGCCATCCCCCCCCCCTTCCCCCATTTGCGCTGCTCAGATTGGTCCGTAGGGCAGCCGTTCCGGAGATACAGAGCGTTGAAGGAAGAGAAAAGGTAGTACCCGTGTGGGCCCCGAGAGCCCGCCGAAACGCGAATAACGGACGGACAAGTGGACCACCATCAGCTTTATATAAAGGGACTAGTCGGTACCCGCGGGCCCCAGGCGCCCGCAATCTTTCGTCGAAGTTTGTTCCCCACAGACACGAATTTTTAAAATGGCCCGACGACCACGGGTGCCAGCTCAATCGATAGCGTGCAGAAATCTGCCCATCCCCCCCCCCCTTCCCCCTTTTGCGCTGCTCACATTTGTTCGTAGGGCAGCCGTTCCGGAGATACAGAGCTTCAAATAAAGGGAAAAGGTGTCTCCATGCTGTGAGAATCGGCTACTTTTCGGGAGAAAGAATCATTTGTTCACTTTTCTGAGAAAGCAATGCCACCAAAAAGACGTTTCTTCACAAGCAGTTCAGCAGGCCTCCTTCACATGCCCCACAGACGCGTTTTCATACAGTTTTGAAGAAAAAGCAAGCAATGCATCCCCACAGCAGTTACACCCAGCGCCTTTGCGCTATGTACCCACCGCGCCCTTGACAGGCGGTCGTGCCTTCGCCCTCGTGCTGCGCTGCTCGCAGGAGCGTTTCGGTGAAGCCACATGCACGCACTAAACATGGAAGCCGTCACGTGGCGCTTCGCGCCGCAGAACTCTACAAATCCTATGGCTGTGCAGATTTAAAAACACTCGACGCCCTCGCGCTGCGCTGCTCGCCGGAGCGAAGCACTGGGGCCACATGATTACGTAGGACCCGCTTCGACTCAAAGAACCCACCATAGAAGGATGCACATGGGCATATCGCCTATGTGCCTTCCGAGCCTGCGGCCGACGGTCGTGTCGACGCCCTCGCGCTGCGCCGCTCGCCGAACCGCACCACGGAGGCCAAATGCTTAGGAATGACCCGGTTGGGCTCAGACAGCTCTCCATAGATGGACGCACAACGTTTGCTTGCGCTTATGTACCTACCGAGCCCGTGTCAGGCGGTCGGGCCGACGCCCTCGCGCTGTGCTGCTCGCCGAAGCGTTTCGGTGAGGCCACGTGTGCGCACTAAAATGGGCGGCCCTTACTCGGCGCTTCGCGTCATAGACGTCTACAAAACCGGTGACGATGCCGATCTGATCCAACTCGAATTGCGGAAACACAGGCCTTCACTATGACAGGCTCCGCGATCTGAATAGACTTCATCCCGATGTGCAAGCAGGTCCTTGAAATGTTTGTCGTCGGAATGCGCCGAAAATCTTGCGCGTCCCGCAATCCATTCCTTTGTCAACGTAGCCCCTGTGCGCAACCCGTTTGCCAGGCGAATCTATATGGAATTGATCCGGGCCGCTCCCGCGTGTCCTTAGAATGTTTGGGGGTGCAATGCCCTTAAAATCTGGGTCATCCGTCGAATGTACTTCCGAGGCCGCGTGCGGCGATGCGATTGGGCGGTTCCGAAACACGAATAACGGACAAACACGTGACACACCACGCGCTTTATATAGATAGACTAGTCAGTACCTGCGGGCCCGAGGCGCCCGCATTCTTTCATCGAAAGTTGTCCGGCAAGTTCAAACCCCAGAATTCACATGCCCCACGAACGCATTGTTACGACATAGCCGTACGACTACGGGAACCAGCTCAATCAATAGCTTGCAAACAGTTGCCGCTCCCCCCCCCCTTCCCTCGTTTGCGCTGCGCAAATTTGTCCGTAGGGTAGCCGTTCCGGAGATACAGAGCGTCGAAAAAAGAAGACAGGTAGGAACCGCTTGGGCTCAGAGAGCCCGCCATAAAGCGGTTTCGCAAAAACCGCATAAGCCTCTGTACACACCGAGCCCGTGACAGGCGGTCGGGCCGACGCCCTCGCGCTGCGCTGCTCGCCGAAGCGTTTCGGTGAAGCCACGTGTGCGCACTAAAATGGGCGGCCCTTACTCGGCGCTTCGCGTCATAGACGTCTACAAATCCGGTGACGATGCCGATCTGATCCAACTCGAATTGCGGAAACACAGGCCTTCATTAGCACAGGCTCCGCGATCTGAATAGATTTGATCCGGATGTGCAAGCAGGTCCTTAGAATGTTTGTCGTCGGAATGCGCCGAAAGTCTTGCGCGACCCGCAATCCATTCCTTTGTCAACGTAGCCCCTGTGCGGAACCCGATTTCCAGGCGAAGCTGTATGGAATTGATCCGGGCCGCTCCCGCGTGTCCTTAGAATGTTTGGGGGTGCAATGCCCTTATAATCTGGGTCATCCGTCGAATGTACTTCCGAGGCCGCGTGCGGCGATGCGATTGGGCGGTTCCGAAACGTGAATAACGGACAAACAAGCAGCATACTACGCGCTTTATTCAGATAGACTAGTCGGTACCTGCGGGCCCGAGGCGCCCGCATTCGTTCATCGAAAGTTGTCCGGCAAGTTCAAACCCCAGATTTCACAAGCCCCACAAACGCATTGTTACAACATAGCCGTACGACTACGGGAACCAGCTCAATCAATAGCTTGCAAACAGTTGCCGCTCCCCCTCCCCTTTTCTTGTTTACGCTGCGCAGATTTGACCGTAGGGCAGCCGTTCCGGAGATACAGAGCGTCGAAAAAAGAGGAAAGGTAGGAACCGCTTGGGCTCAAAGAGCCCGCCATAAGGGGATACGCAAAAACCGCATACGCCTCTGTACACACCGAGCCCTTGAAAGGCGGTCATGTCGACGCCCTCGCGCTGCGCTGCTCGCCGGAGCGTTTCGGTGAAGCGACATGCACTCACTGAAGATGGAGGCCTCTACACGGCGCTTCGCGCCGCAGACGTGTCCAAATCTTGTGGCTATGCAGCTTCAAACCAAATTGGATGACGGAAACACACGCATTCATCACGACACCCACCGAATGCGGCGCTCCGCGATCTGAATGAATTTGATCCGGACATGCAAGCAGGTCCATAGAATGTTTGCGGGCGGAATGCACCGAAGCTCTGGTGCGTCCCGCAATACAGTTCTTTGTCGATGTAGCCCGTGTCTTCTTTAGACCACCCGAGGTCTAGATCGATTTCATCCGGACATGCAAGCAGGTCCTTAGCATGTTCGTCGTCGGAATGCCCCGAAACTCGGGCGCGTCCCGCAATCCATTTCTCTGTCGATTTAGCTCATGTGCGCAACCCCATTGAGAGGCAAATGTGTATGGAATTGATCCGGACGCTCCCGCGTGTCCTTAGCATGATTGGAGGGGTAATGCCCTTTGAATCTGGGCCGCACCGCGAATGTACTTCCGAGGCCCCGTGCGGCGTCACGATTGGGCAGTTCCGAAACGCGAATAAGGGACAAACAAATAGTATACCACGCGGTTTTTGTACACCGACAAGGTAGGACCAGCGCGGGCTCTAAGAGCCCACATCGGGGCGATGCACACAGACCATATGCGCAATGGTCCCTGAGGCACGCGTGGCAGGCCATCGCCTCGACACCGTCGCGCTGCACCGCTCGCCGAAACGTACCCGCGGAGCCGAGCGGTGGCGCTATCGAGAGCCCACCGTAGGGCCATGCGCACTTCTCAGACGCTCACGTGTACCGACGCCACGCGTGCCAGGCGCTCGACTCGACGCCCTCGCGCTGCGCCGCTCGACGAAACGTACCCGCGGGGCCGAGCGAGGGCTTACCGGCGGGGCCGAGCAAGGTCGCCAAATTCGACGCCCTCGCGCTGCGCTGCTCACCAAAACTCTGGATGTTCCCGATAATGCTCTGATTGAACCAATTCGATTTATCGTAAGTCATGTGAACAATTCGACGGCCTGGCGCTGCGCTGCTCGCCGATCTGGATGGATTTGGTCCGGGCGTGCATGCAGGTCCTTACAATGTTTGCGGTCGGAATGCGCCGAGAATCTAGGCCGTCGCGCAATCCATTTATTTGCCATGGTAGCCCGTGTGTGCGACCCGATCGCGGGCGTCCCATTGGTGGGTTGCGCACACAGACAGATATACAAGTGGCCCACCGCGAGCTTTATATAAAGGGACTAGGTAGGACCAGCGCGGGCTCTAAGAGCCCACATCAGGGCGATGCACGCAGACCATATCCTAAAATGTCGCTGCAACACGCGTGCCAGGCGCTCGGCTTGACGCCCTCGCGCTGCACCGCTCGTCGAAACGTACCCGCGGGGCCGAGCAAGGGCGCTGAACTCGACGCCCTCGCGCTGCGCTGCTCGCCGAAACTCTGGGCCGTCCCGACATTCGGCCGTGTTTGCCAAGGGGACGCGTCGGCGAACAACAGAAGGAGCGGCCACCAGTCGTGAAGTGCCGGTGCTGTGCGCCTGCCCAGAGCGCTCCAGCAACAACGGATGTCCGGAACACCAAAAATACAGTCGATGGCCAACGGCCGTGCCGCGTGAGTCAGATGCGAACCACCATCCATGTGCCGACATCGTACAGCCCGGACTCCGCGCATGACCCGTTGGGTGGTCACCCCCGTCCCCGCTCTCGACATAAGAGCGCCACGACGGACCCTGCTCCTCAGTGTGCCCGCGGCGCGTCTGTTGCGGAGCGCCCGAAGCCCACCAGCGCCTTCCTCGCTGTTCCTCATCCCGTCCTCACCTTATCCATCTTCCCCACCACCACCTTCCCTTTCGGGCTATTCTCACCCCCACGGGCACCCCCACGGGCGGTAGCTACGGGTCTGACGACGGTCGTGTCCCCGCTGAGGCCACTGCGCGGGAGCGTCGCTTCGCGTCTGGTCGCCGCGGCCAGTCGGACGAAGGTGTTGTTCCGCGCGAGCTCGCCGCTCTCCCTGTGTTCCCGCGCTCACCGCCGCCCGCCGCGCTCCGTGGCCCGCGCAACGTCACGGCTCAAGCATATGAGCGTCGTGGAGGTGGTTTATCCTCGCGCGCACCTCCCGCGTGGCCCGACACCGTCGTCGTGGCTGACCCGTACGCGTACCGCCCGCGAGTTGTCATCACGGACTCTTCCTCAACTGAGGGCCCAGAATAGGCACCTCGCCGCATGGCGGATCTGGACCTGATGGTGCAGCAGGAGGCGCCACGCCCTCCGCCGGCGCGTGAGCTTGGTGGACACCGCGCTGGTGCGCTGGACGTGGTGCTGATTGCTTTTGGAGTGGCGTTTGTGGGCGTGATGGGGTGGATCATCTGGAAGTTCGGTCGCTGACTAGTGTGCTCTTGGACGTTATGGGGAGATGTACTTAGGGGTAACGTGCCCGGAGTGGGGTGAGACGCACGATTGAATGGGGTTTTCTTGCTCGTGAAGTCGTGGCCCAACGCAACCACAGACAATACATGGAAGAAAAACACAGAAACCCAGCAAAGGGCAGAAAGAAGCGTCGCACAATAATCAGAAAGACATAAGGTCGACCGTGCATGTCGGCCAGCAAACCATGCGAACGAAATCAATGCACCAGCCCCACGCCCGCCCAAGCGCATCACACGACGGTGTTGTTGAACAACTGCGAGTAGACGACGTTGTTGGTCACAATCCGGCCGAGGGAGTCGTACGCCGCTGACAGCGCGCCTACCACCACCTTGCGCGGATCCCCCACGCGAGAGAGTGCTACGTACAGCTGCCCGTGTCCAAAGACGCTGTCGCGCAACCAGATGCCGAGACGCTCCAGACTTGAACCTGGGCCTTGTTGATCGTGGCGGCAAAGGCAGCGCGCACCGGAAATTGGAAGCGCTTCATCGCGAACGGGATACCAATGTCCGCTGGCGTCAGGAACAGTTTGGGGATGATGATCTCGGTCCCATTGCTCATGCGTCGGGCGCCCAGGCTGTGGCTCCCAACGCGAGTCACGATGTATCGCGTGCCGTTGCAGTCCCCGCTCTGGGCAGCCAAATTACGCAGCAGCATGACCACCATTCTTTGCTTCAGCTGCAGATCCTGGTCCGGGATTGACGCGTGGTCCACCGAGTCCATGAACTCGGTGGTGGCCACCTCGCCCCACTCCCCGTCCTCTTCCGCATCTACCAGCTGGTTGACGCCGACCGA
>Ga0209093_1001454_pt1 | contig 13441 bp, 18 predicted proteins | sample SidtaG_4_FD_187450 | JGI IMG/M metagenome (GOLD analysis project Ga0209093, IMG submission 187450) | Marine algal microbial communities from Sidmouth, United Kingdom - Sidmouth_Male1 metaG (SPAdes) (version 2) | ecosystem: Host-associated > Algae > Red algae > Unclassified | place: Sidmouth...
GCCAGAGCGGCACCCGCCTGGGGCCCGCCCCCATGGCCACCGTCACGGCGGCCGCCACCGGGCTTGTTCTTGCCCTTGGCCTCGTCAGCCTTCCGCTTGTAGCAGTCACGCTTCATGTGCCCCTTCGTGTCGCAGTAGTAGCACACGACCGACTTTTTCTCAAAAGGCTTCTTTGGCGCCGCCACCGTGAAGGCTTGCGACTTGACACCATCAGCTGGCTTCGATGAGCCCCCAGCAATGTTCCGCTGATCGACTTGAAGCAGCTTAGCCGTCACGTCCGACATGACCAGCTTGACGTCCTTGTTCTCCAGGACCGTCCTGAGCATCCCGTACTCGGACGGGAGCCCCGATAAAACACGCAGCGCGAGCGTGTTGTCTTCCACCGGGTTTCCGAGCATGGACAGCTCGTCCCAGATCATCTTGGCGCGCGACGCGAACTTGATGATGTTCTCGTCGTCACCTTTCTTCAAGCTGCCCAGCTCGTCCATGAGCCGAAGCAGCTGAGCGTTGTCGCGCGCATCAAACATGACCTTGAGCGCGTCCCACGCCTCCCTGGCCGTGTCGACCGAGATCACCGTGTTAAGATGCACGGGCTTGACCGACATCTGGATGGTTGCAAGAGCCGCCTCATTCATGGCGTCCCACTCTGCGATCACCGGGTCGGCCTACTTGTCGTCCGACCCAGAAGCAGGACGGTCCGTCACGACCGCCTTCCACAGCATCTCCTTCTTGAGCTGCGCACGTTGGTACGCCGCCCACACTTTGTAGTCGTCGTCCTGCTGTGCAAACCGCGGGCCGCCAAAGCGGCCGTGGTCCGACATGATGACGACCGTGGCACCGACCGGTACCACCCTGTCGACGCTAGCGGCTGTACCCGCCCAACCAACGGCGGAACGCAACGCAACCCGCGCTACGTCGTGCTCCTCGCAACCGAAGAAGAGAACGATGATGACCACCAGCGACAACTGGCCCCATAACCTGTGAAGCGGGAGATAGTGGGTGGATGCGCTGCTTTACTCGAGACCGGTCTGAGGCGCGAGGCCAGCAGCCTCTTACCCCCCTCGTGTGACCCTCTCTCAACGTCCTGGAGGCACACCCCCGCCAACGCAGTGACAGGGCCCACAAATCGCGACGCCCCTCACGGAGCCCACGAGAATCTCCCCGAGCTCAGCTCCAAAATGAGCTCCCCTCGAAATACAAGTACGAGTAATTACATCACCCCCATACAGCAATGCATGTCAAAGGCACAGACAAACAAGCCGATCACCGCATAAGTACTCCTGGAATTATCCAGGCAGTCCGCGGTAACTCCGACTTACCAGTGCGGGCTTGGGGGGCTGCCTCAACAGCCTCCGACCCGCCAGGGGGACTGGCACCTTTTGTCGCCGGCCTATCTCTGAGCGGGAGATGTACACATGCGCAACGGGCGCCGACGGGTGCTCGCTGAATCGCAGGTCGGAGGAGAGGTCTTCCGCCGCCGCGTGCGCCGTCAGAAGCAAGGATGAGTGGAAGGACGCGAAATTCCACTTCATGGGAGCGCCAGTGCGGGGCGGGGCGGGGGATGGAGCCTGTACACGGTAACCCTTGAGCACCCACACGGCTGCCGTCGCGTGCAGCGCGTTCTTCGAATATTCGAACGGCGCCACCATTGGCGCTTCCGGGGGCTCGGGCGGCGGCGTGGGGCGCGCCGCGAAGCGCGAATCGGAGCTCCATCCGGAAATTTGAGAGAGCAGCGCCAGACCCGCCGCCGGAGAGGATGCCGCCGCGCGCGGTGCCACCACCGGCGCCGTGGCGGAAGCAGAACGCACGACCGGTGCAGCAGCCCGCTCCTAGCGGCGCAGGGAAGCCTAATCGGAGGCTGCTGCTGCCGGTGCGGAGGCGGGCGGAGCCGCCTCCGGCACCGGGGCGCCGCCCACAGGGGACGGCGGGGTCGCCGGAGCCGGGCCAATGTCGGCCAGAGCCTGACCCAGCTTGGCCCACATGTCCATGGACGACGTATCCACTCCCGCGTCGTCTTCGTCGGGCTGTTCGTCCCCCGCCTCGTTGGTGTCGTCCACCGCAATTCCCGGGGGCGGAAGCCGTGCCAGAATCTGATCGGCAGGCGGCGCTGTGCCCGGATGGACCGCAGCTGCCACGGGGTTGACGGGGATGACACACCCCGCGTCCCGGGTGATCCATTTGCCGCCGTGACGCTGAAACATTTGACAGCCAACCTGCCCACCTACCCGGGCCAGGACGCGGTAGCCACGCAGAGCCGCAGAAATGCTCGCGTTCCAGTAGTAGACGGCGGCGTCGCGCGCCCAACTCGTGATTCCCGGGGACCGCGTCTTTCGCTGCAGCGCGCGTCGGAGCAATTGGTCCGCCTCCGCGCACACAAAGGCCACGCGGGAAGCGCCCAGCAGACGCATTGTCTGCTGCAGGTTGGAGTCCTCCAGCTCCCGAACCTCCGACAGTGCCGGCAGTGTGTCCGTCAGGGCCGACGGGAACCGCGGCTGCGACTCGCACAGGGGTTCGCGGGGGGTTGCGGCGCCGGGCACCAGGAGCGATTTCTTGGCCAGGCAGGCCATATCCAGAAGCAGATACGAGGGGGCCGTCGGCTCGTCCGCCGGGAGCTTGGCGTACGTTTGCTGCTTGACAGGGTTTGGCGCTCGCACATACCGTTGCTCCACGGCGCCTGCTCCGACGTCTGGTCGAGGAAGATGCCGTACCGGTCAGCCACCAGCCGCGTCAGTTCCGAGTCAACCTCTCCACCACCATCGCTGAGGAGGCGCAGCGGCGAGCCGACGGTCACGATCCAGGAGAGAAGCGCGTCGCCGACCGCCACCGCCGTCTGGTTGGGGAGTAACGTGCAAGTCGATTATCGGGAGTACATGTCACGTACGTGAAGTACGGGCCGCCCAGCGACAGAAACAGAAGCTCCGCTGCAAGGGCCTCTTTGACAGCGGTGGCGGACGGAACCGTCACCACAGCTGGAGTAGGGGCCGCACGATGCACGTGGTAGGCCGTGCAGGCCGCCGCCGCGTGACGAACCGCCGCAAACACCTCGGCATCGCGCGTGCCGCCCCACCGCGACAGGCCCGAGATCTTGGCAGGCGAAGCATGGCTGTATTGCACTTTCAGCTTGCGGCAGACGCCCGCCAGATTCGGCGTGTCTTGGGTGAGGAGCGGTGGGGGTGGCGAGTGTGCCGTGTCCTCGCTTTCTCGACGTTGGCCGCCGGCCGCCGGCACTTACCCGACGCTGGCGGTGGCCAGTGGGGCCTCGTCCTCAGCCGAGTCTTTGTGGGGCACGACCGTTCGTGTTGTGGCAGCCGAGGGGGGGGGGGTCGGCGCTGGCAATGAGCGCCACCTGGTCGGCGGCGGGGGACGAGCAGAGGGCTTCAATCGTGTGGTGGCCGACCGACGCCAGCGGGAGCATGATCGGCGACAGGTGCGTCGGTATGCGCAATGTGTAGTGCTCAAAATGAATGGATGCCTTCAGGGAGGTCAGCGTTGGGCGCCTAATGAGCAGAGGTAGACCGCTTGGCAGCGTGTACGCGCGCAAAAGCTCCATGTGACCGCCCATGCGCACTGGAAAGAAAACCTGGCCGGTAGCGCGGACATGCTCCCCATCCCCAAACTTGAGCTGGGCCGACACAGTGGTACGCGCAATGCGGCAGAGGTCAGCCATGCGCAGCTCCAGTCGAAAGGCAGTCAACCGGTCCTCCCCCACCACGGTGGCCGTCGCGCCGGAGTCAGAAATGACCTCGCCAACGGGCACTGCCCAAGACGAGCCCGTCGTGCCAATGAGCGCGACCATGTGAATGACGGCGTCGGCGGGGGGCTCGTCATGGCGTCCCCCGCCCCCCGCGTCCTCCACGGTGATGCCGCGTTCACGGAGGTGCTTGAAACGCATGCGGCCCTCCTTCTTGGAGTGGCTGGGCTTCTGCAAGTACCAGCAGGCACCGTCGGCCGTCACCTTGGCCCTGAGGGCGCCCCCCCCGCCGGGTGGCTTCCGCGTAGGACGGGGTTGGCGGCAGGTGCGGGGTTGAGGGCCCAGCGCGACGGCCGTGGTCTTGGACCTGCTACCGTACAGGAGGAGCAGCGCGCGGATGATCGAGAGGTAGATCACAGGTGCGTCGGTGCCGGTGCTTGCTGTGGAGAGCCCCATGGTCTGCTACGAGGACGGTTGGTTGGCCTGTTCGACAACGACGTGCACCTGCATGGCGTCGCTGAGGGAGCAGCCCGGCTCCTCGCACAGCGCGATCGCCCTGTCCTCCATGGTCGTAAAGCCGCACGTGCACGACCGCAGGCCGTCAAACGGGACCTTTCTTGAAGTGCCCCCCGCGTTGCAAAACCGGCTGCGCAGCAGTGCCAGCAGCGACTCCACGCCGGTGTCGGAAAACATCGCGTCCGACGGAAGCCGAAGGGCCAACCGCTTAGCGACGCCCGTCATGGCGGCCTTCAGGGAGGCCGCCTGCCTGCCCGGTGGCACCGAGGTCAGGCGCATCCAGATGACGACGTCGGCGCACGACGAGCGGAAGACAGAGGGGCCCGGGAAGGGCGGCGCCTTGGCGGTCCTGCTAGGGACTGCGGCGACCGCAGCCGCCAAAGCCGCCTCGTCCATGACGGCGGACGCCCGATCACCCATCCTCAGAGCGGGCCTTTCCTTGGTGCCGCCGGCGTGGCAGCTCCTTTCCCGAGTGGTCAATGGTCGCCTCGAGGAAGACAACCGCCGGAGTGCCCGCGGCGGTAGTGCTTACCGCCGACGCGGCGTCGCCCGTGTTGAGAACACCCGAGATATCGGAACTCTCGGGTGCGTTATCGCCCGCCGTCGCGGCGGGGTCGGCTCTGCAGCGCCGCGGCCGGCGGGTGGGTCCTTCCACCGGATCTCAGTGGCAGTCGCCACAAGGTCCCGCCGTCAGCTCCTGGCCGAGGGAAGAACAGCTGGGATGTCAGCCGTCGCGTGGCCAGCACGCCGTTGGCACAAGTCAACAACAGCACCTCAGAGAGAGGGTGCTACCATGTGAGAAAGGAGGTGTATTGTTTCCGCCTCTCGCCCTCCCCTCGTCCACGTCCCACCCGCGGTGCATATAACGCACCCCGGCCAGTGCGGCCGAGACGGTGTTGTTCCGCACGGGCGGTTCTGGCTCATGTGGGTGGTGCTGTCCCGCGTAGGTGACCGGCGCTTCCAGGCGACCGGCGCTGCCAGACGACCGGCGTCCAGCCGATCGTCCCCTCGCGTGTGAGGAAGTAGTCCCCCCCATCCCTCCTTGTTCAAAACGGCCGTCGCCCTTCGCATGTGCCATGGCATCTCCACATTGATTTCAGTGACACTTGGCACCCAGACATTGTTCTCGCCACGCCATTGCTCTAGATTCACGTTTCCGTCGGCTATTAAACCGCCACCCCGCCGCCTCACAGCACCCGGGGTTTGAGAAAATAATCTCACGCATTTCACAACGGCCGCCTGAGGCACTAAGAATCGATTGCGGACGACGGGCGCAACGAGGCATGGGCAAGACGTGATCCGTCGGATCAAGTCACCGCCCACGGCTCATTCTGGATCTTCAGGAACCCGTCTCAAAGAGCCGTCACAGGCAGAAATTAGTAGGGGTGTCACCCCCCTCACAGGGGTCGTAGAGCCCGAAACAGGGGATGTCCCCTTTTTCTTCGTTTACGGCCTCTCTGGGAGGGGTATTTGGTATTGACCACTCGTATTTTAGCACGTTACAGCTTTCCTTTTAATCCTGGCGATGTGATGCTCAGGCCCAGAAGAGCAGCCTTAACTATGCGTGAGCCTAAGCCCCTGGGCCCGGGCTGCTCGGCATTTCGTGGCCGACGATTCACCTCGGCCGCGGCAACCGACATGATTCCTCAACGATTCGAGCCGTGTGCCCCGCGGACACTGCGGCAGTGCAACGGGGCCGCAAGTCTTTGACTCTGAACCAACGGAGGCACTCTGCGTTACCCTCCCTCTGTGGACCAGCCATAGGCCGAGTCTGCTGGCTTGACCTGGACGTCGCATCTCTTCGCCGTAGCGGCTCTTCTCCGTCCTCGCGGCTTCCTTTGCGGCTTCAGTTGTGATGGACTTCGGGTTTGCTTGTCAGACCCTCGTATCGACTGGGGGGGTGGGCTTTACGGCGGCCGTCACCCCGTGGACCACGTAAATCGCAGCGACGGCGACCGGCGCCGTCAACTCTCTGTCGGGGCAAAACCACCTACAAGACCTGGCTCCACCACCAGCCCGAAGACCGGCGGCGACAACGCGTCGTCTCGCGTAACAACCGACGAGCCCAGCTGTGGAGCACGACGAGGCCCACGATCGGTGCCGTCGCGTTGGTATTGGCCACCATCGACAAGCTCCCTGTCTGCGCTCCACGTCCAGCCCCACGTCCGACAGGGGCAACTCGCGGCTGTGCTTCACGACCCTACGCAAGACCTTCTGAGAAGGGAGATAGTTGTAGTTGACTGTTCGTAGACTGAATGAGTCTGGGTGTCTTCTTCCAGGTACTGCAGTCTGCTGAATTTTGCCTGTCTGGGTCGGAACAGAACGCAATCACGACGAACTCTCAGCCATCCATTTGGCCCGATAGGCGCTGCTGGCCAATAGGATTCCGTCCTGATTGCGTTCTGTTCGGACTCAGACCGGCAAAATTGAACAGACTGCAATATACAAGCAAAACGTGAAACAGAACTTGATCGGATGTTCGATCAGTTCGGGCGCGCTTCGAATTTGCTGTACCGAAATCGTTCTTCGGCGCCCAAATCGTGCTTTTGCTCTTTTGCGACATTCGTGTGAGCGTATGTTAGAGCACCGCCGTAAAGCTTCTTTCACGTAACTTAAATGTGTGATCTCACCTTAAAGAGTACATGCTTGTGTGTGTGTGGCGAAAGTAAGGCGTACGGGCCACTAGTCGAAAAATCAAGTCGGCCCCACACCCCTCAATAACCTGGCTCTTCTGGGTCCCAGTACTACAGAGATCCCGGAATCACGTTGGGAAATCGGATTCGCTCTGAGCTATTAGGTACGCGTACCAAATAGAACCTCCAGGACGGTGTCTCTGGGGTGGGGTCCCCAGGCGGCAGTGATACAAACAAGATAAGCTCTTAAATGAGTCATTCATCGTCCGAGTCCTTTTGCAGTGCTGGACTGACCGCTCACAGTAGAGCGCACTGTGCGGACGGAGCGCGCCGATCGCGTCAGTAGCCTCCGATAAGACATGCTGTTTGCGTATGTTCGTGGAGACACACCACATGGTGTATGTTTGTTTCTTTTTTTCAGCGCTGTTGCTGTAGGGAAGCGGCCGGGGTTTGTGTGTGCGTCATAAGGAGATGCGGGTCTTCACGGAGGCACGCTCGTCCACGGCGCTGTGCTGGGTCTGACCAGGGTCCTCGAATAGCCGTGTCAGACTACTTTGCATGTGGCACGGAGAATTCCCAAGCGTTGTCTGCTCCCCTGACGCAGATTGTTGGCGGCAGACATAGAGAAGACCTCTCCTGGTGACATTTTGGTGTCTAAATGCACAGGGTTTGGACGCTGGATGCTCAAACAAGGCGCCAAGATGGCCGAGTTACGTACCGAGGCGCTGCTTCGCCGGGAGGCTACCCCGAGCTACGCGTTTGCTTTCCCAAATGTCGCCCCATGCAAGCGCAGTCAGGGTGTGGACAAAGACAGGGCTCGCTTGGGTGTGTGTGGTTGGTGCAGCGCCAAGCGTTTGAGAGATGGGAAGCGCCTGGACCACCCCACTGCCACTCCTTCCCAACTAGCTCCGCCCGCCCCACCCACATTCCCCGCGCACGCCCCGGAAGTGGCTCCACTCCTGCTCCCCCGTCCTATTCTCTGTCCTGCGTCTCTCTCTCTCCCCTACTCACGAGGTGACTTCGCCTTGTGCTCTCTTCGCACGCTGGCGGTGCGCATTCCCCCGGTCGGAAAGCAAGCCTCTCACACCTCCCCTATGTCGTCTATCTCCACTGGTGCCGGGACGTGCGCATGGTTTATTAAGCCAGCTACTGGCGGAGGAGATTTACCGGGAAAAAGACCGATCGGTTTTGGCCAAGATTGCCAGCGCCGTTTTGCTTCCGGCCGGGAACACTACGGTCCAGTCAACCCATCGCAACAGGCGGGTCAGCACCCATGCCAAGCTGGCCGCCCGAGAACGAGCCGTCGTTCAGAAGAGCCAGTGCAACAGACGTCCCGCGGCGGGGCAAGAGGCTTTGTGTGGCATGGGAGTCGAGCCGGGGGGAGGGCAGTCAGGCGCTTGTTAGGATGCTGCCAAGACCTCGCGGAACGCGGTCAATAACCGTCAAAGTGGTCAGACTCTTCTGACACCTACGGAGCAGGTGGGTCTCTGGGCGCTCGTTGGGGCCAAATACGCGGCATACAACAATAATCTGCTGGCTTGTGGTGGGGCTCGTAACGGCATGGCCAGCACCGCAGCTCTGCGGGCGGCCGGACGCGACCCGGCTCTCAGTCCCGCCAAGCAAGTGGTCGTGAACGGCACCGGAGCGCACCAGGCCAGCCTCGTTGCAGCTGTGTAAAAGAATATGTCTGCTCTCGTGCGGTCCACAGAGTTTGTCTAGAGATACGTGTACGACGCGTCCCTCCTATCTGTCTTCAAGCCCAGTGGCTTTGAGCACGCGCCGGCCGCGCATCCCGCTGGATCCCCCGCGTACAGCGCTCCCGATTTCCAAGTCGTGCTAGCGCTTTAAAAGAAGGGGCGCCCCGGCAAGGTGAAGATCATGGCGTCTGTGATCATCCCGGGCGACCCCAAGAACTCAAAGAACACAATGCTCCTGGCTGTCGGCCCTTGTACCGACAAAACATATGACGACTTGAAGGGCAGCTATCGAGCGACATGCCTGAGGTGGAGCGCCTCCTACGGGAGGGGGTACTGGTGGGCGCGTCGCGGTGGTGCGCCTGTTTCCGGCGGGCGACATTGAAGCTTTGTAAACGCTCTTTGGCCAAAAGGGCCCTCACGCCGCACAGGCCTGCTTGTGGCGCAAGAGCCAGAAGGTGCCGTCCTGCACGCACCGTCGACTCGTCGCTCGCTCTGGAGCCATGCAAGACGTGACGGGCATCGACACCTGCGCGACGCGGCTCACTTGGCCAATCATCGTATGGCTCTGGCCAATTATATTCCGCAGAGAGAGTCACAGGAGAACCCTTTGTCGATTGAGAGCAGGCAACTTGTGGTGGTAGGTCCGCAGCAGATCGTCCCGAATACGCTTCACACAACCCAGGGAGATGGTCGTCGGCAGCTTCGTTTCTGCGTCGAGTCGGTGACTGCGGGGGGCACCGAAAAGGCTGGGAAGGCCTTTTCCATCAGGTTGGACAACTTGTTGCACGAGAACGCGCGTGTAGAGCCCGAGCCCTACCACGGGGGGGTGTTTTCGGGCGTGAGCTGCCATAAAATTGGGGACGTCAGCGACGCTTTGCGCGACTCACTGCGGGGCGTCGTATCCGGGAACAGGCACGCCGCTCATGTGCGCGCGTTGACGTTGTGGAATCGCGTACGAAAAGTGCTAAGCCACGCCGCGGTGACCACCTTGTCGGGCGCGCGCCAGTTTCGGGCGGACGTGGAGAATTTCGTGCGGCACCTGAAGACAAGCTTCCCCTGGATCTACCTCTCGCCGAAGCTGCACGCGCTTTTTGCCCACTCCGCCGACTGTTTAATGCTTTTTGGCAGCATCGGCCTCTACGCGGAACACGGCATGGACGCATGACTCCGCATGTACAACCAGAGCGCCGACCGCTACGCGGCGGCGACCCAGAACGTTTCTGCGGCTGCGTTCGTGCGCACGATGGCCATCACGCGGGATACGAGCCCGTCGGTCCCACGAAAGCACGCCCCAAGCAGAGCCCCGGCAGCGGCAGGTGCGCGCCGAGCAGACAAATCTCGTGACAAACGAAGACGTGACGGCAAGTGTAAGGTGAGGCTATCCCTTTCAGAAAGCCTGCCACACCTGAAGGGTCTGCTTTTGTGGAAAGGGACAAGAAGGAGACGAAAACGTGGGCGGGGGACTTTTGTGCAGAAGAAGAGCGGACGATTCGTACGTACCAAGCTGTGAATAGTGTGCATGAGGGCGGCGTGTAATAAGAAAAGAGTGACATCTACTGAGTACACGGAGACACACACCACGGAACACACCCCACATGCCCGTGGGTAACTACACAGAAGAGAAAATGGCAGTGGTCCACAGCCGACCGACAGCAACAGGATAAAGAAAGGCCAACGAAAACAAAAACCAGAGCCATCCCAGATTCGTGGCATACCCACGGCGGCCCCTCCGCCCCCACCCAGTGCTATCCCCCCGGTGACTTAACTCGAAGCGGCCAGACTGTGGCCTCGAAGATCTCAATCATACGGCCGACCCCACGAGTTCCGACACGAGGAGAGAGGAGAGCGGCTGCGGCGGGACTGTCGGCAGGGCGTGATCTCCAACAGCATCGAGACGATGAACGACAAGGAAGAAGAGATGAAATCCGAGTTTTTCAGCGCGTCAGCCAGCATCAGCATTACTTCGGAGATGGTGAGCGGCGGCGACGAGGTGACCACCGGCGCGGACGAGGTGCATGAGGTCCCCGGCCTCGAGGGCACGCAGGCCGACGTTATCGAAGAGTGGATCACCACCACCGTTGAAAAGGGGAGGGTGAGCAAAGCCAGGACGTTTGAGATGAGCTGCTTCAGGACCGCCAACCAGTAGTGGGGGACCCCGATGACAAAATATATGGACACATGGGGGGGGGCTCGCCGTACGCAAGCGACGGGGGAGGGGGGTAGAAACCCGCTTCGGGGAGGGCTTTGAGTGGCCGCGGGCGGGGGGGGATGTGTATCAGGGGTTGTCAGGATATGGTTTTTGGGCCGTAATAGGATACGGATACACGCCGATCCTTCGTATCTGATTACGGATAACTCCCTCAGCTGAGATCCGGATCAGGATATCTGCCTCAGGAACCGGATATTTGAGTAGATTATATTCGTATCCGGATACGATTATTGGATCCGAATATAATCCCCAAAGTCCGACAAACTGCTCAATTAGAGCCCAAGAAGAACGCCATCCAGCCGTTATTCGAGTGCTAAATGGACGTCAGTACGACTTGAAATCCACACTTGATTTCAACGCCCCAACGGGCGCCGTCGAGGAGGTTCCCTGCCGTTTGTGTAAACGGACGTCAGAATGACCGTTCTGAAGCTCGTGTCACACTCTGACAACAACGCAATCGGATCGAGTCGCGTGATTGAACGGTTCCACCCGGGTCGGGCTGGATCGCCGCTTGTCGCTGCCAAATGTTCGGACATTAATCCCCCGATTGGCGGCACGCGAAAAGAGAGGTCGACTGCGTTTAATCAGAATTCTCCAGGTGCGGGAAGCCTCATGACAATATATATCCCTGTATCCTGGCTCTCATATCTGGGATACGGATCCGATGTAATCTCGCAATTTCTGTCGGACAGGATAGATATATCCTCTCCTCCTTTTCTCGTAATGCATTCTGGATATGCGTCCCCGGCTCGTATCCGAAGTGGATACGGATATAATGCACGGATATAATCCTCGGGGATATATCCATGACAACCCCTGATGTGTATGGCCTCATGTGGGGGGATGGGGTGTACAATAGCAGAATCAAAACGAGACTCGGAAGCACAAACCCAGGCGAGGGGCGTGCGCGCGCACAGCAGTACCGTGTGTACAGGAGTGTGGCTGATACCGAGGGGCGGGGGGCCACCTGAACGGGGGAGGGAGACATCGTCGCGTTCACGAAAGAGGAGCCGATGAGGTGAATTGGACGAAAATAGCGGCCGCCGAGCGGGAACAGAGGCCTGGACACCCGTTTTGATGTTGTGCGACTGGAGCCAAGCGGCTGCGTCAGTACGGTAAATGCACGCATTGGCCTCCCAAAAATGAGAGAGATTATTCGCCGTCTACGAGAGGCGATCAACACTCTGCCATCTTCGACACTTGTCAGAGAGGCCAGAAAAGAAAACCAAACAACGACATGTCTTCTTTCGACTGAAAAAGCACCGAAATCTACAACCTTCCATTGAGCAGTCCTGACGCACATGCATCTGCCAATGGCAAGCTGAAATTGAAGCTGCAGCAATTGAGACGCTGAGAAACCCAGAGCAGCCCCGACACTGGGCATTAACGAGGGGTGCCCAGGACTGGAACCGGGTAGCAAAGTTTCTCTTAATCTCTCACAGTTCAGTAGTGGCACATACTAAGCGCGTACCAAGAATATTAGCTTCCGGCCCGACATCTGTCATTCCGAAATGTCCTGGACGAGTCCCTTACTTTCGTTCCTTCAAAAGCTGAAGACGGCACAGCCAAGCCGATCCCTGTCTGGGCCACTCAATTGCCGAAAAGCGCCTCGTTGTTAGGAAGTAGGGATCGTCGGCAAGTCAAATATGGGTCAGTGGCGTGGGTTGGGGACACGTTTCATGCCATGTCACAGCTGGAACCCGCATTTGGAACCCACTTCTGGGGATACGGGTCATCTTACCCACGCCAAAAACCGCTCGATGCAGGCAGCCGTGGCAGCACACGTGATTCCAGCTGCTCCGACAGCGCTCGAGCCAGCCGATCTGGGCGCTTTTACGCGTACATTTCAAGTGCCTAGATGATGTAGCATCTTGCACAGGGCACCCTTCCGTCGCCAACCGCCACCATGGCTTCCCCAACGCCGTCACCCCTCCCCCTCTCACAGATGCCGGCCAATGACGCGCCATCCAACACCCACAATGTTCCCACTGCTGCCGCGGCTCTGTCGGCCGCCGCCGGGCCTGCCATAGGCCCGGTTGGGGCTTCCCCAAACCACCACGCGCACACCACTCGACGCAGGCGCGCCCGTCAACGACGCAAGAAACGAATGGGCATGTCTTTCTGGGTCACCATGGCATGAGATAGGTAGATAAGGGTAGGGTGATGTGGAAATGATGGTGGAGTGATATGCGGGTGGCTATGGTGCTCGAGGTGGTGGGGTGGTCGTTCTTGTGGTGGAGGTCAGGCTAGATGAAAGATGGCGATCGCACGGAGGTACCTGTCGTGCCCATGCGGGAAAAATGGGGATCTCACACCGTCTCGACCGGTGTTTGGGCACTTTTAGACGCTATACGGGGGTGAGATGTGGGTAAATCTGATGTGGGTCGGCGACCCACTTTTTTCCCACATTTAGTACCCACGCCTGACTTTCCGACGCTCTCTATTGTCGCGAAAATGTACCACGTACTGAGAACGCTCTTGGGACCTGCCCACCAGCATTGTAGGCTGATCTCAAAACAGCCAAAACGCGTCCCCAGTACAGTATTCGCATACGTTTTCTCGTGTACATTCGTTCCACAAAAAACCTAGCACTCAGCCGAGATCAATAGTACCACCCATATGTTCCTCGTTTCGCGTAAACGTGGCTGAGAACCAGTGACGTGTCAACGAACAATTCTCAAAGGCGCTTTTTTGC
>Ga0209093_1001455_pt1 | contig 13439 bp, 12 predicted proteins | sample SidtaG_4_FD_187450 | JGI IMG/M metagenome (GOLD analysis project Ga0209093, IMG submission 187450) | Marine algal microbial communities from Sidmouth, United Kingdom - Sidmouth_Male1 metaG (SPAdes) (version 2) | ecosystem: Host-associated > Algae > Red algae > Unclassified | place: Sidmouth...
CCCCGCTAGGGGGCCGCCGTGGGGGCTCTTAAGGGGAGGTCTCGGCCTCCCCCTCGTGTCCAGAAGAAAAACCAACCGTGCCTTGGGTCTCTTGCTCCCTCGGGTCTCTGCCGTAATACCTTTGTCCTCCTCTTTGGGACGGGCGTGGACTGCACTTTTCCCTTGCCGGTTCCTTCTGGGCCTCTCCCCTTTGGGCCCCAGGGGTTGTTGATTTCCTGTCCGGACTTAAGAGAGAAAACCGCTACAGGAAGCCCTCCTGTTGAATGGCGTGACAGACAGACTTGGAAGCCAGTTGATGCGGTTACATGAGGCCCGGGGACCCGGTAGCTTTGATATACACGAACACATCATCGTTGCTCCCTCGCACCATCTTTACTACAACCTTGGGTCTCATCTCTTAATGGAAGCTTACGATGCACTCTCTGTGCAGCTGCGAGACGAATTTACAAAGGAAATGCGTCGAAGTGCAACGCATGTACCGACGCATACTATCCTTTCTTCGTTCGAGCCTGAAAAAAGGGGTGGAACAACGTTGTCAATGTCGGACTACGCGGTGCTGATCACGGTGCGTCCAACAGTTCTACAGTATCTTATACGCACGAACACGACATCTCCGCATGCAGTTGCTGCCCTCGGTGCTCTGCAAGCTCTGCGACAGTTCGCTGCTGCCCTGTTTTATCGTCCATCGATTTCGTTAGACGGAGAGTCTGCCATGAGGGAGAGGCCAACCGTTGTTGACCTTCAGCGGCTGGGTGAGGGTCTCATGATTCAGCTGCGTCGACTTCTACCTTCTGACGGCAAGGTGAAGCGACCATCTGTTCATCGCGTGTTGGAGCTGCTCTATCGTACTCTTCCTGTAGCGCAGCTTGGGTCTGAAATATGCGAGCTCATATTTGAAAAGTTCCACCAACAAGCCAAGCGCGAAGTGGAACAGAGCAGCAACAGAAACTCTTCTCAGTACGCCATGCAGCGATGGCGGAAAATAGAGACCTTGTCAAGGGCGCTGTCCATGCCTGCGGACCACAGCATTCCTCCTTCATGGCTGCTCGGAAAAAACGGAAAGCCTCTGAATTTCGTTGTGTTACACCTACTTGCTCCTCAAAAGCGCTACACAAGTGCTACATTCAACACGTGATGCCCCAGGACAGCGCTGCACGCGGTTTCGGCCACAACAGAGGAGTTCTGGCGAGCCCACGCACCCAACGCGGCGGTAACGTTCTGGCGGACATCCCGCCACCCGCAGCGGGCCCTTACAATACAAGAAGGTTCCACTGTGTCTATATCTAGCAGGGTGGAAACTTCCACGAGATTATCCGGCTCCTCTTCAGTCGGCGGCAAAGCCGTTCACTTCGTCCGGGTTCAAACGATCGGGACAATCGATGGCGATGTATACCTTGCCTGTCTTGCTTGGAGAGAGCCGGAGACGAAGCCATCCGTCTTGGGGCATCCCGTAGTAATCAGACGTGATGCTGCGGCCGGTGTCACTTTCGTACGAGCCGAAAGGGTCAGGAGGATGGCGTTCGTACTGCCGTGCGGGAACAAAGACTTCATGTTTAGTAAGAGGTCAGGCTTCAATTTTATGTGTGGTTGAGCGTGCGGACGCGGCTGGAGTAGTTAGCAGGCTTGTTTTGCTGTAGATGTTAAAACAATGCGAGCTTATTTTACGTCGTGGCCATCAGGTTAAGCGCGGGCACGACAGCCAGCAAAGAACGGCCAAACTACACCTCGTCACTTGAAAAGAAGCAGAATAGCATAAAGTACTCACATTCAAACACGCAGCTCACTCATGCCCGTCCTCCACAGCCGTTGCCACCCATCATCTTGAGCTTCTCGATCAGCAAGTACGCGCGGCCGCTGGGAAGCCGCTGTACACCCAGAGGAGCGTGACACCCGAGAAGACCAGGTTCCCCGTCATGCTTTGCCGCTTGATAGTGGGACTCGTCGTACTTCGACGGCGCGCAGCGCCAACAGCAGACAGGGGCCAGCGGTCCCGCTCCCGCTCCCAGCTGCTCAATGCACGTCGGGCACACAACGCCAGAAAGCCAGGTGAAAATCCCACAGTGTGGGCACGCAGCACCGCCCCCTGAGAGGTCTGTTCATGCGCTCTCCTTCTCCTCAGGGAGCGCAAAGGGCTCTCCCGATGGTTTGATGGCATTTTAGACGATAAAACGTCGCACAGGCTGGGGAGCTTGGTCAAAGTCCACCGCCGACGGCTTCTTGCCACTCCAGGCTGGATTCGTTTCCGTAATCATGTACGAGAGGACGGAGTCGAGGTACTGGGGCAGGTAGGACACCATGTCACCAAGGTCTCGCTGGAATTCTGTCGGCTCCAGGGCCTCTTAGGCAATGGCGTCGCCGAACCACCATTTCCCGTCAGCCAGCTTCAAGGCATTGAGTACCAGCAGCTTCTCAACAGGAATGAGCATCCCAAGCTTTCCGCGCCAGTGCATGGCGTGCTCAATCGCATGCACGAGCCAGCTCGTGCACGCGAGGTTCACAGTCGAGGCCACATTAACTCCCGCGTTGAGCCCGCTGTGAGGGACCCCGTAGCCTGTCACGAAAAATTCCCCAGGCCCCATTTTGTGGAAACTCACATGGACACCATGCTCGAGGAAGAAAGAGGCAGGCCATAAACTAGCCGTGAGCCCCAGGACCTGCCAGACATCCCCTCCTGCGGCTTCGAGAGCGACTGGATCCATGTGCTCAACCAAGACGCGGACCATACAAAGAACTTCGCAGTTGGCAATGAAGAACCACAATTTGCTAGCCCCTGACTGCAAGTATGAGACAGACTGTAGCAAGTGGTGCTCAACGTGCCAACTGAAGTGGGATCCGGTAGTGCCCATGTACAGAAATTTTGTGTTGATACCTTCGTACGTGGCGGCGTCACCAAGCATGCTGTGATGGTTCAGAGTTCGGGGGCTCTCCAAACGCTCTGATGGGGGGAATGGAACAGCTTTTGCAGAGCAGGCGGGGTCGCCCAGACTCCTATCACACCCATCTTCATTTGACGGCGTTAGGTCCGAGACGTAGTACACATCGACTGGTTTTGGCTTTCCAGGACCCATGACCTTCGTCTCGTGGCCACCAGATGCCCTTCGTCTCACCCACGTCACATTTGGATCATTGACACAGGCGAGGAACTGCGGCACACCAAACTCATGGTACTGTTCGAGAAGGGCGGCTTTACTGTCCCTGATCTTCTTCTTGAGATCGTCAGCCAAGAGCCACTTCTCCCGCTCGGGTGGTAGCTGAGCCCGCAGCTCGCCCCGCTTCACAGTGGGGTCGGGATCAGGGCTACGGGAAAAGACATCACTCACAATTGTAGGGTACTGAGGAGAGGTTTGAACCCGTACTCTGACCCGCACCCCCACCTTCCTCTTCGGCGCGACACATGACGCGGGTCGAATCTTGGGATCTTCGATTCGGAACACGTGCGCACCATATGTCTGGATTGACGCGGCATGCAATCGAATTACACCCTGCAAGCCCATTTCGGGAACAGTACTTACACATGATGATGGAATCGTGTGAAAATCCGAATATTGCCGCTGTAAAGAGGTTGGCCCCTTGCCGGGTGTATCATATCGCGCCCTCGGCGAGTGCTTGGGATGGTCCACAAGATCGACACCCTCACACCCCGCATGAGCCCTTCCATCATCCTCGGCACCGAGCTCCGGCTCGTTAACGACCTCATGTCGGCTGCGCGACCTTTGGTGAGTCTCGCCACGAGAGGCACTGACACAGCCGGCCCCGAGGTCAGGCCGGTCAACTTCGCTCGTGTCGTACTCACCCGAATGGAGGCTGGCGTCGCGCAGAAAGTCTAACGTAGTGTGGTCCGGTGCCGGTGGTGCAGCAAGAGGGGCTGATGGAGGCGGTGAGGGGGGAATGCCAGAGAGAATTCTCGGATCAGCAGAGTCTGAGCTCTTCCAAGCATCGCTGCCACGCGAGGCCATGCTGCTGCCGAGTGGTCCAGAACCAACATTAAGTCGGGCGGAAAAACCCCCACCCACACCCTCGGCACGTCCCTCCTGGCCACTGGGAAAATCTATCGCAAAGGCCACGCCGAGATCCCCACCTTGCCCCTCAGCGGCGTGCTGTACGAGCTCACCGGCAGCACCACCACCGCGTGTTACTATAGCACGATCACCGCGGGCGCCGACGCGACCAGCTACACCAGCACCAGCACCATCACAAGCACGAGCATCGAGGCGGTCTCTACCTTGGGGCCCACCCTCAGCGCCGCCAGCACGCGCGTCTTGACGACCGCGGGCGCCACTGCGGCGGTCATCACGAACCCCTCCCCCGCCGCCGTGAGCGCCGCCGCGGTGGCCACCTTGGCGTTGACCGTCCGCAGCGCCATCCTATTCAACTCGACCCTGGTCGCCACGAGCGCCAACTCCACCAGGTCGAGAATCAGGGCCAGCAGCACCGTCGCCGCCAGCACCGGCGCGCGCCTCACCTTGGCGCCTGCCCTCTCGGCCGCCATCAATCCCGCCTTGCCCACGGCGGTCACGATCACGACGCACACTACGACCACCCGCAACAGCGCCGTCTTCCATGTGAGCGCCGCCGCGGTCGGGACCTTGGCGTTGACCGTCCGCAGCGCTATCCTATTCAACTCGACCCTGGTCCCCACGCGCGCCAACTCCACCAGGTCGAGCATCAGGGCCAGCAGCACCGTCGCCGCCAGCACCGGCGCGCGCCTCACCTTGGCGCCCGCCCTCGCGACCGCCATCAATCCCGCCTTGCCAGCGCCGGTCACGAGCACGGCGCACACCACGACCACCGGCCACAGCGCCGTCTTCACCTTGCGCTCGGCCGCGGTCGCCGCGCTGGCGTTGACCGTCGGCACTTCCATCGCCTGCAACTCCAACATTGTCACGAACGCCTCCAACTCCAGCGGCACGAGCATCAGGTCCAGCACCAACACCAACTCGAGCACAGGCGCGCGCCTCACCTTGGCGCCCGCCCTCGCGACCGCCATCAAGCCCACCTTGCCCACGGCGGTCACAATGGCGGCGCGCACCACGACCACCCGCCACAGCGCCGTATCCACCGTGCGCTACGGCGCGGTCGCCGCGTTGGCCTTGACCGTCGGCACTTCCATCGCCTTCATCTCCGACATTGTCACGAACGCCTCCAAATCCAGCAGCACGAACATCAGGTCCAGCACCAGCACCACTACGATCACCGGCGCGCGCTCCACCTTGGGGCCCGCCGTCCACAGGCCCACCTCGCCCGTCTTGGCGGTTGTGGTCATGATCGTGTGGCCGACCGCGATGAGCCCTCACAGCGCCGTCGTCGTCATGGAAGCCGCCGCTGTGGCCACCATGGCGCTCACCGGCGGCGGTGATATGGTTGAGAAGTGGAGCATAATCGTCACCGTCGTGCTGGTCCATGGCCCGGCGTCGCCCACTACCAGAGGTGCTTCGACTGCTGCCATCGTGCCCGCGCCTGTCACTGCAGACGCTGCGGCTGCCGCGTGCGCTGCCGCCAGAGTGGCTCCCGGTTCCTCCGCCACTCCCACGAGAGCCGCCTCTTCCACTCCCACCAAATCCGTCTCTGCCCCCCTCCCCCCAATCTTCCCTATCGTGGTGCGCCATGGAATGCGTGCTCTGCATCTCGTCCTCAGAGAGATCCTGTCCGTTCATAACCTCCTCAGCGGGCTCGTCCTTATCGAAAGTGTCATTGCCCGGGCGATGAGCGTCCACGACGCGTCGCACGAGGCCGCGAAGGCGTCGAGGTGTGTGCGCCCTTCCCCAGCCCCGCCCACGAGAGTTGCGCAAAAAGGCACGGGCGGCGCCAGGCGAGGCGGACTGCAGAAGCGTGAAGAAGGCAAGTAGCCTCTCCGCTGAGTCGTGGGGCTCGCCTCTGCTCGTCTCGATGACAACGACCGGCGCCTGCCGCGGCAACGTCTCAGTCACCCTCGTGAGCGTCGCTGGCGAGTTCGACGTCCGCATAATCGTCCGGCAGACTGATGTTTCCAGCACGAGGAACAGTCGGCCCACCACCCGCTCGTCCCAGCCACCTGCGCCCATTCCCTCCGAAGACGTGTTGACAACCACCAGCGCCGGGTCACGGTCCGCGGGCCCCACGAGTTCCCTACCGTGACGCTCTCCGTCAACCACCACCTGGACCAGGTGGTCCAGGGACCGCACCACAATGCCCCACCAAAGCCGGCCAGAACGCACAGGTATCAGGCCTGTGCCCGCACTGAACACAAGCCTCTGGCGCAAAACGTGACAAGCGGGGTCCATCGGAGCACGGTCACCACCCCCAGCTGCGAACACGTCTGCAGCGTCCAATGACGTCAGCACTCGCACATCACCGAATTGACCCTCACTACCATGCCGATGCAGCAACCACAGAAACATACCGTCAATGATGCGAGGCGACACGGGGGCCCCATCGGCGAGCGACGCCACATCACAGGCAAAGAGCTCGACATGACGAGTAGCCGCTCGTGGGAACAGAAGCCGAGGGCCGATGGGGCGAGTTGGAGGCAGCAGCCGTGTGCTCACCTTCCGTGAGCATACCACAAGAGTAGGATCCGGACGCGCACATCCTGCAGCTGCAGGGACCCAGCGCATGTCACGCCGGTCTTCCTCCAAAGAAATACACTCGAGGAAGCGCTTGTGAGGAGGGGAGGGAGAGCGCGCCACGGGCGACCGATGTCCTGCTGAGGAGTGCTCGGCAGGAGGTGGGGCAGGGTGGCGCACTGCTGCGGTCGTCGAAGAAGTGGAGCGTGATGGGGGTTGGCAAGCGCCGCTGCACGCGTGTGCCTCCAAGGCACCTTGGACGAGGCGTGCGGCCGTGACAACCGGGCTGGCCATCGAGCCGTTACCGGCTTGCAATATCCTTACAGTGGACACCAGCAGCGGATCAAACGCCTTCGCATCGCCACATCCCCCAGGGCAATTGCGCATTGCGCGCAATTGACGTGGGCTTGGAAGGAACTTCGGACCGGCAATGCCCAGCACAGTTAAATCATTCGACCTTGGGCCAGGGAGAACCCCCCAGTTTGACCAACTAGCGAGCGCCGAGCGTCGTTGAAGATCGCCACCAGCGATTCCCAGTTTGGGGCCGCTCCCTCGGGTCCGGGGGAGCACGGATCAGGGCCCTGAGCACCGTGCATGGAGGCTCGATCCGACCCCGGCCCTTTTCGACGGGCATCCCGAGTCCGGTCGTCGCGATCCAGCATCGCGACTGCCGCTCCAGATGGCGCGACACTTGATGGCCTGGCGCGTCGTGAGCCACCCAGTGGCGGCTTCGCCCGGGTCCGCTTGCGCTGGACGGGATCTCGAGCTCTGAACGCGCGCGCAACCCGGGACCAGGAGCGTTGTCGAGCGCAGATCCGCCATCGGCCGCATCGCTCAACGGCAGGGAAGGCCCATCGCCATTTTTGGCATGGCCACGGTGCTTCACACCGCAACTGGCGAGCGACCGCTCAGCGACAGGCCGAGAAATCGGTCCCGGGCCGGACGCAGCTCTCCGCGCAAGCTCCTCGGCGCGCTGCGCGGCCCGAGCTGCCGCCAGCATCTGCGCCGCATGACGGGCAGCATCCGCGGGTTCGGCCTGAATGGCTTGCGCCGGAGTCAGTGCGCCACGCCTGACCCGAGCAGCGCGGGGCCGAGTGCTGCGCAGCCGGCTGTCGCTCGGATCTGGAGGGTCCTCAGCGGGACCACCACGGTTTCCGTGACCACTGCCGCCGACTGTCCACGCATCGTCGGCGCCCTGCATCGTGGAAGCTACCGGGGGCAGCGAAAAGCTCACAGGCTCTGGGGCACGCAGCTCACAGGCTCTGAGTCACGCAGCCACGGGGGGCGACGGAGACCTTTTGGAGGATTGAAGCAGGCGCCAGCCACACACCGGGGTGATGATGCACAGCAGGCCTCTTCGGGAGCCACACCCCCGTCGCGGCTCTCTTCATCTCACGAGCCGTCTCTTGCTCTGACAGAGGGCGAGGACGACCGGACTCACTTCTCGGGACCGCCACGCCGGTGGGGCGTGCCCGAGTGGAGCGCAACAACGCGCGTCAGCCGGGGATGCTAAAACGCGTGTCCCCGACCGATCCAGCCGTCCCGCGCCCTGACAGAGGACGAGGACGACCAGACTCACTTCTCGGGACCGCCAAGCCGGTGGGGCGTGCCCGAATGGAGCGCAACGACACGCGTCAGCCGGGGATGCGAAAACGCGTGTCCCCGTCCGATCCAGCCGTCTCTTGCTCTGACAGAGGGCGAGGACGACCGGACTCACTTCTCGGGACCGCCACGCCGGTGGGGCGTCCCCGAGTGGAGCGCAACGACGCGCGTCAGCCGGGGATGCGAAAACGCGTGTCCCCGGCCGATCCAGCCGTCCCTCGCCCTGACAGAGGGCGAGGACGACCGGACTCACTTCTCGGGACCGCCACGCCGGTGGGGCGGGCCCGAGTGGAGCGCAACGACGCGCGTCAGCCGGGGATGCGAAAACGCGTGTCCCCGGCCGATCCAGCCGTGTCTTGCTCTGACAGAGGGCGAGGACGACCGGACTCACTCCTCGGGACCGCCACGCCGGTGGGGCGGGCCCGAGTGGAGCGCAACGACGCGCGTCAGCCGGGGATGCGAAAACGCGTGTCCCCGGCCGATCCTGCCGTCCCTCGCCCTGACAGAGAGCGAAGACGACCGGATCCACGTCTCGGGACCGCCACGCCGGTGGGGCGTGCCCGAGTGGAGCGCAACGACGCGCGTCAGCCTGGGATGCGAAAACGCGTGTCCCCGGCCGATCCAGCCGTCCCTCGCCCTGACAGAGGGAGAGGACGTCCGGACTCACTTCTCGGGTCCGCCACGCCGGTGCGGCGGGCCCGAGTGCAGTGCAAGGACGTGCGTCAGCGGGGGATGCGAAAACGCGTGTCCCCGGCCGATGCAGCCGTCCCTCGCCCTGACAGAGGACGAGGACGACCAGACTCACTTCTGGGGACCGCCACGCCGGTGGGGCGTGCCCGAGTTGAGTGCAGCATCGCGCGTCAGCCGAGGATGCGAAAACGCGTGTCCCCGTCGGATCCAGCCGTCTCTTGCTCTGACAGAGGGCGAGGACGACTGGACTCCCTTCTCGGGACCGCCACGCCGGTGGGGCGTGCCCGAGTGGAGCGCAACGACGCGCGTCAGCCGGGGATGCGAAAACGCGTGTCCCCGGCCGATCCAGCCGTCTCTTGCTCTGACAGAGGGCGAGGACGACCGGACTCACTTCTCGGGACCGCCACGCCGGTGGGGCGTGCCCGAGTGGAGCGCAACGACGCGCGTCAGCCGGGGATGCGAAAACGCGTGTCCCCGGTCGATCCAGCCGTCTCTTGCTCTGACAGAGGGCGAGGACGTCCAGACTCACTTCTCGGGACCGCCACGCCAGTTGGGCGGGCCGGAGTGGAGCGCAACGACGCGCGTCAGCCGGGGATGCGAAAACGCGTGTCCCCGGCCGATCCAGCCGTCCCTCGCCATGACAGAGGGCGGGGACGACCGGACTCACTTCTCGGGACCGCCACGCCGGTGGGGCGTGCCCGAGTGCAGCGCAACGACGCGCGTCAGCCGGGGATGCGAAAACGCGTGTCCCCGGCCGATCCAGCCGTCCCTCGCCCTGACAGAGGGCGAGGACGTCCGAACTCACTTCTCGGGACCGCCACGCCAGTGGGGCGGGCCGGAGCGGAGCGCAACGACGGGCGTCAGCCGGGGATGCGAAAACGCGTGTCCCCGTCCGATCCAGCCGTCTCTTGCTCTGACAGAGGGCGAGGACGACCGGACTCACTTCTCGAGACCGCCACGCCGGTGGGGCGTGCCCGAGTGCAGCGCAACGACGCGCGTCAGCCGGGGATGCGAAAACGCGTGTCCCCGACCGATCCAGCCGTCCCTCGCCCTGACAGAGGACGAGGACGACCAGACTCACTTCTCGGGACCGCCACGCCGGTGGGGCGTGCCCGAGTGGAGCGCAACAACGCGCATCAGCCGGGGATGCGAAAACGCATGTCCCCGGCCGATCCAGCCGTCCCTCGCCCTGACAGAGGGCGAGGTCGTCCGGACTTACTGCTCGGGACCGCCACGCCAGTGGGGCGGGCCGGAGTGGAGCGCAACGACGCGCGTCAGCCGGGGATGCGAAGACGCGTGTCCCCGGCCGATCCAGCCGTCTCTTGCTCTGACAGAGGGCAAGGACGACCGGACTCACGTCTCGGGACCGCCACGCTAGTGGGGCGTGCCCGAGTGGAGCGCAACCACGCACGTCAGCCGGGGATGCGAAAACGCGTGTCCCCGGCCGATCCAGCCGTCCCTCGCACTGACAGAGAGCGAGGGCGTCCGGACTCACTTCTCGGGACCGCCACGCCGGTGGGGCGGGCCCGAGTGCAGTGCAAGGACGTGCGTCAGCGGAAGATGCGAAAACGCGTGTCCCCGGCCGATCGAGCCGTCCCCCACCCTGACAGAGGGCGAGGACGTCCGGACTTACTTCTCAGGACCGCCACGCCAGTGGGGCGGGCCGGAGTGGAGCGCAACGACGCGCGTCAGCCGGGGATGCGAAAACGCGTGTCCCCGTCCGATCCAGCCGTCTCTTGCTCTGACAGAGGGCGAGGACGACCGGACTCACTTCTCGGGACCGCCACGCCGGTGGGGCGTGCCCGAGTGGAGTGCAGCAACGCGCGTCAGCCGGAAATGCGAAAACGCGTGTCCCCGGCCGATCGAGCCGTCCCTCGCCCTGACAGAGGGCGAGGACGTCCGGACTCACTTCTCGGGACCGCCACGCCGGTGGGGCGGGCCCGAGTGCAGTGCAAAGACGTGCGTCAGCGGGGAATGCGAAAACTCGTGTCCCCGGCCGATGCAGCCGTCCCTCGGTCTGACATAGGACGAGGACGACAAGACTCACTTCTCGGGACCGCCACGCCGGTGGGGCGTGCCCGAGTGGAGCGCAGCAACGCGCGTCAGCCGGGGATGCGAAAACGCGTGTCCCCGACCGATCCAGCCGTCCCTCGCCCTGCCAGAGGACGAGGACGACCAGACTTACTTCTCGGGACCGCCACGCCGGTGGGGCGGGCCCGAGTGCAGTGCAAGGAAGTGCGTCAGCGGGGGATGCGAAAACGCGTGTCCCCGGCCGATCCAGCCGTCCCTCGCCCTGACAGAAGGCGAGGACGACCAGACTCAGTTCTCGCGACCGCCACGCCGGTGGGGCGTGCCCGAGTGGAGCGCAACCACGCGCGTCAGCCGGGGATGCGAAAACGCATGTCCCCGGCCGATCCAGCCGTCCCTCGCCCTGACAGAAGGCGAGGACGACCAGACTCAGTTCTCGGGACCGCCACGCCGGTGGGGCGTGCCCGAGTGGAGTGCAGCAACGCGCGTCAGCCGGGGATGCGAAAACGCGTGTCCCCGGCCGATCGAGCCGTCCCTCGCCCTGACAGAGGGCGAGGACGTCCGGACTCACTTCTCGGGACCGCCACGCCGGTGGGGCGGGCCCGAGTGCAGTGCAAGGAAGTGCGTCAGCGGGGGATGCGAAAACGCGTATCCCCGGCCGATCCAGCCGTCCCTCGCCCTGACAGAAGGCGAGGACGACCAGACTCAGTTCTCGCGACCGCCACGCCGGTGGGGCGTGCCCGAGTGGAGCGCAACCACGCGCGTCGGCCGGGGATGCGAAAACGCGTGTCCCCGGCCGATCCAGCCGTCCCTCGCCCTGACAGAAGGCGAGGACGACCAGACTCAGTTCTCGGGACCGCCACGCCGGTGGGGCGTGCCCGAGTGGAGCGCAACAACGCGCGTCAGCCGGGGATGCGAAAACGCGTGTCCGCGGCCGATCCAGCCGTCCCGCGCCCTGTCAGGGGACGAGGACGACCAGACTCACTTCTCGGGACAGCCACGCCGGTGGGGCGTGCCCGAGTGGAGCGCAACGACGCGCATCAGCCGGGGATGCGAAAACGCATGTCCCCGGCCGATCCAGCCGTCCCTCGCCCTGACAGAAGGCGAGGACGGCCAGACTCAGTTCTCCGGACCGCCACGCCGGTGGGGCGGGCCCGAGTGGAGCGCAGCGACGCGCGTCAGCCGGGGATGCGAAAACGCGTGTCCCCGGCCGATCCAGCCGTCCCTTGCCCTGACAGAGGGCGAGGACGACCGGACTCACTTCTCGGGACCGCCACGTCGGTGGGGCGGGCCCGAGTGCAGTGCAAGGACGTTCGTCTGCGGAAGATGCGAAAACGCGTGTCCCCGGCCGATCGAGCCGTCTCTTTCTCTGACAGAAGGCGAGGACGTCCGGACTCACTTCTCGGGACCGCCACTCCAGTGGGGCGGGCCCGAGTGAAGTGCAAGGACGTGCGTCAGCGGGGGATGCGAAAACGCGTGTCCCCGGCCGATCCAGCCGTTTCTCGCCCTGACAGAGGACGAGGACGACCAGACTCACTTCTCGGGACCGCCACGCCGGTGGGGCGGGCCCGAGTGGAGCGCAACGACGCGCGTCAGCCGGGGATGCGAAAACGCGTTTCCCCGTCCGATCCAGCCGTCCCTCGCCCTGACAGAGGGCGAGGACGTCCGGACTCACTTCTCGGGACCGCCACGCCAGTGGGGCGGGCCGGAGTGGCGCGCAACGACGCGCGTCAGCCGGGGATGCGAAAACGCGTGTCCCCGGCCGATCCAGCCGTCCCTCGCCCTGACAAAGGGCGCGGACGTCCGGACTCACTTCTCGGGACCGCCACGCCGGTGGGACGGGCCCAAGTGCAGTTCAAGGACGTGCGTCAGCGGAAGATGCGAAAACGCGTGTCCCCGGCCGATCCAGCCGTCCCTCGCCCTGACAGAGGGCGAGGACGTCCGAACTCACTTCTCGGGACCGCCACGCCAGTGGGGCGGGCCGGAGTGGAGCGCAACGACGCGCGTCAGCCGGGGATGCGAAAACGCGTGTCCCCGTCCGATCCAGCCGTCTCTTGCTCTGACAGAGGGCGAGGACGACCGGACTCACTTCTCGGGACCGCCACGCCGGTGGGGAGGGCTCGAGTGGAGCTCAAGGACGTGCGTCAGCCGGGGATGCGAAAACGCGTGTCCCCGGCCGATCCAGCCGTGCCTCCCCCTGACAGAGGACGAGGACGACCAGACTCACTTCTCGGGACCGCCACGCCGGTGTGGCGGGCCCGAGTGCAGTGCAATAACGTGCGTCAGCGGGGGATGCGAAAACGCGTGTCCCCGGCCGATCCAGCCGTCCGTCGCCCTGACAGAGGGCGAGGACGTCCGGACTCACTTCTCGGGACCGCCACGCGGGTGGGGCGGGCCCGAATGCAGTGCAAGGGCGTACGTCAGCGGATGATGCGAAAGCGTGTGTCCCCGGTCGATCGAGCCGTCCCTCACCCTGACAGAGGGCGAGGACGACCAGACTCAGTTCTCGGGACCGCCACGCCGGTGGGGCGGGCTCGAGTGGAGCGCAAGGACGTGCGTCAGCCGGGGATGCGAAAA
>Ga0209093_1001456_pt1 | contig 13434 bp, 11 predicted proteins | sample SidtaG_4_FD_187450 | JGI IMG/M metagenome (GOLD analysis project Ga0209093, IMG submission 187450) | Marine algal microbial communities from Sidmouth, United Kingdom - Sidmouth_Male1 metaG (SPAdes) (version 2) | ecosystem: Host-associated > Algae > Red algae > Unclassified | place: Sidmouth...
GAGCGGTTTCTGATGGATTGCTGATGGCGATTTCGGGGGGCCCCCAGCGGACGGAGCCTGATGGGGATTCCCCGTCAGGAGAGTGCCTTGCATAGGGATCTCTCACACGAGAGAGTTCACCGGCTGGCGACGCGATGAACTGACGTGCCAACCAGGAGCTAGTTCTTGCTTCGGACCGCCGACCAATAGTGGTGCAGCATGAGAGCGAGGAAGGATGCTGACAGCTCGTAGCGACGCCTGGGGCCGATGGCCGTGTTTTTGTTTGTCCACCCGCACCACGCTCGTCGATGCCTGCTAGTACATTCCCTCACTGGAACCCCAATGCGGTTCTTTTTGCGCATCCAGGGCATCCACGCATGGGCCCTGTACGGCAAGTAAAGCGGTCAAAGAAACGGACCCTCTAGCCGTGCCCGCCGTACGGGCGGCTGCCCGCGCTCTAGCGGATGGCGCGCGCACAAGCCGTACCTCCCCAAAAGAGAAAAGCACATGCAAGACTAGAAGCTCCAGACGCGCATCAAGAAGCGAGGTGGCAAGACACATTCCACAGCGTAACAAAACGAACGCATCCATCAGCAGCAGCGACGTGGACGGTGGCGCGATACGCCTAGCGAGTAGCGATGTGCTCACTCCCAGAGAGTAGCGATGTGCTCACTCCCAGCGCGTTGCCGCACCGGGTACATTCCTCCCATCATCGCCATCACCATACTCATCGTCCCGGTCCTCTTCATCCTCGTCGTCCATCTCCTCATCCCCTGCTCCCTCCCCCATGTCTCCAACCTCACCCCCGTCGAGCCCAGGCAGCGTGTTGCGGCCGTCGAGATTGTGCGCGCCCGTTGGACCCATGCGGTGTTGGGTGTCAGCGGTGGCCGTGGGGATGAGATCAGCGTCACTGAAGCCGTCGCCAACAACCCCGCTGTCCCCGTCGTGCCCGTCAGGGCCGCGTCCCTCCGACGGTGCGGAGTCACGGTGCCGGGAGGTGTTGACCGCTGACGGACTCGGCGCGCTCCACACGAACGAGCCACGGGCGGCGTTGCTGCTCGAGCCGTACCCCGGCGCCCCGCCCCCCGACGCGCCCGCCTCGCCGGCGATGGTGGATCGGCTGCCTGAGCCGGAGCTAGACCCAGCGCTCTTGGACGGGGCCGCCTGAGTCCCGGGAATGTCGGGCGTGTCAGCCGGAGGAAGATTGGCGGCAATCTTGTAGAAGAAATCCCGCGACGCCGCGCCGTCGACAAGGCTCATGCCGTTTTCCACAGCGGCGTCCTTGCGCAGCCAGTCCTCGACGGGGTTCACCTCAACCACCCAATGCTTGAACGCTCCCTCGGACTTGCCGTGGCGCTGGCGCGAGCGGAGGCCGGCGGCAACCATCAGCTCGTGGCGCACGAAGCTCCCGATGAGCATGTAGTGGCCCACCGTCATCGACACGTGCTCCCCGCCGCCAGCGCCCCGACTCTTGATGATGCGGGACGTAGCGCCGCCGCGCCGGAACAGGGCCTTGGCGGCGGCAATGATAGCGGCCTGACCCTTATCCGATGTAAGGAACTCGTCGTCCTCCAGCCACGTCTCCGCAAAGCCCTTGTCGAGCTCCGAGGGCCAGTTGATCTGGAGCACCTCAAAGTACGCCGCGAGCGTCCACTTCTTGAGGTCCGCCACGAGGTAGCCAGCGGTGGCGCCAAGCGGCACCGACAAGCTCTTCACCTTCGTCTTTGTACCGTTCTTCTCGTTGACAATACGAGTCGGCAGCAGTTGGCCACCTGCCGCCCACTCCGCCGCCTCCTCCGCACTGACGTTCCGCAGACGAGCAATGGTGGAGTGCAACGTGACCTTGTAGCGACCCGCGTCCGCCAGCACGAGATTACTCGTATCCGTGTTGAATGCCAGCGTCTCGAGGATCCGCCGAACCTCATTACGCACAACCTCCACCTCTCGGTTGTTCTTGGCGGCAACCGCAACAAGTTCCGCATCGGTAGCGGTCTTGATGTCCAACGCCGTCTTGGTGCTCCCGTCATTGGTGCCGGCCATGCGAGTAGACTCAGTCTTCTTTGAGTCGCGGAGGTCGATGATCGCCTTTGCCGTCCGCTCGTGGCCAACTCCTTGGGTGTCCACCTTCTGTGCCAGGCGGCTCAGGTCCGCCTGCATGCGTTCCATCTGCTGCGCCGCCTCGATGACCTCGACGCACAGCGGCTCGAGGCTGTCGATGAGCATTTGCGCCATGGCCGCGCTCGCCTACTTGACGACGGGGGAAGCGTTAGCTGCTGCACCGGCACTGCCCATGGCTGTGTCCGAGCGCCCCGCCATAGACTCGGACGACACGAGAATCTCCGCCGCCGTCTTCGCCGAGCGTAGCGAAGCCGCCGTCACGGCCTTCAAGATGGTGCTCAGCGTCAAAACCTTCAATCGTTTCGCCGGCGGCGCCTTAGCCCGCCTGGCCGGTGGCGCCCTGTTCTTGTTGCCGCCACCGGCCACGCCACCTGATGGTGCAGACGGGATCGGCGGTCGAGCCGCAGTGGAGGAAGATGCACCGGGTGGAGCGAGGGACGAAGGTGTAGACGGGCGGCGACGTGGAGGCGGCTGTAGGGGCCCCGACATGGCGACGAGCGGCGAGCCCAGCGCTGACGAGGCCGCCGTAGACGGCGGTGCCGATGTCCCTGCAGGTGTGCGCGACGTCGCCGGTCTCTGCGCCAATGGTAGCGTCGACGATAGCGTACGACTCGGCGGCGTGCAAGGATGTCCACTGCCGCCGAGCGGCCCCAAGAGCGCGGAGCCGGGCGCGCCGTTCTGGCTCATGCGGTACCCGCCCAACGCACCGGCAACGGCGCTTCGCAGGACGCCATTGTCGTTGTGAGTGGTCTGGGAGCGAGGAAGAGCGTCCGCCGCCGGTGTCGACGACGCGCCCAAAAGGCCCATCGTTTCGACGGGGTCGTCTGCATGCAGCGCTTCCGTCCGGCTCGCCTCCCACGCCGGCGCAAGCACCGGCGGCGTGGACGGGGCACCTGGGCGCGTCATCTCAACCGTAGCCGCCCGAGCCGCCGCGTGCTGGGCCGCCGCCTCACGCGCGGCGGCGTGCGCCCGACGTGCCGCCTCTTGCCTCTCGGCGGGCACCGCGCCCAACTGCATCACAGCAGCGTGGCGCGGCCGTGGCCACCCTTCGGGTTGGGTGGCGCGGTGTCCGCCACCCATTGGAGTAAGGGCGGTGGAGCAGATGGTTGGGGGGGTGACAGCGGAAGGCGGGAGGAAGTGGAGGCCGGAGGAGCCCGCACGGTGCCGTGGACGCGAGGGGGGGTGGTCACCAGTACCGCATCGACCACCTTCCCCCCATGGCGAAGAGACCTCGACGCTGTTATAGGCCTCGGCCAGGGGCGCCGTCACATCGGGCGGCGCCGCGAGTGACGGTCGCGACGCGGCCTCGACCCGTGTGGGGGCAGGGCAACGCTAGAGAGGAAAAGGCGGGAGGCATCCAAACCGCCATGGCAGGGCGGCAAGGACGACCACAACGAGTGAGGTGCTTCCGTGGGGTGCGTAGGGGGAAAGCGGGGTGCGGCAACGACAAAAATGGCGGGGAAAAAGCGCGCGCATATGTCAGACGCCTGAGTGAAGCGTGCCAACGGCGACTTGTCCTACACGGTGGCACGTATTGGTCCGTCGGCCGGGACGCGCGCCCCCAAGTCCCACACAGGGGATGCACGGGTCCGGCTCGCATCTCCCGCGCGCGCCAACAGACCGGAGGCGGGCGGATCCAGTTCACGTGCAAACCCGCCGTCGACCGGCACGCCCCTCAGAGACGGCAGACTGATCGCCCAAGAGCGGTCGGCGGCGGGCGTACCCGCAAACGGTCGGCGGTGCGCCCGAAAGAACCTCAATTCGCCGTGGGCAGGCAGCGCGCGGACACGTACCAAAGACTGCAGCATCGAAGAGTGGACGTCTCATCGAAGCGCAGACCACCGGGTGCCCCGCAGCGGCGGGAGAAAGCTAAGGACGTGGGCACAAGCAGCTCGAGCGCACAGGCCGCAAAGGTTGGGCAGAGAGTGTTTCCAGCCACCGGCGCCCAAGGCGGGGTAGAGAGCGGCGCCTGGACAGCCAGTCGTGTTCGCGTTCCAGATCTGAAAGAAGTAGCCATACTTGCCGATGTGCCTGTGGCCGGGAAGTACATCACTTGTTTTCAAGGGCGGCTTACACCGGCTCTACGGCACTTGAGTGGATGTAGTCCGAAAGCTAACAGTCGTCGTGAGCTGCATTTCCGAGATCCTCCAACCGAATTACTGGACAACTGCGCTGCGCTCTCGTACTCGACGTGCCCACGTTTGCAGGTGTTTCCTCCCTCGGTTGCATGCACCTCGAGCGCCCATCAGGTGATGGGGCTTGAGCGGACTGACCGTCGTCGCACCCGGGCTGCTGCCCTTGCCCGTGCGTGCCTGCCCCAGTTTCTCGGCGCTGCCTCTGCCCCCATCGCTGCACCTTTGACGAGGGCCCTCTTGAGGGCTTTTATTGGACCTCTACGTCTCAAGAGATTGGGCCCGCCCCGCGGTGCCGCAATGACACCGCCTCCAGCCGTGAATCGGGGCACCGCCCCACTCCTTCTCCGCCACGGGTGCCTTTCTCTCCGGTGCTGTGCCCCTCCGCCCCCAATCGCTGTCTCGAGTCGTCTGCCAGGACAGCTTGTGTGAGCGCCTGGCGTGGAAGTGCGTCACGCGCCGCCATGCACGAGGTTATGCTGCAACTCAGGCGCAAGGTGCGTTCCCGTGGCCCGTTGTGGAGCTGAGTGGCTCGGGGACTGGAAGGGAACGAGACGCTCCGCCTCCCCACCGATCAATTTGCGGTTACTGGCGGCCAGCGCCGATAGCATGCCAAGTGTCTGGGCGTCACGAGCAGCCTTTTGTGGCTGTCCCAGCATCGCGGCCGACGCAGGCGTGACACGATGCTCTCACGTTCCGGTGCCCCCCTCGTCTTGCATGCGGCTCTGGTCCGTGGTATAAGAGCGAGCTCGCCTTTGTATGTCGCCTGTTTTTCTCTAGGACCAAGCAGAAGTCTAGACCACCTTCGGTAGTCACTCTCGTCTTTGTGGGAACGCACTCTCATCCAGCCCCCTGCGCCTGTCGTGCCGCCATGCCATCTTGCTAGTGGTATGTGTGTATTGTTTGCTTTGCGCGCGTGGTATGTGTGTATTGTCTGCTTCGTGCGCGTGGTCGCATGGGGAGGGTCCGCTTTGGTGGGCTCGCAACTGGGTCCGTTTGCGAACGACGTATCCGCCGTATGATGGCGAAGAGCCGACCTGACATTGTGTGCCTCGTTATCCAACCGCTTCTCAGCTGGCTGCTCATGTTGTTCTTTCTCCTACCCAGCATACCCCCACCATGCCTGGGGAGACGCCGTCCGCCCGAAAGACGGTGGAGTGTAGCTGCGGCTTCAAGACGTACGTGCTCGCTGGACTGCGCGTGCATCAGCGGAGCGCCCATCGCGGGGCAGGCGGCGACGGACTCCCTGTCGGCCTCAAGCGGCCGCGTGCAGCGGAGGTCGATGGGGGGGCTTCCCACAACCACGGTGCCCCCGGTCAACACGTTGGCAGTGACGGCACCGCGACTGCCGCAGCCAACGTGACGGGTGAGTCGCCGCCAATGTCAGACGGCGACGCGCACTCGGACGCGTCCAACTTTTCGACGGGCTCGGCCGCCATGGAGGCGGAGCTCCGCGGGCTCTACGAGATGACGCGCACGGTGGTTTCCAGAGACGACGCCGAAGGCGCCAGCCAGGGCACAGAGGCCACAACAAAGGAGCCCGAGTACTCCTACTCGTCCGTAGCCACGCACATTCGGGCTCTCTACGAGGACATGCAGGACGTGCAGCGGTCAATCCCGCTCGCCGAGCCCCGCCGCAAACGCCCCCACACGGGCAGGTTCAACTATTTTCGGTTGCGGGCACTACAAAACTTCGTCCTGAGCGTCGGTGGCGCGGGCCTGTCGCTGCCGGAGCAGGAGCGTCTCTTCAACTTCCTGGATGTGTGGGACCGCACTCAGCCGGGAATGCCGGCCGACGACGGGCACAGAAAGACGCTGCGTGACGCCTTCAACAATGCCAACGAGTTCAAGAACGCCATCGCGGACGACCTAGACGTGGCTGTAAACGACGCGCGGTGGCGAAAGGTGGTGCTGGAGGAGGACGGCGCCCAGTACGAGGCGTACTTTCGGTCCGCGATGGGCGTCGTGCGGGACTTGGTGGGATCGACCGAGAAGCATCTCATGCACTGGTGGAGCGGCGGCTCCGCGCCAGCACCAGCGAGTGACCGCCGGGAATCACCAATGGATGGGGACGTGTTCCGCGAGTATGAGTCTGAGGTGATGAGCGGGGGGCGCGTCAACAATGCTGTGCTGGGTATCCACATCTACAGTGATACTAGTCAGCTCTCATGGTCTGGAGGTATGTGACGTGCGGCTTGCAGGAGCGCGCGGCCCGCAGACTGCCCGTCGAGGGAGCTCGTTCGATTGTATGACTCTATCCAGGGGCAGGTTTTGTAGTGTTGGTCATCTCCTAACCGTTGTTTGCTGTATGTCTCGCTTCGTGGCCGTGCCCTGTGTGCCCGTCAGCTCATAAGTTGTACCCTGTCAGGATCCGGGTGGTGAATATCCAGGGGGAGGTGGTGTGGGTGACAGTGGCTTACGTTCCGATGGTGCGGAAGCTGCAGGAGCGGGCCGCCGACGAGCGGGCCCGGATTAGGCGGTGCGGGGTGCTGCAACGTACCCTATACGCTGCCTTCCGGGAGTTCATCGGCTTCAGCCACACGGGCCTTAAGGTGCCCCTGGAGGGGCGCATCTTGCGCGTCTTCACGCGCGTGCTGCTATACCTAGCGGACCGCCCAGAGGAACGTGCGGTGCTCTGTCTCAAGGCCGGACAGTGCCAGATGCCGTGCAGCACGTGCACGGTTTCGCAAGTAGACCTCGGCACCGCACTCACAGCCGAGGACCGCATCGTCGTGGATTCACTGGACAACCAGGTGGAGGCGGTTGAGCACCACCGCCGTCAGCGGCTCAAGAAGCGGCGCGTGGCGCTCGAGGCGGTCAGCAGCACGTCTAGCCTGGTTCCGGCGCTCGCAGGGACAGCAGGGCTCGGCACCCCACCTCGCTTTTTGTACCGCATGATCGGCTTTGATATCTTGCACGTACGTTCCCGCGTATGTCATACGCGTCTTTACGTTGTCCGGTTCTCGCGAGTGCCCCGGAAACTGGACCCTTGCTCCATTCCGTTGCAACAGACGAGGTTTTCTCCTGACACTTGCGGTACTTTTGTTGCTCCGCGATCTTTGGCTGGCTCTGGCATTGAGCAAGTGCAGGTGCTGGACTTGGGTGTGACTAGGATGATGATGCATCGCCTCGTAGCCGTTTTCCCGTACATGTGCGACCCACACAAGCCGTTAGCAGACTCCGATGCCGCCACCAGGCGCGCGGGAAACAAGCGCTTCAAGCATATGCACCGCCGAAGCAGAGCGAGCAAGATTGCACCAGGGTGAGTTTCGGCGCCTGCCACTGATTACTCTTGGAGGGCGGACGATTGCTCTGCCCCTTTGCACCGCGAGTGATAGCGTGTGACTGACCGCACTCGCGCCCCATCGCATCATGCTTCACATGCACTGGCTCCCTCGCCCCTCTCACCACAAGTACCCCAGATACTTCGTCTCAGCGAAGGAGAAGCAGGCGACGTTCACAGCCAGGGAACAGCGCAACGCTGTAGCAGACTTCCCCTTCACTGCGGTGAAGCTCTTCGGGCGAGCGCTGGCTGCCATGCAAGCCTCAACGGGCGGTGACACGGACGACGACGACGGGCTCGTCGGCCCTGACGCCACAGCAGCCGGCGCGCCCGCCGAGGCCGACGATGCGGGCGGCTACCAAGCGGACGGAGAGGACGACGCTGCCAAGGTCAGAAAAGGCTACCAGTTCGACTGGACTGCCTACCGCGCCGTCTGGGGTGTCACGCCCGTCCACGTGGCCGTGACGGCAATGTTCGCGGAATATGCCCAGCTGTACGCGCTGATCTCTGGGCAGACCACCTCCGTCCTGCGGCCGGACATGACCCTGTCCGAGGGGACCGCCATCGGCAAGAAGGCAACAGCGTTTGTGCGGGACTACCTCACCCCTATCCTTGGCCCGATGCTGAGCACGAAAGTGCACAAACTACTCTGCCACGTCGTGGACGCGATCAAGGCGCACGGCAACATCCAAAACGGAAACACGGCGGCAAACGAGAGTGGCCACAAAGACGATAAGCCCTACTACGCGCGCACAAATAAGGTGATCGACACCTTCACGCGACAGTTGGTGCGGCACGCGCACGGTGCGCGGGCGCTAATGAAGCGGAATGCGGCTGACGACGCCGAGTGTCGCGCCACCCACGCAAGACGGCTCGAGGAGGTGCGCGCCAGGGAAGTTGCCAGCGGGGTGGCGACGGCCGAGGCGCAAGCGCTCGGCGACACCACCACGGCCAGCGGGGGCTTGACGGTGGCGGCGGCTCACAGTGCCGCGGCACGTAGTGCGGCGGGAGGCATGGGCGGCGGGGATGCGGCGGGCACGAAGAAAACGCCGTACCACCGTTCGCTCAAGCGGGTCGGCGACCTCGCTAAGCGGCCGGGGCTGCGGAGCGTTGCCGCCGTCCTCGGATTGACCGACGACGACAGGGTGCGCGTCACAACGCGGCTGGACATTGCGGCGCGGTTTGAGTGCGGTGGCGTCCGCAAGCAGCGTATTTACGCGACCGAGGACGACCGTGGCTCGCCTTGGTTCGACCACGTCTTCTTCCATCCCGCTGGACAACCCGATGGTCGGCGGCTTGGGCAAGTGCGTGCGTTTGTACGGCGCCAAGACGGGGACCACGCCATCGTCTGCATGCTGCAGCCTGTGTCTAAGAACCTACAGTGCCCGCTGCAAGCCCGCGGCTGCACGCACCTGCGATGGCACGTGCAGGACGGGGCATCAGACGTGTCGCTGTGCTCTGTTCCGTTGTCCTCGGTCCTAAGGCTAGCACAAGTCGTTCCCGACTTTGGGGACCTGGCCACGCGCCTTGGTTACGACGCCGAGCCGGCTGCGCTGGGAGCACCCCTCGAGGACCACAAGGCTATGCGCTTCTACCTCAATGCCTTCTATGCGTGGGACGTTTGATGAGTTAGTGACGTCAGTGCCTCTCCAAAATAAACGGTGGGCTTTCGTGCTTCCGCTCCTTTCGTGCTTCGCTCCGTGGCTACGCGTTTTCATCTGTATCGAGTGGCATGCCCTTGAAGTATGCTTTTTAGCTGGCTCCCCGTGCTCCTCCCCGGGCTGTTACCAATGAAGTCGGCGGCGGTCCACATGAGTGCACTAGCACCAGAGCACGCGCAAGCACACCAAAGTGCCGCACGGAAAATGAGAGCGGGGAGTACGATCTGCACGTCGTCTCCCCACCTGAAATTGTCACCAGCAGCGACGACGGGGGTGGAGGACAAGAGGTGCAGAGAGTAGTGGGGGGGGGGGAGTTGGGGGATACGAAGCCAACAATGCGCTTCGGGGCAGACGGTGGGGTGGAAAACGAGCATAACAAAGCAAGCGGTGCCGCAGTGGTGACACCAGTGCGGCGGTCGGACCGTAGTCTCTAAGGAAGCACTCGCAGGAACTGGCACAGTAAGGAACGGTCTGTGCCGACACACGCTCGCAAGACACACCAGCAGCGAGTCGTGACCAATCACTGAACAGAAAAGGGCGGACTCGCGTGCAGGCCGCGAGACTGAAACGGGCGCCCACGAGAACCTGGCAGCAGTCCCCATCAAGCCCCGGGACGGGACTCCCATCGGCTGGTGGTGGTTGATGGAGATCAAAAGTGGGTCGGAAACGCCCATCAGCTGAACACTCTGATGGGTGATGGGGCCCTGATGGGGCTCTGATGGAATTCGACCCCAAGCTGACGATGGCGCCGGCGGACGGAAACCGGGTCGAAACAGTGGCCGGCGGCGGGTATCGTGACCAGCGGCCGAGAGGTGCAGAGTCCGCTGCTCTGCCGATGTCGGAGAATTCGGCCACAGGAGCGAAAATATATGAAAAGCTAGTGACAAAGTACAAAGTTAGCACGGCACATTAGGGCAATGAGCCATTTCAGGCAGCAGGAGGGGGGTCGACCGGATGTGACTTTCGGAGCGCACTAAAATACTTGTGCCACGGGAAGGGCGGTTGTTTGTACTGCTCATGACGCTGACCCGTGACGAGCGGAGAACGAATGGTTAGTCGATGGCTGAGGGGCAATCTGAGGAGCGATGACAGCCTTTTGTTACTACGAGGTCTGGTCACGATAGGCTGAGGATCGGCGACTTATCCGGCAAACATATCAAGTGTGTGCATGAAACGGGGGCCTTATGCCCGCCTCGTCTCGGCGGCACCAATACAGGATTCTTACTCGATGAGGGGTAGGAGCAATGATGCGTGGCACGGAGGCCTGGTTCGCGATTTTTTTTAAAGTTGATCAAGCGGATATCGTGATAATTCATTTTGGACAGACACTGTCAGCAAGCTTCCACTATCGGCGACACTGTACGCGGCAGCGCGGATGCATGCAAAAGGAGAAGAGTGGCAGGCTCTGGCTCGCCAACCAATGCATCCTACGGCTCTTTTGAGGACACCTGTGCTTCGCTACCACGTTGCGGCCGACCCGATGGTCATGGAGTCAAGACGTTCAGGTGGGGTGGGACGCTTCAGTAGATTGTGCGGGGTGCCCACGCCACTGGGCCACGGAAGTAGCAATCAGGAGCCAGCGTGGAAAAAATACAGTAGGATACAGAAAAAAAGCAAGGCACAATCCCCCCCGCCCACCGAGCCACCAGACCAGTCATGACGCAGTCGCTTGCAGCCGACTCACCCTCTCGCTCGAGAGCGGCGCACCCTCCGTGATGGAAAAAAAGCAAACGCTTCGCTAGGCGGGACGGCACCCCACCCTCATCGCCAGAATGAGACAACTGCAAGCTCCGTCAAAAAACCTCCCCGCGACGCCCCACTCACACACGGCAGCCAGTCCCACAAGCCAGGCCCGCAGCGTACGCATGCGTACGTACCGACCCTCATCCACCCAATAGACACGCCTGCAGCCGCGGGGTGCCGCACCAGCTGCAGAGGGAAAGCGCCACCTAAAACCCCGCCGACCCGTCCGGCGGGGACGGAGGCCACTTAAGTCGTCTTGCGAGCGGCGGCCTTGTCCTTCACGGCCTGAGCCTGCTTAGTCGCGGCCGCCTTGCTCTGGTTGAACAGGTCCGTGGCGCGCGACTGGGTGGCACTCATTTGCTGCTGGGTAACTTCGGACGCTCGGGCAATGGAGTTATCGATGTCCGCCTCGTACCGGGTCAGCTGCGGCTCCACAGCAGCGAAGACCTTGCGATACAGCCGCGTGTTGGGCAGCACCAGGACGACGACAGCGGCCAACTTCATCATGTTGTAGAAGGGGATCTTGTTCCGGAACAAGTCCGTGATCAAGGACAGCAGGGCCATCAGGGACAGCACCATCCAGTAGCGCAGCCATTCCTGCTGGGCAAGCACGTCCGTGCGACGCAGGGCCTTGAAAGATTGGTAGCCGGGGTACGCAAAGCCGACCACGGCACTGCATAGTGTTGAGAACAGCACCAGCAGACGGATATTACAAAACGGGGTCGTGCGCAAAGTATAGAAGCAGGGAGCGAGCACAAGCCACTTCCAGGCAGCAACAAAACAGCCAGGGCTAACTGTCAGATCGGGATCGCACCACGCGGGAAGCCTCGAAAAAATTCCAGGCGAGAACAGACCCGAGCAGCAGTGACGCACGCTGTGACCCGTCCATCCGAGCATTGCATGGACGTGGGCACATGTGACAGCACGGCGCAACGAGTCCCACGGTACACGCGCGCCTCTCGCAACGCGGAAGACATCCAGTGGCTCGCTCACGCACTACACCCACACCATGGATGTGACGTAGTGCAGATCAAGAAGCGGGAGTACGCGACGCCACCACAGCAAGCCGAAAAATGACCCACCCAGACACAGGCAGCGAACCATCCAAACGACACCCAGGACGTAGCAAGAAGACAGCCGTCACGCTGGCAGAACGCGCGCGTTCGGTGAAAACCAACGCCCCGTCCCCTCGCGAGACGCGCCCCTCTCAACGTACATGACGATACGGGCAATCCCCGAGCTAAGGACGACCACGGCACCCATAGTGCTGATAGGGGGGGGAAAGGGTGACGGCGGTCGGCGGTAGCGGGGTGCCGGGGATCGTGCAAGCAAGAAGGGGCGACGACGTGCAGGTGGTGCGGAGAGCGGAGCACGACGGATAGACGGACGTTGCCGGTGGGCGCGCGACGGCGGCGTGGAGCACCTGATAACGTGGCTGGCGATCAATCAAAAACAGAGCAACCACCGCCGAGCGCAGGACGCGCGAGTGACCCCCACTGGCGCGGCTGGGAGCCGCCAGCGCGGCTCCGCCAGTCTGGTAGGGCGGGAGCGAGTGCCCACAGCGTCTGCAGCAGGAGTGGGAGGGGTGCGCAGCCACCCACTCCCGGGGGCACCCAGGCGTGTCCAGCGCCGGGCGCCCGCTGTCCAACGACAGCCCGATCCGCCCCGCTGACAGGCAAGACCTGGATTGTGACGCGAATGGTCGGGCGGACGTGGTAGTGGTGCGTGGTTGCAACCGGAAGAGGTCCGCGGAGGCCAGGTAATTTCAAAAACAGAATCATGCGAAGGGGTCGGAGGTGGAAACGCGGAGGAAAGACACATGTTGCGTGTGGCGTGGCTTGGGAGGGGTGAAAGCCGGCAACGGTCCGCGGAAAGAGTGCAAACTGCCGTTGCTTGGACGACTGTCTGGTGCATTTCGAGGTTCGTTGGTACAACCAGACCCGGCAGCCGACGCTCAGAGCCGCTGGTTGGTCAGATGAAGGTCCCCACTGAGCTGATGTAGGAAGAGTCCGCAACATTGGCCCGTCAGATGACTTTTTCAAAATCAAACCATGTGTATTCTTGTATCCGGCTGTCATTTTCGACAGCGCCATTAAGGTAGCCCCCACAGTATCAAGAAGCTCTGTTCATTGGAAATCGAGTGAGAAAGCGCCTCCCGCGTCAAGAGAGCAGATGCCGTCACTGGCAACGACCTGGAATCAGGCACAAGACTGAGAAAATGGACGACAGTAGCGTCACATCATGCACAAGACGTGATACAATAGCAGGCAAAGCAAGAGCATCCCTCCGCATCAGCGCTCTCCCCTCCGTCATGCAGGACATCATGATGACTGGCATGCAATACCAGGGGTGCGGCCGCTTTTGCGTGCACACGCCCCCTCCGCCACGCCACTATAGTCCGTCTCACTTTATAAGACGCATGAGAAACGGTTCTTCGGGGAACATGCCATAACTCGGGTGCAACGACGGTTTCTGACAGGCGGGTTTCTCCAGCTCGGAAGAGGTACTCTCTACCATA
>Ga0209093_1001458_pt1 | contig 13423 bp, 13 predicted proteins | sample SidtaG_4_FD_187450 | JGI IMG/M metagenome (GOLD analysis project Ga0209093, IMG submission 187450) | Marine algal microbial communities from Sidmouth, United Kingdom - Sidmouth_Male1 metaG (SPAdes) (version 2) | ecosystem: Host-associated > Algae > Red algae > Unclassified | place: Sidmouth...
AGCGATAAGCGAAGCTTGTTCGTTCCGTCCCAATACATCTGCGCGGCAGAGATGGTGTCCGCCAGAGTGCGCTGGGGGAACTGCCCGTCCAATACCCGGACATGAGATTGGATAATCTCGGACAAGCAATTGATGAATACATCCTTCTCATCTTGAGCGTGGAGCAGGCCGTCTAGGCGGTCGCACTGTGTCTCAACGCGGAACCCAAAGACTGTGGGAGACTCATTGTCGGGTTGACGCATTGTAATAATGTCGTGGCAGGCGGAGGCCATTACGGCGTGGGTGGCATACTTGGCTAGAAGCCAGTTAATAGCGGCACCATATGTACGTATCGCATGAGTGCGATGCCCGGCATTCGAGTTGGGGGCACTCGAGAAGGCTCGTTCAGCCGCGCCTGACAGGCGAAAGGCCAAGAGAGGAAGGGCTTGTCCATGTGTCAAGCCAGCTGCGTCACAGGCACGACGAAAGGTCGTCAAGAAAGTGAATACACCGAGGGGGCTGGTGCCCGTGAACGGCTCTTGCCCTGGAAATGCGCCATCCAGGCGGCGGTTCATCGTATGTGTTTTCTCCACTAGGGAGGGGGGCAGAGGCAGATCACGTCGCATCAGGAAGTAGGTACGATAGTCCAATAGGGAATTGAAGCGACTGTTGGAGGGTCGAATGAGCTTGAGCCGATCGGCTTTCTCCAAACGCTTCTTAGAGTCGGAATGACCCTTGTACGGACCCAGGTGGGATCGTCGAGACGCGGCGTCCGATGACGTGTCCGAAGACTCGGAGCTTGAGCTCGATGACGGGGACGACGGGGAACCCGGGGATTCTCCGGAGTCGGAGGACGAAGAGGAAGTTGTCCCACTGGACGAGCTTGACTCATTCGCGGCGGACATGTTGGCGTTCTCAACTGAGGATGTTGAGCGGGTCAACTTGGTCTCGTTGCGGATCTTCCGCATTTTTTTGCGAAGCTTGCGCTCTTTATCCCGACGTTCGACCGCTCGGCCAACTGGCTCTGGACGAGAGGAAGACGAATCGCCCCCCTTGGGGTCGAGCTTGACCTTGGCCTTGCTCTTCGTCTTTCGACGCGATTTTGTCGCCCGGGCATCGGACTCGATGTCCTCCTGGCGCATAGCCTCCGCTTTTGCGATCAGTTCGTCGTTTGCTTCCGCAAACGAGCGGTTAGTCGCTTTTTAGGCCGTCAGACGGAGACAAAGTGTCTCCACCTCCGCCTTAACGCTCTCCGCGTCGAGCGGTTGGCCAGAGGCCCCCGCGTTCAACGCAGGTGATCCCGAGCGGGAACCACCTAGGGTGTTGGCGGCTCGCCTGCTCGTACGAAGGCCCCCGGCGGGACGTAGTCGGAAGACTGGGCGTTGCCCTTACCCTTCCCATTGCCACGTTGCCCGTCGGCACAACCAGGGGTCACTGCTCAACCGGCACAGTGCCAACAGAAGCGCCCCGCGCTCCAATTGGAGATCACCACCCACGACGCCAAGCGTCGTGGCACACACAAGTGGGAGACACGCCCTTCGCGTCAAGCCAATCGGTGTAATACCCGTCACCGTGCCACTCGGCAACAAGAGACAGCTCTCGGGCACAGCGTGCAGATGCACGCGGCAGGCAAAAGTATCCCCTGCTGCTCCACCGAATGCGCGATTAATGACGTTGGTTAACTAACCAGTAAGTAGCGACCGACCGTAGACGCACGATAGAGCGAACACTATCACCTTAGAGGCGAGGAAGAAGAATCTTTGTTCGTGCAACATCCGTTCGGAAGCCGGGGGTGCCGACGACGGCGAATCCCGGTCCCATGGTGCTTTTACTATCAGACGGTAAAAGGGCGGAGTCGATCGACCGAGCGATCATAAAAATCGAATAACCGCCAAAATAGAGAGAATAGAAAGAAAGGAAAGATATACAACACGGAAGTAGCCTCCCACAGGGCGAGCCACAAATCAGTTCAGTCCTCCACGTGAATACTGACCAGTCAGGGGGGCTACCGGGCCCAATATCCAAATATTAAGGAGATATGCTACACAGGAACTCGAGAACGCCTGAGACTGGCGTCCCATCCCACTCGGAGTCTCGACCAAAGGCAGCCAAGACGACCTTCCGCAGACAACCTAGGCCTTGTGCCATCTTCCGGTCATACCAGACGTCCGTATATACCAAGGCGTGTGATACGCAGTCTAAAATCCCTGCAGAGCGATCATCCGCTGGGATGATCTTCTCGGGCAGCTGACGACGAGGGATTTCCTCTAGGTCGCGCCCTAGGGCGCGCGCTACCGCACGTCGGGGGACATGACGTCCCTCGTTTCTGCCGGAGTACGCCCCATCCGAAGAGGAGGAGCTCAGTCGGCGACGACGGCGCCTTGACCGCCGGGAGGCCCCAAGGGCTGTCTCCAAGAAGGAGAGCCGTTCATGTAACGGGCTAATAGCAGCATCTAACGAATCTCGTAGGGCCGCCGAAAAGTAGTCCCCCTCTCGGCCTCTTTGCGGAGCCCCAACCCCACTGACTTGTGGAGGTGTAAGGGGTAGACCCACGGGCCTACCCCGCCGGGCCTGACGGTCATAAGGCCCCTGTGCTTGGTGCGGGACTGCTGGTTCCCGCCCCCCAGGAAGCTTCGGCACTCCAGGGGAGACTCGTGCTCAACCCTCGTGGCCCTCGCAAATGGAGGGGGGAACAATAATTCCCTTTCGTCTCCCTCTAAGTCGCTCGCTGTGCCAAGCACTCTCGTGGACAGACGCTCGCGACCCTCCACATGAGGAGGGTCCCCCGAAAGGCCGCGCGGCCCAGAGCCGTCACGAGCACCGTCACGGATGCCTCGAGAAACGGAGTCCGCGCCCTGAGCGCGGGACTGCATCCCCCGCATGCTGTCCATAACGATGAAAGCCCTACTCCCCAGTGGAAGGATCCTGTCAAACAGCCACATCAGCAGTCACACCCAAGGGTACGACAAAGAGAGCAGAACCACAGTACGCGAGCGACAACGGGGTCGGCCCGACTAACCAGGAAGGGAATGACCTTGTCCCCAGCTGATCCACCAAATGTACTGCATCATGCTCTAAAATCCGACGGGATATAGCCCCGTCGGAAATCCCAGCACAGGATGCGGAGCTGAGCAAGGAAGATGCAACAAAAACGCCGGAATCACAGGGCGCGGAGCGCACCAGAACGATGGAAGTAGCGCAAACGCAACTCCGACCTCCTCCAAGACGCTGGATGACCCCGAATCATACAGTCATACACCCTCAGAAACAAGAAGCAGGACGTGGACAGTCCCGACGTTCGGACGCCACCATGAGGGGACCGGTGCCCAACGGGCCACGGTCTCAGGCACGGGCCCCTGGTGGCCCCTGCCCAGCATCCTGGACTACCCTTACACTGGAAGAGGACCCCCGCCCGTCTCATGGCGGAAGGAGAAAAGACACCAAGACTGCCGAGATCTCAAGATTAACGCAAGATCAATATCTCAGGACAGATCCCAAGAATTTTCAATTTTTCCGGATAGGATGCCGGTGGGATTGTATCCCTGGTCGAGATCAGATCTCGGTCCGGCCTACGCTCGGATTGCGGAAGCTTCCACAAGCTTCCCGATCCCTTCAGAGGGCCCGGACTCGGGAACATGCGTGTGTCCCTCGGATGCGTCAGACCCCTCCAAGGGGGCCCGATCGGGTGCTCATCACCCCGCGTCCTCCTAGAGGGGTTGCTTCGTGTGTGGCCCTCGAGCTTCCTGGCCACCCGCCCAAGGGGGGTGTCACCCGCTACCCCCCTAGGGGGGTGTTACATGGCTGTTCGCGACGCGTCCCCGGCTCATGCCGGGTTCCGTATCACCTCTGACCGGGGCATTCCCACACAGTTTCGGGTCGCCACGAGCAAACTGGGAATGTAGTGGGCTACCTGAGCAGCGCGTAATTCTTTTCAAGACACCCGAAAACTGTTGGAACGCTCACCTGCAACCATACACCATTCGCGCGGAACGATGGTCCGCGATGCATACGTGTCCATACGAGGAGATGACAGACGTCTTGGGTCGCCAAGCACAAACTGGGAATGCAGGGGGGCTACCTGAGCGGCGCGTAGCTCATTTCAAGCCACCCTCAGACTGATGGAACGCTCACCTGCAACCATGCACCATGTCCTCGGCGTGGGGAGCGAAACCGTTGCTGCGGAGGTCACGGTGGGGGAAAAGAGCGTGCAGAGGCCCGATGGCGGGCAGGGCAAAGAGCGTAATGGGTTGGGTGGAAGAACGTGGACGTAAGCGAGATGGGCGCGCCTATGGTGACCAACTACAAGAGGCGGAGCGTGTGGTGACCGGTCTCCTCGCTCATGCGGACGACGTGGTCTTACCCTATTCGGGCGTCCACCAGCGTGCCGCCGCGCTCCTGGCGCGCCATGGCGCTGCGGGAACCAGGTGCACACAAAGATTGCTTTCCAGCGTATATCTCACCCCCCTGGATCTCGATAGCGCACCATGCCGCCAATGGCGGCACCGGCGCGCCCATCGAATGCCCAACGAGGGACCATTTTTCTAGCCCCTGCGCGAATGTTGATGGGGCTCTCATAGTGTTAGGCTCGCAAGGCCACTCGCAGGGTCCAGCGGACTTTTCACGGAGAAGGAGGGTCAGGAAGATTGCGCTAGAGAATACGATCGGCAGGACGGGGGAGAGGCGAGACGCAGGAAATGATCGCCACGACGGTGGGAGTGCTCGGGAGCGGATACATGGAGAATTATTATTTTCTGTGCTGAAGTGCCCCTCTCTCTGAGCCTCGAGGAGCTCCATTGGCACGACTACATACTCTCGATCTGGCACCTACGGTGTCCCAGAGCATGCATCCGCTCGTCTTCTCACGTCGCGGCACCAGAAGGCTTAAAAGCGACGGCAGCCGTGGTTGTGTCGCAAACAATCGCAACCGGATGCTCCAAAAACGCAGGTAGAAATCGATTGGCTAGAGAACGGGCTGCGAGCTGAGCATGGCCCAGAACATGCGGCAGAATGAACATATCCGCAACCATTCAGAACTGCAATGAGCACGCCAAGACAGCGCACAACAGCACAAAAGTACAATGTGCCAACCCGGATGTCCACAGGCCCACAACAGCTTACAATCACATTATGCACACCCAGATGCGTGTGGCGGTTTACAAGTCGTGCCACAGCTAATCGTTGCGGCGCCCGGATCAGTGTCCCCCGCCTTGGCGCAAGGCCCTTGATTAGGCATGAAGTGATCGCGGGTCGAAGGACCGACCGGTGCATCAGACAGCATCTACGATTTCACAGTGGAGGGCAATTTGACGTTCGAGATTCGACGTAATCGGTAATAGCCACGTGTGTGTCCCGTGGCGTGGACTGATGGAAGCCTTACACGAAGCCCGTCTCCTCTGGTCGTCGCAACTGGCCGCCGCACCAAGGGGCGTGACCGTTGAGGGCTCGAGCACGCACACGAGTGGGGAGAAGCGCTCCACAATCTCCGGTCCCGCTACCTACTTGATATATCCCCCCAGGCAGCCTCAGTCGAAGTCGGTCGGCGTGTCGAGCCACGATGGCCCTCAGAACGGGATCATGAGGGGTCCGAAAGAAGCGTGGCGTCTTTTGATGGCCCGTTCCCGGTAGGAGAAAGACCTGTTACGACAGAGAGCTCGGGCGAGAAGTATTGATGAATGCCCCGGGCGGCGGGGTCAAACAATATGGCCTCGAACAGAGCCAGGGGGGGCGGCAATCTTGTCGTGGTCATGGGGGAACACGTCTTTCGAGGCTCTTTCGACGGGTGGCAATCCCGTCCCCCAATCAGACGAACGGCTACTAGAGCAGACCTTAGCTGACTCAGGAAGAATTAAACATCAGGCCAGCATCTTCGCCACAAAAACGTGAAAATGCCTGCCATGTACCCACCTCCGACGAAATAACGATTCGGGATACTTCTCATCCAAGCTCCAGAGACGACATAAGCTTAGATATGGCCAAGTGTTGACGCAGAAAATTTGAAAAAGGCTGGCTCCAGGATCGTTGCTTGCCGAGAGGTCCACAAAACAGGGCGCAGAGAATGGTACTTACGAGTTGTCTGCCAAGACCCCTTCGGGAGAGGCTCTTTTCAGGGGAACCCCGACCCATTTGGCAGTGTGCAGACAGGTGTAAGTCTACCAGAAAACGCGCATGTCTCATTTTTGGGACACGCACCACATGAGACATGGTTTTGCGATGTTATGCAACGTTTCACAAACATGCAATGCGGCCTACATTGCGGAGCTTGCCTATTTGGCTATGGTGGGACTCACAGCTAGGGAGTATTACATTACTGGATGTCAAGGGCGGTAATATCTGGGTTTCGAAACAGTAGCCGGCGCTGGGTAAAGATGAGGCTCGTTCCGTGACGTGGATCCGGGTTTGTGATGTGCATTTGTTGCGCCACAAACTGGTGACACACCAGTCAGAGCATTCTGGGACATCAGACAGGATATGGGTTTGTGGTGTCAAAGAATGCAAGTTCAACAACACCAGCTCATAGATATCTCGACTCCAATCTCAATCGTCCACAGCTTTGTGTCCGCCTAGTGGCGTACATGAGTAGCCGCATTGCTGTTCAGCACGGCCGCTGGGCGCCCACCTTGTGGCGACACACACCTGCGGGGTTGCAGGGCGCGACTGCAAGACTCGCCCGTGCCGGCCGTGATGTAGTATGGACTCGTGTGGGAGCCAGGGGTTGTCAGGATATGTACTTCGGAGCGAAATAGGATACGGATACACGCCGATGCCGCGTATCTAATTACGGATAACTTTCTTGACTCAGATCCGGATACGGCTATCTGCCTCCGACACCGGATTATTATGTAGAATATATCCGTATCTGGATACAATTATCGTATCCGACTATATCCGTACAAGTCCGCCAGACAGCTCAATTAGAGCCAGAGAAAGACACCATTCAGACACTTTTCGAGTGCCACAAGGACGTCAAGTACGACGTGACATTCACATTTGATGTGGGCGCCCCAACGGGCGCGGTTCAGGCGGATCCCCGCCGTTTTTGTTGACGGTCGTCCGAAGGACCATTCTGAATCTCGTGTCACACTTTATTGATGACGCAAGCGGGCCGAGTCGCGTGATTGAACGGTTTCTTCCGTGTCGGACAGGATTGCCGCTTGTCGCTTCAACATATTTGCACATGAATCGCCCGAATGTCGGAACGTGAAAAGAGAGGTCGACTGCGTTTTACTGGAATTCTGCCGGCGCGAGAAGTCTAATCATCTTGTATATCCCTGTATCCTGACTCTCATATCTGGGATACGCATCTGATATAATCTCGCAATTCTTGTCGGACAGGATAGATATATCCTCTCCTCTCTTTCTTGTAATGCATTTAGGATACGCGTCGTCGGCGCGTATCCGAAGTGGATACGGATATAATGCATGGATATATTCCTCCGGGAAATATCCATGACAACCCCTGGTGGGAACTCTGACGATGAGGCCTTCTTCGTGAACATGCACCTTGCTGCTGCTGTTGCGTCCGAGCAGGGGCAGACGCGGGGACCTGTCGGCGAGGGGTGTCGTGCACCGGGTAGCTTTGAGCGGGCGCTTTCCGCCTATGGCCCTCTCTTTCACAGAGCTGTCCGGATGTCGAAACCTTGATTTTCTCATCTGGTTGACACACTACGCCCTCGCGTTTCCAGCTCCCCTCATGCTCTATCTCCCACTTTTCTCATGTTCCTTTCCCTGCGATACAACGCAAGAGGAAGCTACCTTGACGTGTGTGCTGCTTCCGGGGTGTCTAGCGCAGCATTCTATGAAGCTGTGTGGATATTCACTGACGCAGTGCTGGGCACCCCCGACCTGCAGATGAGCATTCCGGCGTGGGACCAAGCCTGGCGTCAACGAACGACGGCGGGATTCCAACGTTGCTCGGACAGCCGCCTGAATCACGATATTGGGTAGCTGGACGGCATTTTTCTGCGACAAGAGCGCCCAACAGCTGCCAAGGTGGCGTGTCCCCAGGACTACTGGAGCCGTACGGGCTTCTTTGCGCTCAACGTTCAAGCCAAATGTGACTCAGATTAAGAGTTTCTGTGGACGAGCTCCAAGGCGCCGGGATCCTTTCACGACTCCTCGGCGCTGGCCTGCAGCGACTTGGGACAGAAGCTAAGAGCGCCCTGCAGTCCGCTGGTTGCATTTATGATTCGAATGGGGTTGTGCAGAACCGCCGATGAGCCCTATCGGGACTCGGAAGTTATGGCTGTCCCGTGGGCTGGGGGCGGTGCGGGGGAACAATGGCGTGACGCCTACAACTTCTATCAATCATCTGCACGCATGCACATTGAGAAAGCTTTCGGGCAGCTTGTGTGGCGCTGGGGCCTTTTTTGGAAGCAGCTGCGCATGCTTTTCGCCAAGCGGCCATTGGTCATCCACGTGTCGTTCTTGCACACAACCTTTGTCGACGGAGAGATGCAGCAACGCTCTCGCTGCTGGACGGCACGCCCGCCTCCCACCAAGCAATGCACGTCGAAAAGGGCCAAGGGGCATTCGACCGCACAACCTGCGCCAACGGGGCATTGGGTCGGAGTTGCGTCGGCGTATGACCAAGGAGGTAGAGGCTAGTGGGCGGGTTCGCCTTTTCGTGCCATTGCTTTGACAACTCATCCTCGTTTCTTGTGTTCCATCTGGTCTGACTTCTAGACGAGACGCAACCACTTGTCCCCAACACAATTCCACCCACGAAACAACTCTTGATCGATGCCGACCACACCCAAAGCCCCTCCGTTGTGCATACAGAAGGCAAACGTCCACAATAGAACTCAGAGCGGCGCCGACGTCACTTCTAGCGCCTCGCGGCTACTCATATTCGACCAGAGGTGGGAGCCCAACGTCTCGGATGTCCTGGTAAATGTCTCCAGGACAGTCGACGAGGTCTGCAGTAGCGTTTCCTTTGTTCAACACAGGCGCCGTCCCACCCCCCTGCTCCGCCACCTCAAGTGCGGCACCGTCATGTGCACGCCTGCTCAAGTGCCCTGCAGAGCATTCGCTGATGCAATACAGCAGTAGAGCATCTATGACAGCATCCGCGGCTGCCGCCTAGCGCGCGTCGCTCAGGGACACCGTCAACTCGGAGTACCGTGGCCGCCGAGCGTCTGCAAGAAGACTCGGCCATCGAGGCTGCTGAGTTGGCTATCGAGGCCAGAGATTGGTTCCGATCGCGGCCCATCCATTTTTCAAGGGTGTTGGCCCGCACAGCCACGACGGGGTGGACCGGAGCAGCTGCCTGCAACGCGGCGTTGGCGACGGCACGTTCCGCCCTCAGCACCCCCATCAATCTTTTTTCAGCTAAGCTCATCAGCATGGCGGTGTCCATCTACATGAGAAACATGTAATGCAGAATGGAGTTGCCCTCATTGTAGGTGCGGAAGTCAGAAGTGTGGCTGCCACTCTTGTTGAACAGCTCCATCACTGGCTGAGATCGAGATTTCATCTGCACCGACAGTAATCAAAGGAGACAATGAGAAATATGCGTGGATGACATGAGAGCAGCATAGCCAACCAAAGAGCGAGTGGTGTCACAAGGTCAGAAAGTTGTCACTGTGTGTGCAACTGAAAGTGCAAGCACGTGCATGGAAACTTGATACAGTTCAATATCAAGTAGATAAGTCCAAGCTTACTTCGGACAAGTTGACCTTGAGTTTAGTTCCAGACCGGAATAATGGGTCGAGGTTGGGGTTGAAGCCATAGGCCAAAAAAGACGGCGGCGTCACGAGCTTCTCTGTTGGGTCGTTGAACGTGGATGCTACAAAGAGGGACCACTGGTCGTGCTTGGCCACCCCGGCATCAAGCTGCTGTAGTGACAGCGCGCCTCTCGAGACGACAACTGCAATGTTAGCCGTAGCCATGAAGTGGAATAGCCGGGTGCACTCATTCTTAGTAATCATGGGCGCCTGTGCGCCAGCGGGCACGGCCACGGGACCACTGGGAACGCCCGCCTTGCCAAGGGTGGTTGCAGTCTGCGACTCGCAAAAATCTCGCAGCCGCGCGATGAGGTCTTCCTTCTTCCCCTGGCTCGAGACCCCCTTGGTGGTGTACTCCTCAGGCAGAGCGAGCACGGTGCGCTTGGACAGCGGTGGCTTACGAACGGATTCACCCCCGGAGGGAAGCTCCGTGTTTGTGGTGCACGGGTTGCAGGGGAGGGCCTGCGCAGCTGCTGGAGCACCAGGGCCGCGGATGCCGTCGAGTCGAAAAGTAGAGCCACTGGGCGAGGCGGGAGGGACAGAGATACCAGCTTGGGGTCCCGTGTTGGCCTCTATGGTGGCAAGGTTATGGAAGGGGATGGGAGGCAAACGGGAACGGACCTCCAAGACAAGGGATACCGAGCGTTGTGAGGCACAGTGTGTCTGTGAGGGAAACTGTAATGCACCGCCGCCGCTTCGTTATATACGCCCCCCCGTCCGCCCCCGCACGCGGCGGCCGAGCTCCCGCACTCCCCGGCCCAGTGGCAGCCCCGCACCTGCAGCTGTCCCCCAGTGGCGGCTTATGCCCCTCACTCGCAACGGTTGTACACAGAAAACCAAGCGCAGCAGGCTTAACCCCACCCCCCCGGCACGACACCTTCGGGTTGGTAGTAGAAAAAGGGGGGTCGCAAAATGATTTCGCGGAGGCTCCGCAACTCGGACTGCATCCGTCGGTGCGTCGTGTTGGAGTTAAAAATGAAGCAAGCTTGAGCCTGTGTGGAGAGATATCATGGGCCCTGCGCGAACTTACAAGCATATGATGAAATGTATGAATAATAAGAGAAGGGCGATGCACATCAGCGGCTCGGATCCGTGCGTGAGTCGGATGTCTGACCTGAGGAGGCGCGACGCAACCCCGCCATGCGTCCCCATCGCTCCTAAACTGAGTTCCACGTCGTGATAAGCGCATACCCACTGCGCAATCAAGGTCCAGGGCATCAGGATCTCCGAGATGCAGGTACGACTTGCACGGCCCTGTGTTCGCTGCCGCACCCCCGCAGCCGTGAACACCCCCCCCCGCCCCTGCAATCCATATGCACATGCTCCAAATTCCCTGCCATCACACAATGTGCTTCCGCATCTGCCCTACTCAGGATCATAGAATGCCCCTTCCGTGGTCGGACGACTGTCACATACCCAACAAACGCTCAACCTCGTTTACACTTGACCTCCTGTCGGGCGTGTAAGAAAACAACCAGTCAAGACAACAGTCAGACATGTTGCGAGAGAGCCGCCTCTGGTCGTTCGAGTGGATGCTCTGCAACCAGCACCGGCCGATTCAATCGGCCGGTGCTGGTTGCAGAGCATCCAGGCACGAAGTTCGTGCCCCCACCGCTCCACCGTCTCGGAAAAGTGTGTCTGTCCCATCCATCCGCATATCTTCCCCCGCATATCTTCCCTGGAATATCTTCTCCCGTCTGTGCCCCGCTCACCACCCCAGCACCCCCCTCCCGTCGACGAAGCACCGGAATTTACCCGCCCCCTCAAACACTTGAACAGCTGTGCTTCTGTGGGGCGGTCATTCAAACAACCAGTCAAGCAAGCAGTCAAACGTGAAGCGAGAGACCCATCTTGGTGTGCGTGAGTCGAGGCCCTGCAATCATCACCCGCCGAGCCACGCCCCCACCGCGGCACCCTCTGCATGTACCCCCGAGGCTGCATCCTCGGTTGGCGTCATACGCGAGATGGCCCCCACCATCGGTCCCCTCACAGCGCCACAAGGATAAAAGTCGTTCAGGCTGTGGCGGGAAGAGACGTGACCCCGTACAAATACGAACACGCGCCTGAAGAGACTACTTTCTGTTGCGGGAGGCGCTCGGACCCGCCCTACTGCAGCGCAGCCGGCTGAGCCGACCGCTGCCTGCGGCGGGAAGAGCTGTGACCCGCCTAGTTTCAAGGCAGGGGCGTGCGGCCGCGGCCAAAGTGCTTGCGGTGAGACCATTCGACACCATTCCCACGCCAATGCATCGGAAAGCGCTTGCCTCACTCCGTCGGTGGTCGATTTTAATTCTCCAGGCAGGCCATCCAGCCTGCCTCGTCACATGGCTCCGGCCGAGTGGCGCAGGCCAGGTATGCCTGGGATCGGCATGTTCACGCTGGACGCGTGGCAGATTTCAGCCAACCGGCGTTCGACAACGTTTGTCACAACCTCTGTCACAAACCCGGACCCATGTCACGGAACGGACCTGAGCCGGATGCAGCCTTTTCCCTAGGTCACGCCGGTTCAGTGGCCAGCGTATCGGCTTTTCTGGATCTTCAAAGACTCTGCCGCACGTAGTTGTCTCTCGCACCACATGCGACTCCTCCTCCGGTGTCGACCATATTGTCAGCTCGTTTCCTCTGTCGCTCGTAAAGGGGTGTTCTTTTTTTTCCCGATTGAAACGTGTCTGTCTTGATTTGCACTCACAGGCCAATAGGGGTCGATAGCGCGAAATTCTCTTTCGGTCGTTACCCTAATCTTGAACCAGGCTCGTTGCGTGTTGCGACAAGACGGTCGACATGTCGGAAGAGCGTGCAACTCGGTCCTATGTCGTACAAAGCATACATCCGCTCCCACTCAACCAAAATTGCTTCCGTCTGGCTCATTTCGCGGGCCTACAGCGCACGGTGTTATGCACGTGCACCTAGACGAAGAGAAAACAAGGTGGCCAGACGCCGCAATATGGGTCTGCAGAGGGGAGTAAAAAAACGGCGAACTGGTTGGAAACACTTTCTGATGCCTTATTCGTGCTCAGCGCTCGTGCTTTGCCCAGGCTGACGCAGAGGGACGTCCCAAAACACTCTTGGTCGACCCCCCCCCCCCCCCCCCCCCCCCCCCCTGCTGCCGCCTTTAGCTTCGATGTACATATCGCAGGACAGCCGCACTTACTTCCGGTCTCCGGCATCTTCCGCCATGATGCTCCTCCGCACAGCAGGAGGACAACCACTGGACAATCGTGCTGGAGTGGGCGTCCCTGGAACGCCTACAGACTACCGGCGCAGAGAAGCGCGGGCGGAAAAAGTTGGGCAAAACGTGATCCGCTGGATCACGGTTGGATCCACGGCTCGCACTCCTCGATCAGCAAGCCCTCTCACAAGGGCCGCAAGGGCATATAAAATTGGCACTCGTCCCAAATGGATATTGGCCACTGATATTTTTACACGTTGTTATGTAATGCCCAGACCGAGATGAGCCACATTTCCCTGGACTTTAGTCTAGGGTGCTTTCCTACACCCACACGTCGAAAAAAAAGTCCTTTTTTCTAGTCCACGTTGCGGGAGTACTTAAATTTTTTGTTTGGCGGTCCGTTTGGCACCCTACGCCGTTGGAGGACGTCCCCCGGCGCTTTCTTGACTATAGGAACATGCGCCGGGGCTGTCCGCATCTTTCTGTGAAGTTGCTAGAGGTGGCGACGTCTTCATCGCCCGTACGGTCTGCGGAAGCATAATCGTGGTTAAAAAGG
>Ga0209093_1001459_pt1 | contig 13421 bp, 20 predicted proteins | sample SidtaG_4_FD_187450 | JGI IMG/M metagenome (GOLD analysis project Ga0209093, IMG submission 187450) | Marine algal microbial communities from Sidmouth, United Kingdom - Sidmouth_Male1 metaG (SPAdes) (version 2) | ecosystem: Host-associated > Algae > Red algae > Unclassified | place: Sidmouth...
TGTCCCCCTCTTTGGGACGGGCGTGGACTGCACTTTTCCCTTGCCGGTTCCTTCTGGGCCTCCCTCCTTTGGGCCCCAGGGGTTGTTGATTTCCTGTCCGGACTTAAGAGAGAAAACCGCTACATGTTCCTCTTTTTTGTGCGTAAGTGACATACGAGACCACCATAAACTGCCTGCGCTCATGTGGTTCACTTCCTTGGAATACCGTGCGCTGCCGACAGAGAGAGTGCTGACCGATTCTCCTTTTCCCTGCTCCTCTCGTGCCTGCCTTGGATTTTGTGATCGCCTCTCGTCTGCTTGTCCTGCGTCACTGTGATCTGCTGCCTGATGTCATGTTATTTCTCGAGTTGGTGGTGGCTTGGGGGGCCTGCTTATTATCGTATTCGCGTTCCGCCTCTGCTCTCTGCCCTCTGTTCTGGTTGTTTCTTCTTTTTTCCTGCCTGTTGTTCGTTTTCTTGGCGTCCTGGGTGGTGCGCAGGTGTATGCATGCCTTCAATAGTGGTCGTCTCGGCGTGTATGTGGTTGTGGGCAGTAGGGCTGATGAAGCGTAGGAAAAAGACAGCCCGGACGCAGCAGTGTCAGAAAGCCTCCAGAACGACTGCCGGCAGGCTCGAAGCGTAGCGCCCACAAATTCGGCAGGACGCATCTCTGCGAGACACGTACCGTTGTCGGCGCGCGATACGATTCAATGGAATGGTCGGCTACGCTTCAAGTCCTGTGCATTTGCACTCCGTCTGGACAGGGCCCCCACAGAGTCCTTGAGGGGGGGGTGTATGATAACCACCCCCCCTCCCAGAGGCATCATTGGCCAGTGTCACAGTACATGCACGTCTTAGAACGCGAATAATCGCTGGTGTACTAGTTTGGAAGAACACTGTGGGGCAACAAGGCAAGTACTCCCGCGAATATGTGTACTGGGCCCATTTCACCTCAATCTGAAATGCGACGCGCTGTACTGGCCAGTACGCCCAAGTACAGTGGTACACTTTCCCGACGATCTCGTCAGGAAATTCTCACCTAATCCGTACTTGACTTTTCGCTATTGACAAGAGACCGGTATGCAATTCAAATTCTTTGACACGGATTGTATCGGAGTACTGAAGAAGTCCCAGATTCCACCAACCCCTGGTGCACGCCTCTTGGCGGCTGATGGAACCGCACGCACGGTGTGTCCGCGCCAGACGCAACCCCTAGACGTGAAGCCGTTCCGACCCCGCTTGTTGGAAGCCCCCTCTCGCCTATAGCGCCCACGATTCAGCGGCGGGGCGCCTGAGGGGGAGACTTGGCGGCATCTAATGTGCTGTACAAGTCTTTATTGACCTTTGCGTGACCATACCGACGATGTAGTACAGACAGGCATCGGATTCATTTGTAATGGACGTTACATTGCAGGTTTCTTTGGTTTGTCGATCTGCATAGTAAGGGGGGGGCTGGATCGTGAATCCGACGGCGCTACAGCATCCCGCCGTCGAAACAGGAACGTCGCTGCCGCTTTTCATGACAAAGCGAGGCACAGCCATCAGAAAAGAAAGATTAATACTACAAGAGACGCGCGCACCACTCGCACCATTCATACGGCCAGTACCTACTGACGACGCGTGCGCTCGGTGTACGCTGTAAGAATAAAAAAAACCACCGGGCGGACATCGTTCTCGATTACGGCGCTTTCCGTGCAGCGCGTCTCTCGTCACGTATACGATGCAATGCTGACCGCCGGCGGCGGCGACGGCGCCGGTAGACGGGGGGTGGGGGGACGCAATGTTCTCGCGGGCGCTGCTGCGCCTCCTCAGTGCCGACTATTACCGGTACGGGGCGCGGTGGGGGCTCATTTCCGGTGACGCCTTTCCTGGTCGCCAGGGGGGGCTCTGGATCGGTGACCTCTCCGTCGTCATGTCTGCAGCCTAAATGGCGTCATGGCCGGCCACTTCGCTGGCAAAAGATTTTAGAGCGCCCAAGCTGCATGAGTTAGTGCAGGCGCCGTGTGCAGCGCCGGCCGTCACTGCGGAGTGCGCGATGGTCTCTGATGCCGATCCTTTTACTTCCGAGGGCGGGGGGACAGCACCACCACCCTCCACGTGCTTGGGCACAAGTGTGTGGCCGGGACCGGCCGGTTACGCCGGATGTGCCACCTGCACCTCCCTGAAACCTCTTCTGTCCCCCGCCCCTGTGGGTGCGGTCTCGCCCACTTCCGTCGGCGGCTTTTGTTTCGAGGGGCGCTTGTGGGGCTCGCTGTTGTCGCGCCTGTTTGCGGGTCTACCCCCTGATGCTCCTCCTGTCCTGTCGCAAGCGCCGCCTTGACCGACATTCAATCGTAATCACCAGGCCTGTTGAGCCCTCTCGGAGAGAGGCACTCGGGAGGAATAAGTAGAAGACACCGCTTCCGCTGTGGAAGGCTTCGGCCACAGACTTCTTGTCGAAGAAAGCGTGCGTTAAGGGGTTGGTATCAGGACACAAGTACCCCTGCGATTGGGGAGGCGCACGCGGTGTGGTGGCAGCGGGGGCGGGAAAATGAGGTGGAGCGTGGTGGTCAAATGGGTGTGCCAATGGAGTCGGTCGTAGGGGGTCACATAAGAGGGAATGTTCACAGAGAGGAACGCGCAAAACGACGTGCGCGCGCCACACGAGCTCACATGCGGGTGAGAGCCCCACCAGCCGGCATGAAGATGCCACGAAGAGCATGGACAAGAGCCCAGATGTGCACGGTAGCGCGTGCGGAGGGAGCACAGGACAACAGCAAGCGAACGCGAAACGAGAACGCTCCTCTATACTGTGAAACCTGGACAGAGAGCGGCAGTCTGTGAGCGCAGAGCCACATCGCATGAATTCGCGTGCACTATGCCTCCGCCCCCCCCGCATTCGAGCGGCGCGTGCGCAGGGGTGGGTGTATCGGGCAGTAAAGGTACATAACCCGCGCGGCGCCGCTTGAGCGGGGTCTCGGCGCGCGCCCGCCTATGGTACACTGCTCGCTGTGTGCCCAGAAGGGGGTTGCGGGACTCACACGCGAACCGCCCACACGCATTCTGTGCGCACACAGTTCAGTGCGCAGATGGTTCCTGCGCAGAACCGGTCTGGAGCTGCCGCTGGAGAGTGCGGCATGCAGCCGCAGACAAAGAACTGTCTCGTGATGCGCCCTGGAGTGGTTTTCGTCACTACACTTTCTGGGTCGCCACGATGGCCGTGCACGCCGTGGTCGCTCAATCATGTAATCGCGCGTTGTCTGGCTGCGCGCACGTGCAGCCCCCGTCGGGCAGCCGAACCACCACCAGCATCACGCAGCGTCGGAGTCTCTGATACAGTATGGATGATAAATGACTGCACACCAGCAGCAGCTCTAGTTCAGAAATTCGCATGATCATCGTACTTGCTGATGTGCTCATTTGGCCCTCATCAGGGTGGTAGCGGCTCAATGAGGTTGTTGAATCATCCTAGTGATCGTGCCCGAATGCGCTGGGGGCGTGGCCGCTCCTGAGTTCATCAAATTGCTTCATTATCAATATGGAGAGAACCGCGCCCGGACTTGGCCGTGTGAGCTTGATTCTCGTTGTCTTAGCCGTGGGACATGCAACCCCGACAGAATATGTTTGTCGCTAGATCCCCGATCTGCCATTCCACGAATTACGCTGCGATTTGGATGAGGTACTACACTGTGTCGCGCCCGAATCGCCTCGATGTCGCCAAGTAAGCGCGATGGAAGAACCACCGACGATGCGGACGTAGACATGGCTGCTAGCGTGTTTTCCTTTGTATTGCAGTCGGGGGTTCGGTGCTTGACCATTGTTTTGTCTGGCTCGAGCCCGGTGCTGCTTTTTCAGCTCTTCTGTGCCCCGATGTCCCTAAGCCTGCCGTGGTCAATGCTTACGACGATGGCGGCGTGGCTCAGCAGTGTCTTCATCGAGAACGCATCCGAGGCAGCTGCGGGAGCGTCCTCAGATGTCCCGGTGGCGTAGTGATAGCTTTTATCTTGTGACTTCGAGCTCGGCCGACACAAACGGTCCGCGTGTGTTCGACTTCGTTCTTCCATGTCACTTAACACTTCCGCCGGAGTCGAGGGCAATCGCTTAGAAACTCATCCTTGCTAGATCGCCCGGGCGCCGTCTCACGGCCGCCCGTTCCACCGACCGCACGCAACTCTCCAAAAAGGATCCCGCTACAAAAACCGTGGCGTTCTGGTTGAGTACCCGTGCCAGGCCTCGAGTCCCTGCTCGTAGAAGAGCCCCAAGGACCCATACTTGTCCGGCCAATCAGCAGCGTGACATGCGAGTACGTGGAGCTTGGGCGTGATGCTTGCCCACTCGAAGCTGTAACGGAAAAGGTCCACACAATCCGCTGCTTGCCGCCGGAAAGTGGACTGTTCGTCTGCCCCGAAGAAACCTGCTCGGTTCAATACCGGCAGCAGAGCGGTCCATAACTCACACGCTTGCCGATTGGCCGCCGCACGCGCGGGGGGCACGAAACCCTCCATCACGTCACAAACGGCTGCGAGGCGCCTCTCAATCTTGTGGCACGCCTTTCTCTCGAACGTGCCTCCCCAATAGGCGGCCGTAGATACGCCCACGTCCTGACGGAGCGCGCCAGCAAGCGCCGCCGCATCCGCCTTCGCCCGCTCCGCGCCCGCCTCAAATGCAACCGCCTCCACCCCCAGCGACAGCATCCACGGTCTCATGCCTGGTGTACTGTGCAAGGGCATCGGAACAATATCCTCGGGTGCAAACACCATCAGTGTTCGACGCTCGTAGGACAGGGTGCTCGCAGCCGCCGGGGGGTCCACCATCGTCGCCAGAGGCCGGTCGACATGGTGCCGCCATTTCCTGTTCGTGGAGGAGTGTGCGGGGCATGCGTGCGGCGCGGCAGCCGTCCTTCATAGTTCTATAATTGGCATATCTCGGAAGGAGCCTCTTGCTGATGGCAGACGGTCGCGCGAGGCAGCAGCAGAATACGCACGGAAAGCGGCAGCTAGCCCCTGCGTGTCCGTCAAATGAGTTGGTGAGTGCGTAGTCCCCCATCAGGATCAGGTGCACTGCTCGCGTGACGCCCGCCACGGTTGTTCCGCTGGTCCGTTGTTCCTCTGGATCAGGTGCAAACAGCTTTGTCATAGCTGCCAACGAGCGGTAGTCGTCCTTCTCGCGAGGGAAGACCCCAAGAAGGATTGCGTTGTCCCGGCTGCATGTATGAGGCTGGTTGATACACGCGAGGATGGCCTTACACTAATTCTGTCGACAGCTCTTGTCGAGGCCAAAGAAGAGCACAATCTCCCCGGCTGGATGTCCTTCAACGGGCCGCTCGATGAACTGGTTGCAGGTCAAAAGATCTGCCACCAGGGCCTCGACAGCTGCCCGTACGCTCACCAGTGTGGCCCCCACAGGCGTAGAGGTCACGCGGTTGCGAAGCTCGGAGAAGGCCGCCCGGCCATCAGCGTGCATCTCCGCCGCACTTGCAAGCCCTCTCAGAGACCCTCCCATGAGGCGGCGGATCCACTGCCAGGTCTCAGAGGAGATACTGTGTGCGACGACAAAGTGTGTCTGCAAAAGCACGGGAAGCGCCGCAGAGGCCCCCGATGGGACCACTGCCATCATGCCAGCGTCCTGGGCCCGCTGACACACGTCACCAAGGATTTTCTCCATAGCCGCCTCGTTGTCGCGGCACAGTCCTGCGACGGCCGACGACGCTTCAAGCGACCGTCGACGGGCACGTCTCGGGCCCACGGTCGCCTTGTGAGGCACTGTCTCTCGGGTGTAGAGAATATCTCGTCCGTTACCCGACCTGGCCCGGAATACCTTCGGCCTTTCAGCCACGATATTTGCGCTCACAATGGCACCGACAGACCGCCTCTGGGCCTCGCCAAGAGAGCCTCAGGTGGCCATCACAGTGGCGATGGCCAAATCGACGCTGGGCCCGGCAGCACGCGCCTCAAGGCCTGCCCCGCTGCCAGTGGGTGCCCCCGATGCGACGAAGGCACTGACCACCGTTGCCGCCGCGGTGGCCCGTGCACAATCTCCATCCGCATCCAGCGCCCGGCCGAGGCCACTCCCTGTCGGACCAGTGGCTGCGACGGCTGCGGTGCCCGTCGACGCACACAGTGCCGGTTTCCCGGCCACGCTCCCAGTCAGGGCAGGTCCCTCCACACACGCGAGCGAGAGGGGCACATCCGCGCCCTGGGGCGCAGCTGGACCTCCCGACCTAGGGGCCCCAGGCTTTGGGCACGCAAGCAGTCCGGCCGAAGGAGCTGCAGAGCGATTGCGCTTTTCCGCCAGTGCGCGACATTCTGGGCACACCGACTCGCGATCGAGGCGAGGAAGCCCGGTTTGCTCGGCCACTTTTGCCCCTGACCACAGGAAAGGCATAATTCCAGGTGATGGGTGCGCAGTTGGTGCCTTGTTTGTGGAGACTTCGTCATGAATCTTGGACGCACACATGACGCGCGGCTTGGGCGCCGTGGCGGGGTCGCGACGATAGCATGCACTGCATGAGCCCCTGTGCACCCCTCTAGGATCCTTCCAGCCCGCTACTTTGCACGGTCGCTGAGGAATTGCGTCGAGAAACACGTGCTGGGCAGCGTTCGTCAACATCCCGGCTTCCCGCCGTGCCACCAACGCCTCCGCCGCCGCGTTAGTGCGCAGGAATGCTTGGTGACATAATACACACACGAATGCGTGGTCCTGCGGAGATAAAAGAGCGAGCAGAGCAGCCGAAGCGGCGTCGCTGTAGAAAGTCAGACACAAACGCCATACATGATTGCATCATGCAAAAGCACCAGACAGCTCCAACGACCAGACTGAAAATGTCAAGGTCAGCACAGCGGACCCACCCTGGGCCTCTGGTACCCCACGAGTTCCTCTCTCACATGCAGTAAAGAACAGGGAAAATGGATTCTGCTTTTGTATTGCTTTTTTGACAAACGTGAACGTACCACTGGGAGCCAGGCGAAGGAGGAGGTAGGCTGGCTGACGACGCCATGCCGGTGGGGTCACCAGGCGTGGAAAACCCGACTCAGATCACGAGGGGTACAAAGATATCCCCGTGGCAGCCGCAGAATCACTCTGCTGCTGAACATAGATGGGGGCAGAGGGGGGGTGGCGGCTCGTAGGCGCGCGTCTTGGTTGCTGCACCGGCGGTGCAAGACGTGTGTGAAAGGCAGAAAATGTTCACGTGGCGACAGTAATGGTGAAACGTGTCCCGATCCCAATGTCCGCCCTTAACTGGGGGAGGCCCCAGGCTTTTGGGACGAAAGCGGTCCGATTGAAAGTGTTCCAGCGCGGTTGCGCTTCTCCGCTAGTGTGCCTTAGGCCGGGCACACCTTCTAGCTTCCGAGGCGGGGCATCCCGGCCTGCTCCGCCGCTTTTGCCCCCGAACACAGAAACGGCATACTGCCAGGCGACGGGTGCGCACTTGGTGCCTTGTTGGTGGAGACCTTCATCAATGATATTGGATACGCACATGAGGCGCAGCTCGGAAGTCGTTGCGGGGGCGCGACGATAGCATGCACTGCAGGAGCCCCTATGCACCCCGCTGGGATCCTTCCACCTGTTACTTCGCACCGGCGCTGGGGTATTGCTTTCAGAAACGCGTGCGGAGCAGCATTCTTCAACATTCCGGCGTCCCGAAGTGCCAGCCACGCTTCCACCGCCGCGTTAGTGCGCAGGCATACTCGATTCAACGACACGCACACGAGTGCGTGGTCCTGCTGAAGGAAGAGAGCGCGGAAAGCGGCCGAAGCGGCGTCTCTGTGAAAAGACAGACACGAAAGCCATACACAAACGTACAGTGCAGCAGCACAAGACAGCCCCAACGTCCAAACAGAACCTTTCGATGTCAGCACAGGGGACCCAAGTGGGGCCTATTGTACCCGACGAGTTACTCTCTCACGTGCAGTAAAGAACCGAGAAAGAGGAAGCTGCTTTGTTATTGCATTTTTGACAAACGTGCACGTATCACTGAGAGCAAGGTCGTGGAGGACGTAGGGTGGCTGGCGACACCAAGCGTGTTGGACCACCTGGCGCGAAAAAATCTACCTGGATCACGGGGGGTACACACATATCCCCGTGGAAGCCGCCGACTCGCTCTGCCGCTGCGAACAGATGGGGGGAGCGGGGGGGCGGCGGCTTGTAGACGCGCGTGTTTATTGCTGGACCGGCCGTGCAAGTAGGCTGCGAAAGGCAGAAAGTATTCAGGTGGCGACTGTCATGAAAAAAAGTGTCCAGATCCGAATGTCCGCGCATAACTGGGGGTGAATGGGAAATGCAACATGGGGTCACAAAGAAGAGGTGTGAGAAGTCAGGCTCGTTGCCCACTCCGGGGTTCTTGACAGAAGGTCACGTAGCTCATACAAAACAGTGCATTCTCTTTTCAATCGACTGTAAAATATCGTTGGCTGGAAAGTAGAACTTTAGACGGAGAGGACTTGACTTCATGCATCGCTTAAAATTTAAAAGTCATCCACTTGGACCTTTTTGTCCTTTTCTCTGACTCAATCAACTGTCTAACAGCGACTGCGGCCGCCGTTGTCACGGCTGTTACTGTCACTCCCACCAGCTTCCCCTCCGTCACGCGAACCCACCGTTCTCTGCTGCGGCGTGAATGCTACTACGGTTCTCCCACCCACACCATCCCCGAAGTAGCGGCGAATCCCGACGCGCTTCGGCTCCCCCTCCCCCTATCACCTCTTCTCCCCCAAGGCGGCCTTGGGGCCATACTTCCCGCGGTAGAAAGCCCCCACAGAGCGGCCGCTGCCATACTTGGAGACGATGGCCTGATCACCCCCGAACCCCATGGCGGAAAAATGAACGCAAGGCCAGCATCGCCAAGACGGATTACAAAACTGTTCTGGGTGGCCGCGGAACGTGCTCACACTGCAAAGTGATCGTTAAGACGAAGCAGCAGAGCGGAACGATCCTGTGTCAGCAACCTTTTGTCTGCCGGCTGGCGCCGCCGTCTGTGCGGCGAATGGCGTGGGACGCATTGCAACCGTTCTTGAACAGCGTCTCCTCCTTACATGCGGGCACGATTGAGTTGTAAGTAGTGCACTTCTATGTCTCCAACCGCGTGCGAATTCTGGTGGTGGACAGCTCGACCTTCATAGAGATGATAAGGGCGCTGCGCCCTGCCTTTGTCGAGCGAACACTCGTGCCGAACCGCATGAATGCTGAAGGGCCCGGACTTACCACCCTGTACAGCGAGACGCAAAAAGAGGTGCTCAGCTTTCTTGCTGCCTAGGTCGTGCTCTGAAACGTCATCTGCGTCCTCGACACGTGGGAGAGCGTCAAACACCACCATATTGTGAACGTCCTGGTGGTGGTGGGTGACAAAGTCGTCTTTTAGGACTCTGTTTATTGCGGGGACGAATGCCAGGATGTTTCCGGGCAGGCGCGATTGGTGCAGGAGAACATGGGCCAGTACGAAGGTATGAAAACGTTCAAAGTGTTGGAAACCGACAGCACGGCATCCTGCGTGGGTACTCGGCGGCTGATCTCAGTGGAGAATCCAGGTCTCGTCTCTCTCAGAGACTAGGCCTACGTGGCTACCTTCTCGTCGGAGAATTGTACAAGTTATCGTGGATGAAGGGCCGGGCGTCGACGGAAACGGTGGTGTCGATATGTGTGCGGCCGCACTACCGGATCTTGGCTGCGTACGACGCGGCCAAGGACCTGTAAAATAAGTCGCTTCCGGAAGACGCGGCTGCCAAGGTTCAGACGGCAGTGTCATACGTGACATCCAGCGTGACGCGGTGCCCGTACAACCTCGACTTCCTGGCGGCACGCGCGCGCCACAAACCTGCCTCGAGAAAATTGTTTTAGTTGAACAACTGAGCGGAGCTCCCTCGTCTCGTCAAGCTAAGAAGCTAAAGTGCTCGGTGGGCGCTGGAAAATATTCTTTGAGTCGCTGAATAGACGGCCGACGCCAGGGAGTGGTCGACCGCACGCCTCATCTTGGACCCTGTGCGCGCGTACGTCTGGCTGTTTGACGGCGAGTCGGATCTCTTTTTGCTCGTGTTTCCGGCCAGGAGGCGCCTGCAGAGCGATATCACGGCAATGGCCGAGGAGATGCGCTCGGAGGAGATGGTGTGCACGGCCTTGGCCGACGTTCTCCCGTCAATGGTTGTTTTGAACGCCGTGCGGACGCGTGTTCACCATCCGAAGGACACATAGCGCGGGCTCTGCTTCTGGAGGAGATCCAGTACCTGTCAGCCGCGCTGCACCCACGTGTTTTTGACTCGCAGGCCAGCGATGTGGGTGAGGACTGCGAGTGCGGCTTCCAAGTCATGCGTACCTTCTTCATCCGCTCCCCTGATGTCTTCAATCCCAAAAGGCTGCATGCGATGGGGGATGACGAGCACATGGAGCGGATCCGCGCTCAGTTTTCTAAGTACACGGCCCTTTAGGGGACATTTGCGCGTGTTGCCGCTGCTTCTCGCGAGCCGGGCGCGCCGCTGGACGTGGCCCAGGTGATGAAGTCGGTCTGGCACTTTTGGGGCTTTTGGTCCGTGTACCGTGGAAGCGCCGAGGCACTGCGCCACGTTTTCATGGCTTTGACGGGCATGGTGCCCTCCTCCTGCTCGGTTGAGCGCTCCTTCTCATTGCAGAGGTCCATCCACTCGCGGATGCGCAACAGACTGATGCACGAGAACGTCGCCCAGTTGACTTTTGTGCACACCAACATCATTTTGCTGGGCCGGGGTGACCGGGATATTGAACACCTGGACTTCTTGAAGTCGTTCATGGTAGACGCGGGCGGCGATGAATCTGATGGGAGCAACGACTGGGAGAGGAACGTGGGTGAAAAGACGGTGTAGCATATTACAATTTTCTGTATGCGTGTTTTCCCTTTTGAAAAGTTAATGTCAACACCTCCCCCCGCCCCCGCCCCATGGCAAATGTGAGCGCCACCTCCACCACGGACCAGCGGCGCCAAAAGGGGGGAGTGCTGGCATGCACAGGTCGCGCCCCCGCTGCAACAGGCGCCCAGAGCGACGCGCTCTGCCTGTTTTTCGCCAAAAGGGGGGAGGGCCGGCATGCACAGGTCGCGCCCCCGCTGAAACAGGCCCCCAGAGCGACGCGCTCTGCCTGTTGTCTGTGACCGCCACGGTAGGGTTGGGCTCAGAGCACTAGGAGGCGGAGTTGACAGGGACGAGACCGGTAGCGACGACACCGTCGGTGGGAATCTTCGCGCCCGCCGGGGCCGTCGCCAAGACCGGCGGCGACGGCGAGAGGGCGACCTCCGAGAGTGGAAGGTGGGCCGGCGCCCGCTGACGGTGGGCGACGTCGTGCAGCGCAACGGAAAGGTCAGCCCCGCGCCGTCCGGCTCGGCAGCCAGGAGCGCCCTCAGCAGAAGCGGCGGAAAAGCGGCGACGTCGGAGAGCGGAGGCTGCCCGTCCGACAACGGCGAGGCGCATCTGTCGGCGGCGGCGGCCGCGGCGGTGATCCGAATCGCCGTGGAGGCGATGTCGGCTCTCGTGGGCGAGGCGGCCAACCGTCATGCACGTGGCCGCAAACTGGGGGATCTTCACCTTCTCCTCGAACGAAAATAGGACGCGTCAGGGCGGGAGAGGCTGACCGCGTCAGGGTTCCGTCGCGCGCACGACGGCGCCCCAACGTGGCCAGCGTCAGCGAGGCGGAAGTCGGTGGGGGCGCCATAGTGTAGTTCCACGCCGGCGACATCACGGCGGTCGGCCGTGACGCAGTGGTATCAGCGGTCTGCGGACTATGCAGCAACCTCGAGCTGCGACCGAGTGACGCGGGAGGCGACCGCCCCGACCAATTTCGGGGACATAATCGACGGCGTCTTCACGACATCTCTGCGGCGCCGGCACCCATGGACGCGCGCGGGGCGGCAGATGGTGGTGGTGTGAGCGTCAGTGACGGCGGCGTAGCGGGGCCCACTTCGGGCATCGGGTTTACGGTCATCTAGACGACGGACGTGGCGGCAACGCGTGAGAATATATCCTGTTTGGAGAACGCGGCCGTCATCCGAAGCAAGAGGATGGGCGCGCGCCCGCGAAAGCAGCGACGGTTATCCGCACGCGACGACAGCGCCCGCCCGCGCCGGCGACACCGCCGACTGCGTTGCCCAGTACGCATGGCTTGCGGTGGGCGATCAGACTGGTGAGCCGTTGGCATCGTCGTCGGACGTCTGCGAGAGGTGGTCATCGGCCGTGGCGGCCGAGCCGCTGGCGAGCGCGCCGGCAGCGAAAACGAAAATAGGCCACAGCCATCGCCGTTGCGGACGCCCGCATTCGGGAGTCCGCCTCCCATGCCGGTCCAAGACGGCGGTCCGCCGCAGCGTCTGCCACCCCCCCCCCGCCCCCATGCCGAAGCGACGGTGATGCCTCTTCCGCTCTTTATGGTCACACATCTGGGGGTCACCCCCACAGGAGGCGTCACACCCGCCCCCCACCATCGTCGTCGGTGGCCGCCGTTTCCTTTCCTCTCGGCGACGGCAACCCCCCGCCGCATCTCGGGCCATGCCGTCTACAAAATCCTGTCTGTCCCTGGCGGAGGGCTCTCACTCAAGCGGGCCGCCGCCGCCGCGGCAGTCATGGCAGTCGTTGCCGGCACCGCGTCGGCGGTGCCCGGCGTCCGCGGCGGCGGGCCGCCCTCCGTGCCTCCGGGAAAGTAAACGTTGGTTCTGGCTGCGGACGGGGGAGTCGATGCGGCTGAGGTGGGGCAGGGCGTCATCGGAGACGGCGTTGAGTGGTTGGCAGAGGGGATCAGGTTGCGGGTGTAGCCATTTCCCAAGCGATGTCGACAATAGGGGAGGGGCGGTTGGCAGCCGCCGCCACCTCTGACCGCGGCGGTGACAGCAAGAGCAAGTGAGCATCACGCCACCGGAGGCGGCAGAAGAGGTGACGGGGGCCCCACCGCTGTCTTCATCTGTGCCTCCCTGTGCCGGGGGAGACAGCGCCCGTCAGACTGCCGGAGAGTCCAACAGTCTCCGACCCTTACGCGCCTCATTTTACTTCGACTCTGGTGCGTAGGAGGCGGTGGCGGTAGCGGAAAGATGAGGTCCCCTGGGGCGATGTCCGACAACGGTCACCGGCGGGGGCGCCGGCGGCTGCGGTGACAGCAGCGGAGGCGGCGGTGGGGGAGGGGCGCTGCCGACCGCCGGCCACCCCCTGGCCGTGCTCCTTCCTCCGCCGAGCGGTGAAGCACTCCCTGCACCGCTTCCGACAGGTGCCGACGACCTGCCGCCGCCACCGCCATGAATGTGCCCCACCCGCACCTACATGGTAGCGGCGAAGATGCGGCCCTTTTTGCCCGTATTCGGAGGTGGCGACGCCCGTCGGGGGGTCCATGTCCACCTCCCCCTCCCCGGAATCCCCATCGGTAGCGTATACCGCCCCCTCCGTGGCCCCATCCCCCACTACAGCGACCCCGGCCGGCAGCGGCGGCGGCGGCGCCGTAGGCGGGGGCGCCCCCCCCCCCCCCCCC
>Ga0209093_1001462_pt1 | contig 13409 bp, 15 predicted proteins | sample SidtaG_4_FD_187450 | JGI IMG/M metagenome (GOLD analysis project Ga0209093, IMG submission 187450) | Marine algal microbial communities from Sidmouth, United Kingdom - Sidmouth_Male1 metaG (SPAdes) (version 2) | ecosystem: Host-associated > Algae > Red algae > Unclassified | place: Sidmouth...
CACGCCCTCCCGAACCCCCTGCACGCCCGCCGCCGACACGGCGGCGAAGCCCGCGTCGCTCGTGTCGGCCGCAACGAGGAGGCGGAGTGTGAGAAAAGCGCCATCCACCTGCCCCGCCGGCGGCGTGTCGACCTTCACGCCCATGTCGGTCGCCGCCGACAGGCCCGTGGCGGCCGCTTCGGCGGGGTGGACGGCGGGGACGAGCGCGTCTTCCACGTCAAAGCGGGTGACGGTGCCGCCGACCGCCGCCACCACGTGCACGTCCGTGTCGACGCAGACGCGCGCGCCGGGGGCGGCGCCGCCGGCGCACGCGGGGGGGACGGGCGCGTCCGCGGCGGCTTGGCGGGCGGCGGGTGGGGGGGGGGCGGGGGCGAGGGTGAGGCGCGCCGACGCGAACGCTGCGGCCCCCGCCGTGGCGCCGGCCAGCACCGCCGCCGCCGCCGCCGTCGCCACCACCACGGTGGCAGCCGCCGCGGCGACGCGCCGGCGCCGCCGCCACCAGGACCGCACCATGGCGGCTGGGACGGGAGGGGGCGGGGGGGGGTGGTGGGGGAAGACGGACGGCCCCGCGCCACCGCGCAACGACGGGCGCGGCGCGACGCCCAGCGCCGGCCTGCTCGGCCGTCCCACCCACGACGTCGATCGGGGGCGCGCCGACGACGACGGTCGGCGGCGCCTTGGCCAACGGCCGCTGTGGCGGCGCGGCCGCCGCCACCACCACAGCCGCGCGGCTCGGGCCGCGGACTCCGCCACTGCCGCGGGAGCCGGTTCGGCCTCCAAGGCGGCCACCGCGGCCACCACCGCCGTCACCCCGCCGTCACCCGGCCGCCACGGCCGCAGACGCCGCGGCGGCCGCCGTCTCCGCCGCCTCCCTTCAGCCGTGGCCGCCGCCGCTACCGCGGCCACGACCGCCGCCGCGGCCCTGGCCACCGTGGCCACCTCCGCCACGGCCTCGCCGCCGCGGCCGCCGCCGTCGCCGCAGTCCCGGCCATCGTGGCCGCCTCCGGCACAACCACGCCGCCCCGGCCGCCGCCGCCTCCACCGCGGTCGTCGCCGCCGCCGCCGCCGCCGCCGCCGCCGCCGCCGCCACGATTGACGTCGCGGCCGACTTGTGGGCGGCGGGGGAAGGGATGGGCGGACCCGCGGCGCCCGTCGCGACCGTTGGCGGCGGCGTGTGGAGTTCACCTCGGCCCCCAGAGTGATCTCTGGAGCGATCTCCCGGGTCTACGGCCGCCCACTACCAATCATACAGCTGGAAAAACAGGATAACACGACGAGAAAAATGAGGAAATATTTTTTTTCCAATGAAAGACGTCTAAGAAGATGCCGATGGAGCGCAGGAACGCTGTCAGCGTCAAGGTTTCTCTGTGGCAGTCACCCGAGGGCGTCGCCCGCCAATCATAATCCGAATTTTGATGCAATATTGCTGGAGATCGGCACGAGGCCGTGCATCTGGATCAAAGACGGCCTCAAAGACCAACCCGATGCTGTCTTGAGGATCACTTTCTGACAGTGATCTCGTCTGTGTAGCTTGGGGGGGTAGCCCGTTCCCAGAGACGTCAATACGGTGTCTTACAGTGCCGACCTTGCTGTGGACTTGGCCGTACGCGCATCAGTCTCAATGTCTTAGTCATGCATCGGGCTGCCCCAAGAAATTTATTGTGTCGCCAGATCGTCGACCTGCCATTCCAAGTCGCAGGGCACGATTTAGGTGAGGCACCACACTGTGTCGCCCCCGAATCGCCCCCAAGTAGCTAAATAAGGGCATGGGCAGGACCGCCGACGATCTGGACGACGTTATCGTCTTCTCACGTTCCCCAGAGGAACACTTACAACACCTCGATGAGGTGTTGACACGCCTAAGAAGGGCAGGGGTCGCCGTTAAGGCGGCCAAATGCCAATTCTTTCAAGAAGAGGTGGAGTACCTCGGCCATGTTATCAGGCCGGGAAGAGTACATGTCCTGGATAAGAATCCCCGGGCACTGAGGGGCCTCCGGTATCCGGAGACCCAACCCCAGATGACGAGTTTCTTGGGTATGTGCGGCGTATATGGTCTCTTCGTGGCCGACTTCGCCAAGATAGCGAAGCCACTAACAGCCTTGACGAGCACCAAGCTCCCCAGGAGGTTACCTCCCACTAGGGAGGAGGGGACGAAAGCTGTTAAAGAACTATGAGGACGGCGTTTTAGCCGCCCCCATCCTCGCTCTCCCCAGGTGAGACGGTCACCACATCGTTTATGTAGACGCCAGCTATGAACAGCTGGGTTGTTGCTTACAGAAACAACAACCAAATGGGGAGTATCACCCCATCGGCTACTATAGCCGCGCTCTTCTCCCTGCGGAGAAGAATTACTTCGCCACCGTGATAGAGGCGCTCGGCGTCGTCTGGGCAGCACAAAAACTCTGCCACCTCGAGGTGTGACCTACTTGAGGTCATACCTCGAGGGGGCAGAGTCTTTGGTCCGGTGTGACCACCGGGCCCTACTATCGGAACTCACAAACATGAGCCCGAACGCGCGGATAAACCGCTGGCCACTCCGATTATCAGAGTACACCTATAAGATCCGGCACAAGCCGGGTAAGGACCACAAGGTCGCGGACGCGTTATCGCGTCTGCCCACGGAGGGACTCGACTCGTCTCCCTTGGACGACGATATCCCCGTCCTGGCCATCAAAACCCGGGCAAGTGTCGCCTTAGAGGCCGCATCGCCATCCGAAGCCCCCATGGGGGCGCTAACGGCCCAAGAGATCTTCCTGGGCCAAGCCGAGGATGCGTTCTGCCAAGAACGACGGAAAGAACTGGATGTTCTTTCACCACCCGACCCCAAGTGAAGTCTGCAAGCCTTCTTCTTTCGAGGGAAGAACGGGCTCCTATGCCAACATTCGGTACAAGGGAGGGAGACCGGAGTGGTCATCCTCGAGGCGCTGAAACAGCGCCTCCTACGCTATCAACACCAATCGGTGTTGGCCGGTCACCCCGGCTCGCGGAGGATGTATGACACCCTCCGCCGGTATGTCTACTGGCCTACCATGGTGGTAGACACACGTGGAGCAATGCCCCGCGTGCGCTAAGAACCGTCTCTCCGAGAGGAGGCATACATCCACAATGAGGCTGTTTCCAGCTCTCGAGCCCTTCTCGGGGCTCGCAATGGACCTTTTAGGCCCATTGAATACTTCTAGGGGTGGTCACAAGCATGTGCTGGTCATATGTGACCGGTTTACCAAGTTGACGCGGGCCATCCCGTTACCGGATGCGACAGCGCTGACGGTATCGTCAGCGTTCATCGATTCTTGGGTGGCTGCCTATGGCATCCCCGACTCTGTCCTTACAGACAACGGACCCCAGTTTGCCTCGGTATATTACCCGGGCGTCCTCGGGTTCCTGGGTATAGCCTCTAACTATACCTCTCCCTACCACCCCCAGAATAATGGGCAGATGGAACGATACAATCGCACCTTGGTGCGGCAACTCCGACGCTATGTTGCAGTGCATCAGACAGAGTGGGACAGTCATCTGTCCCTCCATACTACTGCGTATAATACGCAGGTGCGCGTGAGCACTGGGGAAATCCCTGTTGCCTTCGTGAGCCCGAGACGGCTCCAGATTATTGGCATGGAACGCATGCCTCGGCTTAGACAAGCCGAGGAGATAACTGAGGAAGCTTCCACGGCGGCGGAGCAGTACGTTGAGGACCTTAAGGCCCTCATCTCGGCGGTTCGCCGGCAGCTGGGCAAAGCCCAGGCCACGTGTAAGCGGGCGTTCGACGCCAGCACCAAGGAAAAGAACAACTCGGTAAAGGCTGGGGACTGGGTCTATCTAGATGCCCACTCCGGTTCTCCAAAGAAGCTTCGGTTTAAGACCCAAGGACCCTACATGGTGCTACAAACCGATGGACATCGGTTTCTGGTAGAGAGCCCTAAGGGTCTCCGTACGGTGAGCAGTGACCATGTCACTGATGCCCCCGCACCAGCGGCGCGGGATGCCAAGTGGACCCAGGCCCTGGGAGCCCAAGCCCTCTTTAAGGTGCGCGATCAAATTAAGAAGGGCCCTGAATTCGTTTTCGAACGATTTCTCACCCACGGTTGGGATGATGACGGATAATCGAAGGTCCTGGTCAAATGGTTCGGGTTTCCTGAACAGGAAGCCACGTGGCAATTGGCCTCTTCACTCCCTAGGGAGGCAATTCCCAAATGTTGCTTGCGCAAACGTGTCAAGCTCCCCGCCTTTACGCGAGTGTCGCATTACGCGGCCCGGTCCACGCCCCTTGGCCGGCCAGGAGGTCGATGGGGCGCCGGGCGACGCGAATGACGTGTCACGCCCCGGTTCGGACAGGTGGCGCGGTCTTTGCTGGTTGGGATCTTGATTGATTGTGGATCGTTTGCACTTGTATGTCAATTGCTTGAATTATCTGCTTTACAGTAGAGGGGTCCCCTGGTATGGATCCCCAGATCTCCCCAAGGGGAGGCTACTGTGTGGGATTCGGGGCCATTTGGGCCCGCTTGCTCGGTTAGCTTAAGGGGACGGCGGGGCGCCCGTGGCCCGGCTTCCCCACAAAAAGATAACTGCGTTCTCACCTCCTGCCTCCCTCTTTGCGCCTTCGGGTGTTTTCCTAGGTGGCCGTGTCACCGGGCGAGACTAGAGCAAGGGTGCGCTCAGCGCCAGGTCTGGGCGAATGGCTAGGAACCCCTGGAGGCGCTCCGCCGTGTTGACGTCCTCGGACGGCGCCGGCACGACACCCACGTCAACCCGGTACAGGCGCACCAACATGGCGGGTGACAGAAGACTCGGCGGGGGAGCGTCGCCCGGCTTTGCCGAGGGCAAGGCCACGCCCGGGATGACCCCACCGACGGGCGCCGGGCTAGTGCCAGGGGGACCGCCGTGTTCCCCAGAGTGGTCGACTGACGCCGGCCCTACCTCCACGGACCCCGACGACGACATCTTGGCCTTGGTATGGGACGCCTTCATCTTGCCCTTGGCCTTGGTCTGGGAAGCCTTGCCCTTGTACCTGCAACCCCCGCCAACGCCGGACCTCCTCCAGGGGACAATATGGGAACTGGGGATGGTGGGCTTGGTCCGGGGTCCCACGGGGATAGGGTGCGCACCAGTGGAACAAGACAAGGTGGGAGGGAGGACGCACGTGTGGACTCGCCCTCACTCGGGCGTGTACCCTCCCCCTCGCTCTTACCCTGGACAACCCGCGCCTCAAGCCCGGACGACCCTTCACCCCCCCCCAAGGTCCACACACGCGCGGGGAACCGGTCGGCCCCGAGACCGCGACGGACGGAAGCCGGGCACGCACGCCACCCCACGAGACCCACGGGACACCGAAGGGTCGTGACGAGGCGCCGGTTGGGGAACCGCCTGGGCTGGCCCGGGACGGTCTATGCTGATAAGAGAGCTATGTCGCATTACGCGGCCCGGTCCACGCCCCTTGGCCGGCCAGGAGGTCGATGGGGCGCCGGGCGACGCGAATGACGTGTCATGCCCCGGTTCGGACAGGTGGCGCGGTCTTTGCTGGTTGGGATCTTGATTGATTGTGGATCGTTTGCACTTGTATGTCAATTGCTTGAATTATCTGCTTTACAGTAGGGGGGTCCACTGGTATGGATCCCCAGATCTCCCCATGGGGAGGCTACTGTGTGGGATTCGGGGCCATTTGGGCCCGCTTGCTCGGTTAGCTTAAGGGGACGGCGGGGCGCCCGTGGCCCGGCTTCCCCACAAAAGGATAACTGCGTTCTCACCTCCTGCCTCCCTCTTTGCGCCTTCGGGTGTTTTCCTAGGTGGCCGTGTCACCGGGCGAGAGTAGAGCAAGGGTGTGCGGGTGGGTTCCCTCAGCTGGGCAGGTGTCCCTATCTGTTTCTGTGGGCTGGGGTGACACGGCGTTTTATGCGACAAGAACTATAGAGGAAGGCGGCAATCGAGCGACGCTACGATGGGAGCAAATGGTAGTGGCGGGTGCCGGTCTTCCTCCCGATGGGTGACGTCCGGTGACCGCCAGGGGCGCAGCGGCACTAGCCGCAACAAAAAAAAATCGCGACGAGAGTACGGGAAAATAAAGCAGCGGGAATCGGGGACGGGGGGACGGGTGGTAGCGGAAATTGGGGGCCGCGGGTGGGGAAGAAGCGGCCGGAAAGGGCCAAGGGAGGGCCGGTAGCGGCAGGCGGAGGCTGGGGGAGGAGTGGCAGCGTCCAGAGGGGGGGCCGGGGGAAGGGCTGCAGCCGCAGGCGGAGGACGCTGGAGGGGCGGAAGCGGCTGGCGGCGGCCGGCGGACAGACGGAGGGGGGCGGCAGGGGACGGGGGAAAGCCGGTAGTGGCCAGCGGCAACGGTGGTAGCCGCGTTGGAGAGGGAATCGGCGAGGAGCGGCGGCCCCCACCGCGGCGGCGGGGCTGTGCGACCGGCGCACCGAGCGCCCACCGATCGGGGCACGCTGGCTGCCGTGTCACGCACTGTGGGTCGTCAGCTTTGACTAAGTTTCCCAACGGAGCCCAACGGTTCTTCAACGGACGGCCCGTTGGGCCCAACCTGCAAATAAACGCGAAACCGTTGGGCTCCGTTGAAGCATAACGGGGCTCAACGGAGCCACAACGAACGCCATTTCCGTTGGGCATTTCCACCCCATGGGGGAGGGGGGGCTCGCAATGGTCACATGTCGAACACGATAGAGACGCGGCCGGGCCGCGTTAAGGACCCGATTGGTGCATTAAAGTATATCTGACCGATCCTAAGGACTCCAGGCGATTGCAATGAGAGATCGTGGCAATGGTATTTGACGTGTCCTTCAGGCGCGGGACCGCCCGAAGACACGGCGGGAAGCGTAGCAGCTGGCCCAATAGCCGCTTGCACGGCTCTCTGATGAGCCATGTGTCCAAGCTGCGAAGGGGGAGCTCGCGTGTGCCGAGCTGTCCACGTGACTTCAAGCCACTAGTCGCTGCAGTACGACACTGGGGCATGCTGACGGGGACAGATGGTGCTCGGATTACCCTACGCGGCGCTCTTGGGCTGCCAAGAAAAGTGGAAGGGACGGCGAACACCGGCATAGTGTTGCTCCACTGGGTAAGAGGAGCACAGTCTCTGCAGTTCAGCAATAGCAATAGAGCAAGAGACCGACGAAAGTCAAACGTCCCACGGCTAAAAGACATTCCAAAAGTAATGCATTGCTAGGCGCTCAGCGAGCGGGCTGTCCCGCGCGGCAGGGGAAGCCCCAAAGCCCTTGCGCTCCGTCAGCTCCGCAAAGTCGGGCACGACATGGATCACCCGCCCGACGTGGGCTAACGGCGAGCGCGTCGGCTGTGAACGCCTCCATTGACGGGCATGCGGCGGTCGCAGCGGCTGCCCTCTTGTCCCCTTCCCATACAGAAGACCTTACCTCCACAGCAGTCGCACGCATCATTTCGTTCGCTACTTTCGCCATCTTCTGCTTTCACGTCAAACGTGGTTGAAAAGAACATGACACACAGAATGCGTCGTTCTACATATCAGCATGCCCACCAGCCGGTACCGGTCAAGGCCAGCATCAAAAAAGCGCAGCATCACGGCCTGTAGCGCGGGTCAACACGATGCGGCGTAGCTGCAGACAACACGCACCGAACCACGGTGTGCTTCCACCCCCCGAGCCCGCCCGGCCTGTGCACGCAGGACGGGCTTGTTGACTGGTTGGCTGCCAGAATAAATACCAATAAAATGCGACCGATGCTCGACATAACTGCAAAACCACAGTCCACAACATGAGCTCAAGTCGGGTATTCGGAGGCGTGCTTCTCCCGGATGGCGTCTGTGTGGCCAGGAAGCTCTGTCCTTGCACGCGATCGCGTCAGACTCACGCGCTCGGCTCCGTTGGGGCATTTCTCCACGCTCTTCAACGAAGGAAAGGGCCTCAACGAACGCCCCACAGCGCCCAAAAATGGCCAACTAAAAGCAGACTCGTTGGGCCCCAACCTCCAACGGTTTCCCAACGGGAAGGACTTCCGTTGGGCAACTTATTCAAAGCTGACGGTGGGGCGCGCACTGGATGAGCGGCTGGCCCTGGTCGTTTAGGTGCGGCCCACTGGGCCCAGCACCCCCCGGCCGATTGTCAGGCCCCCTTCGCGCAGGTGCTATTTGTCAGCCCATGCACCGTTGACACCACCGTATCCTCCAATCAGGCTCGTTCACGTTTCGGCAAAGAGTAGGGATCGCAAGTCTCAGCCGCGACAGGAGACTGGTGCATGGCTCTGCTTGTGCGGCATCGACAGAGCGTGCCAAGGGCGGGCCCGTGGTCAATTTGGCTGCCAAGAAACGGCCTGCGCATTGACACCGGGCCCTCCAGCCAAAGATGCTGCAGATGATCTGGACTGCTGATGACAACATCTGTGACGAAAGTATGGCTAAAACGATTTGATACGCGATTCAAAGTGGCGAAATCGTGTGTACGAAATCAACTACCCGTGATATTTACTATATACTTGTTTCCCCCTATCCTGCCATTCCTCCTCCGCTCAGATTCCCCACCCGTCTTGGCTTCTGACCTTCAGAATCCGAAGGCTGGCTGTATCCCGGTTCAGGTTGTTCTTGCTGCGATCGGCCAGAATTGAGAAGACTGCAATATGTCTGACCTCCCCGTGACCACACCTACCAGTAGAAGCGCAGCAGCCGTAGCAGTACTGCACAAACCATAAACACACCAAGCAAAATGAAAAGGCCACTCAACTCGATGATTGTGTGCGAGGTGATGGCCTCGGCCTCCACCCCCTCTCCGGTCTCTTGGTCCAAGCAATCGTCGACAAAGTAGGTCGCCTTGAGGCGGGCCAGGATGGACTTTTCCGACAGCTGCAGGATAGCCGTATTCAGTTCCCGCAGCACAGACACCCGCGCCGGCGCGGGCAGCACGAATCCATAGCCCTCCTGCGTCAGCTGGACTGGGACGACGGAAAGGTTGCACGATGTGGTGCCAGTCCGGTACTGTATGCAGCGCGGGGTTGGGGAGCCACCGCATGGTGCGCTCAGGAGGGATTGACAGACGCAAAGCAGCACAAACGTCCAACAGAGCAGCAACGCCGCGGCGTCAGCACCATCCCCACCAAGACGCACCGTCACCCCATCCCACACATCATCACAAACAGCTGCCGAGACAATACAGGAAGGACCCAGACGTACCTCAAGCAGCGGTCGGTCTGTTAACCACCCGTCTCCAATCTGTCGAAACAGCAGTGACTCACACTCCTCTGGGACGGTGCAAGTCAGGTACGGTTTGCCGCCAACCGCCGCTCGGCCCGTGATGTCCCCACCAATGCCGCCGCCTGCGACCTCCCGCAGCAGCCACTCTTCCGAGGCGCCCCCCGCCAACACGGCGATGCGGTGGAGGGGCAACACGCCGCTGCGGATGTCCTCCACGCTGCTGAGCTGCACGGACGCGACTGCTTCGGTGGAAAGGAAGGCGCCGAGCTCGGCAGTGTAGGCCATGGCTACGACCAGCACACCCGTGACAAAGGCGACGGTGACAAGGCGGCCTTCGGCGGTCTTGGCAGCAACAAACTGGCGGCCGCCGACGGCGACCATAGCCGCGTGCCAGATGGAGAGTGCCATAGAGCTGAGGGCGGAGCGGTCACGAAAGTCGGCGTTGCCCACCTCCCGGGTGCCCTCAAAGAGCATCATGAGCAGTCCATAGGCGACCGTCAGGGCAACGACCAGCGCCCACACGCGCAGGTCAAGCGGCGCCAGGAATCGCCATGGGGACGTGCTTGTGGCCGACCCCCGCACCATCACCTGCAACGCCGACTGCCAATACGGGGTGGTGAAGCTGACGTTGGCCGCCCGCGCCGACGTGATGGAGATGGCTCCAATGGCCATGTCAAACTGCGGCTCCTTCGCATCATACGGCTCATCGCTGTCGAGCGCCGCCTCTGCCGACGCGTTGCTGGCGAGTGACGCGCTGCCCGCCCCCCCGAACTGGTGCACGGGGATGCGGCCGCCCGGCAGCATGGACCGGAGCACCTCCGAGGTGCCCATCCCCTCGGGCGCCGCAAACAGCTCGACGGTGAAGGCGAGCTCCTCGGCCATGCGCAGCAACACGTCCACGGAGACGCCAAAAAAGCGGTCGTTGCCCGACCGCCGTTCGTCGAGTTGCACAAAAGGGGCGAGAGGCTTGACAATCACCCGCAGTGTCCCCTGTCGGCCGCGGAGCGACGCCCGGTCGTACGGGTACTGGCGGTTGCGGGACGTGGAGCCGCCCGGGAATTGCTGCCACGCAGAGGGGAGGGATTGGAGCCACGCGCCCGACGTGAAGTCAAAGTAGTCGATGCGGCCATCCCGGGCGGTCGTGTAGGCATTGTCCAACGCCCCCGCCGGCAGCGCATCCGTGTAGCTCCCATTGGCGATGGGCACCCACACCGCGTCGCCGCCGCGCGTCTGCAAGTTGAGCACTGAAAATCCGCCTTGCGCCTTGGACCGAATGCCGTCCAACTCGTCGAGCGTCACGCGGCCACTAGCGCCATGAAAGTCCGTCGCCGCAAGCGCAGCGGCCAGTTCATTACCAGCTTCCCACGGGGAGCCCCACACGCACTCGGTGCCGGCGGCAACGGGCTTGTCGGGGTCGGCCAAGGCCGGGGAGAGCGAGAAACCTTCGGGCGCCACCCCTCCGCGGTCGCGGATGACCTTGTCAAGCGCCCGCGCCATGGCAACGACCGCGTCGTATCCAAACAGCAGGTACTCATCGAGCACCTGGGAGCGGAGCATGTCCGTCCCGGCACCGGGATAGTCGGTGGCGTTGAGTCCACGCCACCGTCGCTCAAACACTTCGGCCGCCAAGTTGGGCGTCAACGACGCTTGGCGGATGGCGAGTGTGCCGATCGCCCGGATGGCCATCGTCGTATCCCGTTCGACGGTCACGTCCACGTTGGATATCAAACCCGGCGTCTCGTCATTGTGGATCCCGTCAATGACAAAGCTGCCGCTGTCAGCGGTAGAGGCGCTGCCATCAACTCGCTCGTCGCCCATGTCATTGGCTGCCACGGCAGCCTCTGCGTCTGGCGTCACCGGCACGTCCCAAATGTCATTCTCGGTCCCCCCGTCCGACAAGATCCACTGGTGTTGGTCATTGACGAGACCAACCTTTTCAGCCTCCCGAAACAGCCGAACCGCTCGCCCGCCCAAGAGCAGCGCCCACACAATGATTACCCGTGGGGAGGCGGCCGCAAATTGGGCCAACACCGTCTCGGGCTCGTTGACGTTGAGCGGGAGGGCGACGACCACCTCCACCGCCGCGCTGCCGTCCACAAGGGCCTCATCCGTCGGATCGGTGGCCATCACCACCCCACCCCGGCGCTTGTGGACGGCCGTCAGGATGGCGTGCAGCCCCCCCTGCCCGTACGCATCGGTCGAGTAGAGGATGCCGATGCGTTCTGGCATTTCCGCGTCGGCATGGACGAGCAGCGCCGCGGTGGCCGAATCCTCATACCGCACCCCCTCTCGGTAGTGCTTCATCGCCCGTACGGTGCCAAGGAGTGCCCGCGCGTGCGCGTCCGCCCCACCCGGGAGGAGGAGAAGGAGGCGGCGGAAGGTGGTGGCCGCCTCAGCGGCGGCCTCGTCCAAATCCGCCACCCGCGTGTCGGCGATGAGGGCGGTCGGCGACAGCGTCGGCACGTTGTAGGCGGCCGCCGAGACGACCGACGCAAGCCCCGACGCGACCGGCGACGTGAAGGGGCCGAGGATGCCGTGGATGGGGGGGTTGACCGGGCCCGACGCGACGGTCTCCCCGTCTTTGCCTTTCAGTTGGGGGGCGAGGAAGGCGCGGCAGAGGGTGGTGAGGCCGGTGAGGGACTGGGGCGCTTGCGCGAGCGGCAGCAGGTCCAACTCGATCCGGTGGCCGGGGAGGATGTGGGCGTCACGGTTGACATCCTCCTGCGCGAGCCGCATCACCGACACGAGCGACGTCATGAGGCTGGACGCTTCATACGCGTGGGGGATGAGAGTGGCCAGTCGGAGGACGGGCAACGGCGCACCTGCGGCCGCCTGCGATGCTGTCTTTCCAACGGCGGCGGCGGCCGCCGCCACGACCGCGGCCGCCGCCATGAGCGCGGCGGCGGACATCCGATGGCCCCGCCGTCGTAGAGAGCACGGCGGTCGCGCCACGGTGCCGCCTCCGCTGCGCCGCAGGCGGGTCATCTCGACCGCCCTGCAGGCCGCGTCCTTTGCGGCACGCGGAGGCGCCAAGCCGACGCTTCATCTTGAGCTCGCCACGCGCGGCAGGAGGCATGAGCTTTGATCCCGGGGAGTACAGTATCGGTCTCAGGATGGTGGTGCAGGGCCAACGTCGCCGCACGCGGCAGCAACACAGAACACCGAACAGAACGGCCTGTTGGGGAACAGGCCAACAGACGCCCATCTCATGGGCCGGTTGTTCGGGCAACAGAGACCGAACAGAATGCGATTCTGTTCGGCGCAGCCGTTCGTCTATCTCGAGGGGGGCCCGTGCATGCATTCGGCTCTCCTACGCGCAACGGTTCCATGAGACACGATATGCATACTGACTACAGTCAGTTAGTGTCTGAACTGCGACTCAAGTGAGCTGCAGTCTTTCTCCTCTGCTGGGCACCCTTTGTGGCGATCGTATTCTGCCCACGTGGCACCCAATTTGCGTACGTGGCAGACGATCGCAGACCAGAATCGGCCTTGATCGCACCGTAGAGGCCGGTCGACCTACATTCGTTACTAGGCACCGTGCCTAGGAAAGGCTGTCACAGCAATGGAGAAAGACTGTAGCCGTGCGACTCATTTGAGTCGCAACGGAAATCGTCGAGTCCAGCCATTCCACATGTGAAAACGGCCGACTTGGTGCCGGCAAACCAGGCCTCACCGAAAGGATTTCGGCAAGGGTATTCTCCGAGTATTATTTTCTGGTATAAGCCTCATACCCATACTCGGTGAATGACCAGTTGCCAGATACTCGTCAAAGCGGATCACGGAGGGTATCAAAGAGTATTTAACCCGTACTCTCGATTTTGAATATTCCGATACTCTTGACGGCCACCCGAATGGAAATTCCTGCCACAAATCTATGCGTGGCAAACTGCAAGGAGGCAGCGTGTGGGAAAAATGGCCAACATCACACATCCTGCATGCACTCGAAGCGTGTCGCAGCTCACCATCCATCTTCTTGGGCCCTCGGGCGCCCCTCCAGCGAAAGTTCTTTATCCCTTCCTCCGTCGCGCCTTCAATCCTGGCCCACCACGCAGCACGGTGGTAGTCGTCCCCACACCGCTCCCATTTGTATTGCCTGACAAGTGAATCATGCTTAGAGTTGTGCACTGTCGCATTACGCGTCCCAGCCCACGCCCCTTGGCTGGCCCGGAGGTCGTTGGTACACCGGGTGACGCGAATGACGTGTCACGCCCCGGTTCGGACAGGTGGCGCTGTCGGTGCTGGGTGGGATCTT
>Ga0209093_1001464_pt1 | contig 13391 bp, 19 predicted proteins | sample SidtaG_4_FD_187450 | JGI IMG/M metagenome (GOLD analysis project Ga0209093, IMG submission 187450) | Marine algal microbial communities from Sidmouth, United Kingdom - Sidmouth_Male1 metaG (SPAdes) (version 2) | ecosystem: Host-associated > Algae > Red algae > Unclassified | place: Sidmouth...
AATGCCTGCATTTGACGAGCCCGAAAAGACCTGAAAGCGATTAAACTTTCATTAGGAAATTCGTGTATTTCGATTATGCTCTGCAACCGCTTACTCTGCAACCGCCAATTTTTGGAGGTCAGCAATACATTTTGTTTCAATATTTGTTTGATGAGGTCAAGGACCATGTCGCCAAAAGCCCGAAGTGTGGTACCTTCTCACAAATTTGTTGTTCTCAATCCTTTTGCCACAGCGTCGTAACGAGGACGGGAGGAAGCGCCCGAACGTACTGTTTTGACCATCTTGTCGCACTCCGCTGGTTGAGCCCTGGTGAGAAAAATGGCTCATGGGCGCCAACTCCTTGGCCTGTGGCGCTGCGATACGTCCCTCTTACATAGCGCTCCGACACGATAAGAGGTCCTCACACATGCCTTCACGCCGATTTCCGGATTGGGTTGCACGTGTGCGCGCACGCACTTAGCACGAAAACACGATTCTGTGAGGTACCCGAGTTTGGACCCACTGCGCTGTTCTGCGGGCCCCGCGGAACTGCAAAACGTGCGGCGAAAGAGCCTGAGGCCCGGACACCATGCACTTTGGCTCGTCGGCAAGTACGGTCAGCCACTCTCTTCACTGCTTCGCACACGGTCGGGGACGACTTATCGCGATCCTCGACGCTTGTCAGTATCGGCAATTGTGATGAGCAGCGGTTCACCAGTCCGATGGTTGGCCAATATACGCGCTGCAGAAAGGAGCATTGTGGCTCTGCCAGCGAGTGTGCTGCTGAGAGGCGTCTATTTCCCAAAAGATTTCAGGCCCTGAACCTGGCAGCAGCCACACGTTGGTCTGGTTCTTTGGCGATGAGCCCAGTATCTGCATTACGAACCGCCCCCCATGGTCTGCTCTCACAAACGCCAGCTCGCCCGCGCTGCTGGCTGCAGGGTCATCCGTCCCGCCACCGATATCCTATGTGCAGGAGTACACCAGCCTCTGCTCTCTGAAAGGACGCTGTTACGACACTGGCGCTTCCTCTGTCATGCGTGCCACACTGAGCGCCCCTGTTTTTTCCAGGAGGTACAGTACCCACAGAGTCCACGCATCCCGCACCACATCAGTACAGTCCTGCAACTATTTCTTGCCTGCAGAAGTGGCTGCGAAGCAGGTTTGCTGGGTAGTGGGCAGTGTTAGGTACTGTGTATTATTTTCCGGGTGAAGCAGAGAAGGGGGGGGGAGAGGGGAGGGTGCGGCGGTGCAGGAAAGGATGAAGCCAGACCGGCACGGGGGCTTCGGCGGCGACGTCGTTTTTTTCTGCCACTGGTACGAGTGGGGGGGGTTCATGCACTCGCCCTCTGGTAGAGCATTCATGCGCAGGGACAGGAATCTGGCAGACGATGTCGGCTGCGGCGGTGGTCAGAGGGAGCACCGACGATAGCGACGCGTCGTGCTGCGAGAACTTCCTGCTTTCCTCCCACCCTCTGCCCGAAAGTGGGCGCAAGCATTCCACAGGAGTTCAAGTATCGGATGAGACTGTCCGATCCAATCTCTCGGCCACACGATCTGATCTTCTGGCCACCACTTCGAAAATACAGAACTTGCAGCACTGTACTCGGTTTGATAGAGCTGACAAGATCCTACTTCAGAGCCATAACAAGCTCTGGTCCTCGCTCTCGACTAAACTCTTCAACCAGAGCTCTTCAGTGATTGCTCTGTGCTGCACATTTTCGCACAGTAGTAACAGTAGTTTGCTCCTGCCTATGAACGCTTCCCGCCCGGATCCCCGCCAACCCCGCCACTCCCGCACGCCCGCCAACCCCACCACTCCTGCACTCCCGCCTACCCTTCCACTCCGGCACCCCCGCCAGCCCCGCCGATACCACACGCCCGCCAACGCCGCCACCCCTGGACCCCCGTCAACCCCCTTCACACCCGCTACCCCCCGCCCAACTCAGCACCCCCGGCACCCCCACCGCTGGCTCTGCAGCAACCACACGCCGTTGTTCGCAACGCAAAAAAACCACCAACGGCAGCCAGTGCACGACGAAAAGGAGTGAAAATAACACATAGCAGTGGTCAGACGCGTGATCATGGGGCTGACCACTCAGCGAACAGGCACCGTTGCGCATCATGTCCACCCGGCCGATGCAGTGAGCACTCCCACACACATACACCACTTACACTCTCAAGTCACAGCGACAGTGCAAAGGCTCACCACGTACAGGTGCAGATTAGGCGTAATCAGGATAACGTACACAACCTTCGACGAATACCGCGGGAAGGGGGGGGGGGCAGCGACCGAGGTGGGGGCAGCGACCGGTGATGCGGAATAGGTGGCGAGCAACATAGGGGAACCGTTGGCCAGCTGCTGGGCGGAACATGAGGGAAGGATGGTGGGCGGGGGGGGGACAGGGGACGAGGGGGACACGAAGAGGGGGACGGAGCGGTTGGCGTGGTCACGCAGCGACCACGGAGGGGTGGACGGCTACGGGCCACGCAGCTGAGAGTGTGCAGGGGTGACGAGATTTCGCAGCCGCAGCCATGGCTGAGTCGAGGGCGCCGCCTCACCTGTGCGCGCGGCCAACCCTTGGGCTGCGGACGCTGCTCCATGGCCGCGCCGATTCGTCGGGACGCCACAAGAAGGAGAAAACCCAGTCAGCGATGACGGGGGGGTTGCGGGAGAGAGGCTCCGTAGCACGCGGGCGGGTGGTGGCGGTTGGTCGATGGGCGGTTGGCGTAGCGGGGGGGTGGAGTGGGCTCAGCAGACCTGCTCTGCTCAGCAGATCTGCTGAGCCCACTCCGCCACCCCGCTACGCCAACTGCCGGCACCCTCGAGGGCGTGCGGTGAAAACCCCAGGGTCCGTGAGTTGACATGTCGAGTCACGAAGGCAGGTGTGGAATCACGTTGGCAGATGTGGTATCACGAAGGATGATGAGCCAATGGGGTGTGAGTATTTTTGCAGCTTTGGGGTGTCCATTTGCGCAGCTTATGCCCCCCCCCGCTTTGCGGTGTTCGTTTCCGTGACATTTAGCCTCCCCACATCCGCAGTCTTCGTTTCGTGCACTTTCTTCTCGCCAACGCGAAGTGGCTTTCCACTCAGTGGCCGACGCGGCTGGGGCGGCTTCCGACCAAGTCCCAGCCGTTGACTTGGCGGCTGGCTGTCTGCGTCGACAGCTTGCCGCTTGGTCGCCTCTGGTGGCTCTCCCCTGCTCCCTCCACATTTTTGCCCTCCCCCTCCCCTTCCCCCGCTCGCCCCGTCTTCCTCCCCCATCCCACGGACCCCTCCCCCCTTCGTGCACGCCTCCTGCGCCTCCTGCGCCTCCTGTGCATGTACTTCGGCACCACTGTTGCACTTCGGGCGTCGCTTTGTCAATCGGGCGGGGTCTGGCACTTTTTGACGCACCAGTCGCCATGCCCTTTTTTTCGGCGGATCTGCTGCCGAGTGTCAACACGCTGAAGTACACCTTTATGCAGCTCGACGTCGCAGGTGCCGGTCGGTGCAGCTTTGTCTGTTGTGTGCGTGCATCCGTCGGTAACGTCGTTTTGCTACACGCCGCTTCTTTTTCTACTGACCAGCCCAATGTCATCAACAGCCGCGCCTCCCGGGCAACGCACGCTTTGTTTGTGGCTGTCGGAGCCGACGGCGGACTGACGGTCACGGGCGACGACACCGCCACTGGGGCACTGGCGAGCCCCGCTCCGGCGCCTGCGGACGCTTTGACGGCCCCAGTTGGGAGTGGCGAAGCTCCATCAGCCACCCCCGGGGCGGCAGCTCCCTCTTTGGAGATTGCAGCAGGCGGGGCTTCGACAGCCAGCGTCTCCCTCTTGCAGTCGACGGCCTCCCCGCAGACGGCGGCGTCCCCAGCGTCAACCAACCGACGGACCGGAGAAGCAGCGCCTGCCACGTCGGAAGTGACGCCGGCGAACCTTCCAGCGCTTCCCCTACTCGTTTTCATCCCGGAGCTGGTTGGCGGAGACGGCAAGCAAGATGCAAAGGAGGATTAGGTTCCCCCTAGGCTACAACGCGACGTGCACTCGGCGGCCGGGGTCCCGCACCGCACGCGGTTGGCCGCTATCACGCGCTCGCAGGAATAGGAGGTGATATTTTCGGACGCGTTTGTGAATGGCGTGAGAGCGAAGTTGCACGGGTCCGAGCGGCAGGTGCTCGTTTCGGATTTGCTCCAGTTCTTCGAGCTCATGGCGGAGTACGTTGAAAGAGAGTTGGCCATCACGCAGGTGGTGTGTGCGCACATCACGCCTGTCGCCATTCTTGGTGTGTCAGAGAAGCTGAAGGTGGTGGTCAGGCGCAAGGCCGACGCGGAGGTCGTCGCGCGCAAGGTCGTCAACAGGTCGCATTTGCGTGTGGCCGGCGGGTTCGCCCTGATCTGCTACATGCTGCATTTCAAGGACAATTACTTTACGTTTCTGCTGGACCTGTTTGCTTCTGGCCCGCGCGTCTTTGTTGAGAAGCGGCTGTGCCCCAGGTCGAAGAACGTGGATAGGAAAGATGAAGCGTCGGCCGCGGCCTACGAAAGCAGCCTTGGACGCAATTCGGGAAATGGTGCCGGCGACGGCGGTGCTTGCTGCGGACGTGGCGGCGCCGGTGAAAGTGGCGGTGGTGGCGGTGGCGGCCCCGGCGACGGCAGCACGGGGGGGGGGTCGCACGCAGGAGGCGACGGAGACGCCGGTGGCCACCGGGAAGGGGACTTGGTTCCAGCGCGCAACGACGGCTTCGCTGGCAACTCGGGGGAGCTGTCGAGAAATGTCCAAGGAGGCGAACGCGGTGTCACTTCGCCGCCTACCTCAGCAATTGGATGTGACCGAGGAGGCGGAAATCGTGGCAATCCGCCGCTTTCCCCAGCCATGGGTCGTGGCCAAGGGCGCGGACGTGACGCCGTCCCGCCACTTGCCCCAGCAGTTGGCCGCGGCCCAGGCAGTAGACGCGGCGCACCCTCCAGACCCGGTGGACACGACAAGGGTAATGCGGCCCCTCTTGCGGCTTCCCTTGGTCGCCCTACTGCTGGCACAGGTGGTCTGGGCGCAAGCGGTTCTGGCCGTGTTGGTAGGATCAGGCCTACGCCGCCCGCGAGTGCCGGTGAACATGCGGCTAGTGTGCGACGCCAAGCCGGCGACGCAGACGTAGCTGGCGCTTTGGGCCGGTCAGGTCGTCTCCGCTCTTCTCCGGGTAACTGTGCCAGCCCTATAGCAGGAATGCTGGACGCTGAGGCAGGCGGTGGGTATTGGCACCCCGTGTTTGGTGTGCTGGCCGCAAGGTCGGAAGCCAGTGACGAAAGTGGCTTTTGAAGGCCTTGCTCGTCGCGACACAGTCGTCGAGGGCCCTATTTTTTTACTGCCCCGAAGTACAGGAGTTGTACTACCATGGACGCGTAGTTGGTAGTGTGATGGTCGACTGGAAGTGTGCTCTCGTAGCCCACACAGACTTGGAGCCGTTGAGGTCGATTCCCAGTGATGTTGGTGAGGTGCCGTGCTGGGCTTGGGACATTGGCGCATTGACCGAGGAGACTCTTGGGCGGGTGTCTCTCTACACACTCGTCTGGGAGACGCGCATGACAGGATACGCTGTTCTTCTTCTTTTCAGTGAGCAGGGGCCGCATTGTTTGCGGACTGGGCAGTCACCTTGCCTTCCGCGAGTGTGGTTCCCTATGATCTTGGATGGTCCTTTTCACCTCTTTGTGCCGTGTCGCTTCTCGATCTTTCTGTGCGTTTCTTCTTGAGCAGGCCGCGTGCCAGTCTTTTGGACCGTGTTCCTGTTGCTGACGCCAAGGTGCTTGGGACGGCCGCCGATCTCAAGTCTGCTCCCCCGTCGTCCGAGCTCAAAGGTTTACGCGGCTTGATTTCTAAGTGCATACTCGCCTTCGTTTTGCATGACGTTAGCGTGGCTGGTAGCTGCGGCAACAGGGACAACCCGGCAATGGAGCTGCTGTACAACATCGACGCTTACTAATACCTGCTTCACCCGCACTTCGCAGCGAGGGGCGTGTATCATCCGAAGATCATGCGCCAGCTTTGCTTCGACGACCGTGGGGCGCCTCAGCGGCTCGCGGTATTTTGGAACGCTCGCTTTGTATCGGCCAGTTCAGATGTGGGTCCTTGTCGAGAATAATGTTTTTTCGCTCTATACTGAGCATCAAGATGTTTTGAACGCGGAAGGTGGAAAAAGTAGCAGTGATGTGCGCTGTACGGGGTTGCTAGGATATAAAGGGGTACTCATGAAGCTCATGGTCATCGATAGGGGCGAATTAACAAGCATTCTAAATTTTAGGAAGCGGCAAGGACCGATAAACGGTGACTACAGGGTGCCTACATCTATGAGCGGCCGACCATCGGCACTTGGGTCAATGCCGCACTCCAACAGTTTCTTGTCGTAGTACGCCGCGGCACAACGGCTCCCCTACGAGACCACGGCGGAGACCTCTCACACGCAACAAGGAAAACGAGCACACCCGAGGACAGAGCCGTGTACACCAGCCCGCAGGTGACCCAGTTGTCCAACTCTAAGTCGGTCTCCACCGCCTCAAGCGTCAGGCCTTGCGACCGATGGACCGTCATGGCCATGCCCAGAATCAGTGCAATTTGCTCATAATGAGCGACCTTGTCCCCCGCTGAGTTGCACGCGGAAAACCGCGCACGGGTAACCCCCACCACCTTACCGCCAAATTCGCACATGGCCACGACCACCTCCTCGGCCTCGAGGCCGGTTAAGAACGTGAGGCAGACGATCTCGATGAGGGTGCCGCGCGAGCCCGGCTGCACGCCCTGCATTTTTGGCTTCAAGATCACAAAGGCCGACGGCTTGAGCGCCAGCGACGGGTTCAGGCAGATGCGCAAATCTTCTACCGCTTCCTGCATTAGCACCGGGCCAGCAGCTTCGAAGTCGTCCCATGTCTAAACGTTTTACAGTGGCGACTCCGTGGTCATGAACATGGCCTTGTTAATGTCAAGGACGACGTTCTTGAGGATGCGCAGCTTCGTGACGGGCCCATAGAAGGCGCTGGTCCAGGTGGCATTGATGCGCTAACTGGTTGCGACAACGGCTCGGCCCCACCGCACCCGGTCGAGAGCCGACTGGAAATCGGCGTCGCACGCCTGCCGGTGAGAGCCCGTCAGGCAGACGACCGAGCCCACCGACCTGCCTAGTGTCGCGCGCCATGACGAGCAGTCGAACACAAACCTGTCCATCGAGGTGTCCGTGACCTTGATAGGAGTGACCTGCAAAGGATCTCCAGAAGCTACCAATTGGCAATCACGGACAGACAGAGAGGTAAATAAATCAGAAAGCAGCGTCAGTGGACGAAAACAAGTTGAAGTCCATAAAGAGCATAAAGAAAGGCGTCCTGAATGTGACAGATACAATTTGCAAGATGGACGCAGAGCCGAACCAGACGTACCAACCACGGAACAGCCAACAAAGGGACGGTGCTGCAAAACTGAGGGGGCAACTCGCCGAATCGCAAAGGCCATCCGCATGAAGAGCGACGAAGAAATGGTACATACCACGTCCACAAACAATACCCGAGCGGCATTGAGGCGCGAGACGACGTGGGGTCTCCCAAGAGTCTCTTTGAGCCACGCCTGGCTTCTCAATGGCCGCGTGTCCATCCCGAAGAGAGAGTGTAGGGTTTGACCTTCAATGAGAAATGCCGCCGAGCCCGCCAGCGCCCCCACCGCGACATGCTCAGCCCCCCACTTGGCTCGCGCCGCGGTGATCATGCGCCGCATCACCTCACTCTTCCCAATCTCCGCGCGACAAACAAAAGTGCCATTAGCGCCCGACAGAGCCATCGCATATGCCCGCTCTCGAGAGGCATCCACGGGGAAAGCAACGGCAGACCCGGCGTTGTCGTTGCACATGGCGTCTGCAAGAAAGGATGGAAAAAGAAGCACGAAGTAACGAGACGCGTCGAAAATGCCCTGCCAACAGTTTTTTCCACAAAGACGTATCATACATGTAGCCAGTACACTCTCGAGGTCACCGCCAACACCAGAAAAGGCGCCAACAGCTGGAAAAAGACGCGTCCGACACGCGGGCAGGTGCTGTATGCGCGTCGTCGACCCCCGCAAGCATCTAAAACGGGGAAGAAGGGCATCATCACGCGCACCGCCGTGGCCGTCTTTAAGGCTGGCTTGCTGTCAGACGCTCGGGTCAAACGGCATGCATCGTCCACTGTGCACCCCAGTGTGCGGCTGCGGCCAGCAGCTCTTGTCCGTCAACGGCCATCCAGAAAACACAGAGAGTGTTGGAGGCAGCGCTTACGTTGCGTCAGCGGGGATCCAAAATCGCCACGTGAACCCCGCGTGACTCAACTTTGCTCCTGGGGGCGCGCTGACCACGCAACCGGTGCCGTTATCCACAACTCGACGTGCTGGAAGAGCGAACACGCACCCATATTGACAGTCTGTTCACGCAAAGAGTATCGTGGCACCCCCTGGACTGCAATCACTCCAAGCTGTCGCTTTCGAGTGCACAGGGTGACACACGATGGGAGCGTTTGACAACTGCTTGCTCTCGTCAACTGCCTCTCTGGCCGTTGTGTCCGGCCAATCAATCGCCGTGATCTCTCAATTTGTAAAGCGATCTACTTGGATGCGGAGACTTGGAACGCTTTTGGTCCGGCTCGTCGCTTTCATTTATCATTCTGGGACCCACAGGTCCTGGGCGAGTGGGAATGGTAGAAAGAGCGGCTCGAGAGACCGGATGGCAGACTCCTCAACTGGTGCAATCGGTGGACACATTCTGGCCTGTAGCAAGAGTCTGTACCAGCGGCCTGCATCGGTGGCCACCCAGATAGTCCTCCACACCACTGCATGTCGCTGATCCCTTCGATTCCACGACGACAACCAGCAATTCTGCGTGGGCACTAGCAGGCGCACATGAGACGCGCGAAACGAGCTCGCCAAGTGCACTTATGAGGTCTTGAATGATACTTTCAGACACTTTTGGGGGTCGACATGAAGATAGCACCCCCCATTTATTGATTCTGTGGTGAGTGGACAGTGAAATCCGCTTTCCTTGGCGTAGCCGGGCACGTCCTTTCCCCCTGCCTGATCGTCCCGAAGGCCCGTTCCGGGACACAGGCAGGCGTTTGTGACGACGTTTGTGACAAACGTGGTCGAACGCTGGTTGGCTGAAAAATGCCACGCGTCTCATGTGGCCAGATCGATCCCAGGCATGCCTGGGTTGCGCCACTCGGCCAGAGCCATGTGACGACGCAGGCCTGCCAGCGTTCCTGGAGAATGGGAAGCGCTGCTCAATGGAATTAGGCGGCAACTCTCTGTCGCACTTCTTTTTATGAACCCGTCAGGTCGTCGCCGGCCGCTAGTCGGTGGGCGCGCCGCCGTGCTTCAAACGAGCTGAAATTAGCACGGTGCACGCATGCCGCGTGCAGAGCAGCTGCGCGCAGCCTGTCCAGATGGTCGCTGTGTATTCGTACGACTCCGCACCAATGTTTTCCCGCCACACTCTGGGCGTCTGCTTCCTTCGGGCTCTGTGAGGGGACAAGCAACTGAGGGCGTATCGTCTCGAATAGGAGCGTTCGTAGTTTGATGCAGCCACGGGGGCACGAATCGAACAGTCTCAGCTGTCGGTCACCCACTCACACGTCCGGGGGGGGCTCTCGTGCATCCTATGTGGTTGTTTGTTTCGATGCACACGCCGTTGGAGTTCCAGTGTTCAAGTGTTCAAGCGCTGGGCGGGTACGTGGTGGAGCACCGGCGGCAGGAGGGGGGTGCTCGGGTGGTGCGAGGGGCACGGGGGAGGTGGCACGGGCACACAGATGCCTCGGACCTGGTGCGGGGGGCTTGCAGCGGGGGAGAGGGGGCCCACCCGGGCGAGAGCACATTGTGGGGACCAAACATGTGGGGTGAGGGGCGGGGAGAGCGTTGCAACCAGAACGGGCGCCGACCGACTGCCCTGCTGAGCGATTCTCGGACCCCCGCCGCTCGCTTCACCCACTCCCTTCTCTACATTCCTTTCACAGCAGAAAGCGCTACGACCACACTAAGCACGTGCACGCGCAGCCAGTGAGGGGCGGGGTGAGTTCGTCAAGTGACGCCGGTCGGGGGGCGGGGTGTGTTCATCACGCGACGCCGGTGGTGAGGCGGGGTGCATTCACCACGCGAAGCCGGTCGAGTGGCTGGGTGCGTTCATTGTGGTCATGCGCACACAGCACGTTGAGCGCACATCGTGAGGCGGGTCCGTACATGAGTGGGGGGGACATCATGGTAGCGCTTCCAGCGTGCAGATCTCAGCTGTCCGACTGACACACGGATGCTCGCCACTTCCGTCAGTTTCCAACTCATTTGTTTTCTCTCCTTCTTTTCTTTCGTCTTTTATCTTCACGGTCGCGCGAGGCCCGTGACATATATCCGTGCAAGCACAGTCAGGGTGTATTTATCCCTCCCGCACAACGCACCGTCCGTGAATCGGACTCGCCACACACCCGCAAGACCGATTTGCTCCCGCTCTTTTGCTCCCGCCCATCTTCCTCACCACAGTGAGTCCTGGTGGATGCGAGGCGTCCGCGATGGCGCGCCGTCGCGGCTATTTACTGGGGCGCGTGCGGTTTAGAAGTTCGACGGTCAGTGTGGCGTGGGCGTGCCTTGAGGCCGGCGCCGATTGCACTGCTGGCGAACAGCTCGCCGCCGCTCCCCGTTGACAGAGGCACGAACCTCCGTCCCCGCGGGCCGGGCTGCTCAATCGTCATGTCGGTGGGGGGGGCGGCGCTGTCGGCAATGCGCAGTGGTGCGCCCCTGACCGGAAAGGGAGAGGGGAAGGGGGGGATGCCGCGTGGCCGTCGCTCCAACCGCCTTACCCGCTGCCGCACCAACACAAATTGCAAAAGGGATGGGCGGGGGGGGTTGTTGGGACGAGCGAGTGACAACTCGCCGCTGATGGCTTCCCGCGCTTTTTTTGGTCGCCCTCACACGGCCACCCGCACCAAACTCCGTTTTTTATTGGCCTGTACGGTGTGCAGTGATGAGATGAAGGCGGGATTCCCGCGTGCGGCGGCGGTGTATAGGCCGTGGCGGGACCTTCCTCCTTCCGCGCGCGTCTTTCACCCCCTTCCACTGCCAAGCGGACATCCCTGCCCTCCCGCGCGACGCCGCGCAGCGGACCCGCGCGCCGGGGAAGAAGGGGTGATGATAGGAGGAGCGGGTACGGGCGTGCCCGGGGGCGCCACCGCAGGGTGTGTTTTGGACTACAGATGTGGGGGGGGTTTGTTTTGGGTATGCGGCCAATCCGGGATGAGGGGGGAGCACATGTTGGTACACCGTCGCCGTGTGGGGGGAGGGCGCGCGCCCCAGGCTGCTTTTCAGGGGAGGCTCACTTTCCTCTGCGGGTGCGGTCTCATCGCGCGCACGCAACCAGAGCGGCGACCACTGCCCCGATTTTCGAAAGTACAACAACGGCAACTCCGTGCTCCATTATATGTATGTTACGTATAAGGACAACCAGATGCTGATGAAGCTCAAAGATAATCAGCTTGACGGGGCAGTCGGGACAGAAAGCTCTTTCGGCTCCGCCGCGTCTCCCACAGGAACCCGTGGGCGTCCAGCCGTGGCTTTACGCACCAACACGCTGTCCATGCGGCTGAGCCGAGAGCGGAATGAGGCCCTGGCACCGATGGCGGAATCCTCGACCATGATGGCCGACGCCTTGCGTCGCCGAGCCGCGGCCAAAACCGTCGAGGTGCTTTCGGTATCGCTCAGTGCAGCGCGCAAGGCGGACAGTTCCAAGGTCGTCATTCAATCCATGAACGAGCAGCTGCTGAAGTGTACAAATGAGTGCTCCGGAGGGCCTCCGCGCAAGCGCGTTCGAGACGACGACGCCGCCGCGGGGGGTGGGGGGGATGAGAGCGGTGCGACGACGGGTGTGCATGACGCAGGGGGTGATACTCGTGGCGGGGAAGGCTCCGTGCGAGGTAGTGGTGGTACTGAAAGCGACCACGAGCACCAGGTCCCGGGAGGCGGGAGTAACGCTGCGTCGGGGCGTGGATATGGTGACGGTGTCGGCTCTGTGGGAGCTATCCTTGATGATGAGACGGACTCTTTGCTGGGTGCGGGTGTTTTCGGAGATGCTGCGGGTGTCGGCGGGGGCATAGGGGGTGCTATTGATGAGAGCGTCTTGGATGACCAGGTCTTTTTACATAGCTCTGGGCGGTGGGAGCGTGCGAGGACCTGCCGCTTGAGACTAGTACTGCCGTGTGAGGGGGAGGCTGTGTTCTTAACTTCTGCGCGCAGAGTTACAAGTGAGGCGAACAAAACTCGTGCGTCTTTTTTAAATGGAAGGCACATAAGGACGCACCCGCCCGCTCTCCTCAACCACCTGCGTCATACTCCGTCGCAGATCCGACCCGCGGCCTCGATGGCGGATGTTGGGCTGCCGACCAGCCCCTGTCCCTTGCTCCACGTGCATTGCAAGGTGTGCCGCCGTCGTCCCGTCGAGCAGCGACAGGCGCATGGTATCGTGCCGTCGGCACAGGTTGTGCAGCAAAAAGGCCGCGTGGATGACCAGAGGCCTCTTGGCAGAAGGCATGCGTATCGGCTTCCAAAATATTCCCCAGCGCCACACGAGATGCCCAAAAGCTTGCTCGATGTGCACACGCGCAGAGGACTGGTAGACGGTATAGGCATCCTTCCATTGGTCGCCCCCCCCCGCCCCCCAGGCCACGGAACAGCAGAAACCTCAGAGTCACGGAAAGCCACATCAGCTGTAATGCACAGGCCCTCCCGTACCATTACAGCAATCACCGAGCTGGCCGGGTCTTTCAGCTCCCGACCCAAATCGCTGCAAGCGAGCGCCGACGAGTCGTGCGACGACCCCGGCGTCCGACCACGCATCCAGAGGAACTCGTAGTTAGAGTCACAAATGGCTTGGACGTTGTAGGCGAAGAAGCCCTCACGGCTCCAGTAGTCCCTGGTGCAAGTCACCTCAGCCGCCGTCGGCCGCTCCTGTCGCACGGCTATACCGTCCAGCGACCCAATGCTTTTGCGCAGTGGGCTATCCGAGCGTCATTGGAGACCCTCCGCCGTCCGCCGCCGCCAGCTGGCATCCCAAATTGGCATGCTCATCTGCCGCTCAGGGGTGCTCATCACCGCGTCCGTGATCGTCAACACAGCGCCATGAAAGGTTGATGGAGCCAGTCCAGCGAGAGCACAAACGTCAAGATAGCTCGCCCCAGCATAGTATCGCAAAGAAACGAGCACGCGCAACTCCGCGGAACCCCCAGAGGCAAGCGTACTGGTGGGGGTGGCGGTGGAAGGGGGTGGTGTCGCATGAAACGTCGTGTCACCCCAGCCCACAGAAACAGATAGGGACACCTGCCCAGCTGAGGGAACCCACCCGCACACCCTTGCTCTACTCTCGCCCGGTGACACGGTCACCTAGGAAAACACC
>Ga0209093_1001466_pt1 | contig 13387 bp, 8 predicted proteins | sample SidtaG_4_FD_187450 | JGI IMG/M metagenome (GOLD analysis project Ga0209093, IMG submission 187450) | Marine algal microbial communities from Sidmouth, United Kingdom - Sidmouth_Male1 metaG (SPAdes) (version 2) | ecosystem: Host-associated > Algae > Red algae > Unclassified | place: Sidmouth...
GGGGGGGGGGGGGGGGGGGGGGGGTCACCTCCACTGCATGTGCGCGCGGGCGGGTGCCTTCCAAGTTGGATGCCGTGCGTCCACGACTCTTCCGGACTGACAATGAAGCAGCAGCAGCGGCGGCGGTCGGCGGGGCGCGTGTGCGTGGTGTGGCGGGACGCGGGCACACGCCGGCACGCCCGGCGGCCGCCGCCCACGCGTGTGGGCGGTTGGTTTTGGCGGGTCGGCCTGCCGCTGCTGGTTGGCGGGCTTTTGTCAGTCCCCGCCGTTGCCGCCGGATCGCCGGGAGCGGCACGCTGGGTGGCGCTCGTTGTGGGGGGGTGGGGGGTGGTCGACCACGCCCGCTCGTGGCGGGGGGGTGGGAGGGAGGCGGCCGGCAACGGCGGTCGATGGGCACCCCGGCTGGGTGACATGGTTGGCCGTGCCGGTTGGGCGCCCGGCCTTTGCTGCCCGCGCGGGCGCGCGCGGGCGCCCCTGATTGGGGTGGCGGCGACGACGGCGGGGCGGGTCGATTTTGTTTTTTTCCCTGGCGTACAGACCGGGCTGCCACCCCCGACTGCTCGTGTGACTGACTCTGCACGCCAGCGCGCTCCCCCGCCCTCCCGCTGTCGCCTGGCTTGACAGGCGGCGGTTGGTGTGGCGGTCAGGCGGCTGCCCTACCGCCCCACCCAAAGGCGTCCCCCCGGCAGAGGGGGGGTGGCCCACGCGCGCCGACCGCCCACCCTGTTCTTGTCGTGCCTCCAGGGTGCGTGACCTTGAGGGCGCCGAAGACGGCAGCACCGTCGCGTACCGGGGCCGCGCGCCGCTTTCGTGCGCGCGCCCTGGTGCTGTGTTCTTGTTCTTTGTGGGGGAGGTGAGGGACGCGGACACCCAGCACCGCAGAGGTGGTGGTCGTCGGCATTGTGGGTCGGCGGCGGCGACTCGCGGTCGTCCTGGCGGCTGACACGCCACCACCGCCTCGTGCGGTGGTGACACACGTGGGGAAGGAGAAGCCGCCGCCGTCGGTCGGGCTGCTGCCGGCCGCAGCGGCGTCGGCGGACGACGGGAGGGTGGCGATGCGCCCCGCGTCTCGGCTTGCGGGTTGGAGAGCGACGGCGGCGCGGGCAGAGGAGGACGCGACGCCGCCGCGGCGGAGCGCCGCGGACGCTGTATGCGGACGCCGGGCTGCGGCCGCCCATCCTCTGCTGATGAGGCTTGGCAATGAGCCGCGTCATTGGCCGCTTTGCCGAGGAGCGGTGGAGGCGGACGGGCGCGGCGGAGGGGGGCGACGGGCGCACCCGCCAAACGGGGAGAGTGGTCGGCCAGCCGCTGCGCGCATGCCATTGGGCGGTGGGCGGGCCGGACGGAGTGCGGGCGCGCGCATGGCGGGCGGTGGACGTGGCGGACGCGGCGGCGGTGGGCGCTCCCGGCAGCGGGGTGCCCTCTGCTCGGTGTTATGTGTGCTGCCGCTGGTGCTTGTGGTGTTGTTCGGCGGCAGCGGCAGCGCGTGGGCGGTGCGCGTCTCCAACGCGGTCGCGTCGGACCCCGCCACGTGCAACTCCTACTACGTCGGCTCTAGCGGCAACAACTTTATGGTCGGGCGGTTGGACGAGACCAAGGCCCGCCTCTACGAGCGAATTATCGGGTCCACCACGGCCCGTGATTCGTTGTGGGACGTCAAGTTCCGCAACGGCCGCCTGTACGCGGTGGGCTCCACGTCTGGGGACGTTGGTAACAACCGGGACGGCTCCTTCCAAGACGCGGTCGTGATTGTGTACGACGCGCTCTCGGGTGGCGTGCTGCGGCGCAACCAGTATGACATTCGGGCGTCCTATGACAATGTCGCCCGGTCGGTGGACTTTGATGGCGATGGCAACCTGCTGCTCATGTCGGTCGGCCAGTCGCTCGAGTCTGGGTCGATTTCGAGTCGCCTCCCCTTGAACCTCCTCCAAGTGGATGCCGACACGCTGGCGCTGATCGCCCAGTGGGACATCACCGTGCCGTCGGTCATCCCGTTTCTTGCGTCGTCGGGGGTGGACGCCCTTGGGTTTGTGTACGAGTCGGCGACGGACAGTGTCGTGGCCATTGGCCACTTTCTGGGCTTGGGCTACATCTTTCGGTTTAGCCTGGCGAGTGGCACGGTCACAGACTCCCACGCCATGTCGCGGCTTTTTGCCAACGGCTTTGCCATTCGTGGCATTGCCGCGGACGGGGCGGGATCGTACTACATTGTCGGCATCACGGACGAGTCGATGAGCGACGACCTGGCGCCTGGGCAGGTCGTCCTCAATGAGTACCACGCGTTTATCCGGCGCTATGGGGCGGTGCTCAGCTCGGGGCCGGTGTGGACGCGGCAGGTGGTGGGTGTTGGCAGCCGGCAGCGCGCGACTTCGGTCGTTCTCAAGCCAGACGGGTCGGGCATCTATGTCGGCGGGTCGACGGACGGGACCTTTACGTTTGAGGGGTTCACGGTGGACCACGTCGGCGGCAGCGATGTTGAGGACGGCCTCGTCATGGAGCTGACCACGGACGGCCAGTTTGTTGCCATGTCGACCATTGGCATCCCTGACTCGGTCGTCAATGGCATTGCGTTGTGCCGCGACGAGGTGCCCACACTCGTCGGTCGCATCGACGGTGGCCTTGCGCTCCCATTTTTGGAAATGACCACGCCAACGCCGACGCCGACCCCTTCGCCGACCCCGTCTGCCACGCCGACGCCATCCGCTACGCCGACGCCAACTGCCACGCCGACGCGGACCGCTTTGCCGACGCCTTTGCCGACGGCTGCGCCAACGGCCACGCCGTCGGCTACACCCGAGCCGGTGCCGGACCAGACGTCGGAGGACGAGCCAGTTGTGACGGATGTGCCCATGGAGACGGAGCTGCCGTTTGAGACGGAGGTGCCGGACGAGACCAGCCTGCCGGTGGAGCCAACGCCAACCGCCACACCGTCACCGTCGCCGAGTCCGTCGCTGCCGCCGACGCCGAGCGCGGCGCCGTCGCTGCCGCCGACGCCGAGCGCGGCGCCGTCGCTGCCGCCGACGCCGAGTGCGGCGCCGTCGCCATCGGCGGGGCCGTCGGTGGCACCGACGCCGTCCGTGACGCCTGACAATGAGACTGAGACGGAGGAGCCAGTGGAGGAGACGGAGCTGCCGTCGGGCCCCACCGCCACCCCGACGGCCTCGGCGAGCCCGCTGGCGCCGTCGACGTCTCCCACGGCGGTGCCGTCCGCGTCGGTCTCCCCGACGCCAACCGCCACACCGGTGCGGACGGCCGGCCCGAGCTTCCCAACGCCAACTGCCACACCGGTGCGGACGGCCGGCCCGAGCTTCCCGACGCCTACCGCCACACCGGTGCGGACGGCCGGCCCAGCTTTCCCGACGCCTACCGCCACACCGGTGCGGACGGCTGGTCCGGCGTTCCCGACGCCAACCGCCACACCAGTGCGGACGACTGGCCCGGCGTTCCCGACGCCAACCGCCACACCAGTGCGGACGGCTGGCCCGGCGTTCCCGACGCCAACCGCCACACCAGTGCGGACGGCTGGCCCGGCGTTCCCGACGCCAACCGCCACACCAGTGCGGACGGCTGGCCCGGCGTTCCCGACGCCAACCGCTACGCCGGTGCGGACGACCAGCCCGGTCTTCCCGACGCCAACCGCCACACCAGTGCGGACGGCTGGTCCGGTCTTCCCGACGCCAACAGCCACGCCGGTGCGGACGGCTGGTCCATTGTCCCCGACACCAACGGCCACGCCGGTGCGGACGACCAGCCCGGTCTTCCCGACGCCAACCGCCACGCCGGTGAGGACGGCTGGCCCTGTATCTCCGACGCCCACCGCCTCGCCCGTGCAAACGACCGGGCCGGTCTTCCCGACGGCCTCGGCCTCTCCCACGTCGACGCCACAGCGGACGGGATTGCCGACGGCAACGGGCTTGCCGGTGCCGCCGACGGCGTCGCCGACAGCGTCGCCGAGCGCGAGCGCGAGCGCGACGGCTAGGCCTGGTTTGCCGTCTGCAACGCCGATTCCCGGCGGGCCAACGCCGACGCCAACGCCGACGCCAACGCCGACGCCAACGCCGACGCCAACGCCGACGCCAACGCCGACGCCGACGATGGCGCCGACGGGTACTGCATTGGGACCAACGCCGACGCCGACGGGTACCGCCTTTGGACCGACGCCAACGCCGACGCCAACGCCGACGCCAACGCCGACGCCAACGCCGACGGGCATCGCCTTTGGACCGACGCCAACGCCGACGCCAACGCCGACGGACACTGCCGTTGGACCGACGCCGACGCCAACGCCGACGGACACTGCCGTTGAACCGACGCCGACGCCAACGCCAACGCCGACGGACACTGCCGTTGGACCGACGCCAACGCCAACGCCGACGGACACTGCCGTTGGACCGACGCCGACGCCAACTCCTACGGACACTGCCGTTGGACCGACGCCGACGCCGACGCCGTCGCGGACAATTGGCCCCGGTATTGGGCCGACACCGACCGCCACGGCGACGCCGACGAGTGTCCCAGACGGGCCAGATGCGACCCGCACGCCGACCGCGTCGCCGACGGCGACCTTGCCGTCCTCTACTCGCGATCCCGGGTCGGTAGCGACGCCGACTGCCACGGCAACGCCGACGCGTAGTCCGGGCGGCGGGTCGAGCCCCCAGCCGACGCCAACGGGCGAGGCCAGTGCGTCCCCGGCGGTCGAGCCGTCCGAGTCGGTCGAGCCATCAGAGTCGGTCGAGCCGTCCGAGTCGGTAGAGCCAACCGAGTCGGAGAGCATCGAGCCGTCTGAGAGCGTCGAGCCGTCGGAGAGCGCGGAGCCGTCGGACGATGAAGCGGGTGCTTCCGAGTCGCCCAACCCGTCGGACGACGAGGCAGCCGCGTCGGAGAGCGCTGACCCGTCAGACGAGCCTCCGGGCGTCACGGCCGGCCCGGCCTTTGCGACCCCGACGGCCGACCCGTGTGCCGACGGGTCCTGCCCGACGCCGACTCCGACGCCGACGCCGACGGGCTTGGGCGCGTGCACCGTGGCCCGCAACCTCTCGCAGGTCGACCTCGACCCGACCACCTACTACTACCGGGTGTCGGCCATACTCTTGCTGGCGGGCCCGGCCTTCCGCGGCCGTTGCGGCTTTAACGAGTCGGTGGCGGAGCACTTCCTCACGCTGTCGGCGACCAACACGCTGACCAAGCGGCGGCTGTGGGCGATCACGGGGATTTCCGACGGGCCGGCGGTGTTTGAGTATGGGGAGGATGTCGTGACGATCGGGACGCTCAACAGGCCCGTCGTGACGGCCACGCCGAGCACCGCGCCCGTGCCGGCAGCCCGGTTTGGGGCCACCACCTCGGCGGGCTGGGCGCCGCACGCCACCGGGGCGCCACTGCGCCTGACGGGGTCTGCCCAACGGCAGACCGACGGGTCGGCAGTGACGCCGCCGGCGTCGCCCACCCCCACGCCGACGGGGCTGGACCTCCCCGTCGTTGCGGTGCCGAGCCGCACCGCGCCGGCGATGCTCAGGCCAGACTCAGAGATGGTCAGCCCCGACTCGGTGCGGGTGCAGGTGACCATGTACGCGGATGCGCCGCGGCGGGAGCTCATGATGACGACCTACTTTGAGTATGTGGAGCAGGGCTTCTTGGCCGAGGGCATGACCGCCGCCGGCTTCCCGACCGAGGTTGCCTACTTTGAGGCGTCGCCCAAGGTGCTCGACCAACAAACGCTGCCGACGACCGACCAGGCGACGGGCCTGTCGGCGGGGGCGATCACGGGCATTGTCGTGGCGGGCGTCGGCCTCGTTGCAATGGCCGCGTTTGTGCTCCTCGAGGCGGGCGCGCTGTCGTCAACGGCGGCGGCGGATGCGGCGGCGGCGGTCTAAGGGCGACCATGACCCGCGCACCGACCGGCGGGCGCGCCGCAATGCATCGGGCAGGGATGCACTGACTTTGTTACAACTGACTGGGCGGCGGTGCGGCGCGTCCCGCACGGGCGGCGGCTGGTGTCTCTCTCGATTGCGCCCGCACGAGGGGCACCGCCCCGCGCGTACCAAGAGGCTGGAGCTGCTGGCTATCGGCTGCTCCACGGCTTTTTCAAGTGTGTCTGCTGGTGGCGGTGGTGGCTGGGTGGTGGTAGTAGTGGTGATGGCGGTGGTGGCGGTGGTGGTGGTGACGAGTGGGGAGTGGCGGGGGTTGCACGTAAGATTGTTTTTTTGACTAGTAACTGCGCTCACCTGCGCGTGTGGTGGGCTGCCGCAGGCGGAACAGCTGCTGGCGGTAGTGTCAAGCGGCGGCGGCCGCCCCCGGGGCGTGGACGGCGGCGGCGGCGGCGCGAGCGCGGTATGGGCGCGCCGCGCCGAGGCGGCGTCGGTGGTGGTGGGGTGGAGCGCGTGGCTCCACCGCGTGATTGTTTCTTTTTATTCTCCTTGGGAGCCGGGCGACCTGCGTTTGTATCTACGCTTGCTTCTCTAAGTGTTTCTTTTTTTTCGACTCGTCGCACACTCTGGTCCGCTCCGCTCCCCGTGCCTGTGCAGTCGCTCAGCCAGTTAAGAGTGTCCGACGCAACGCGCGTCCCCCGAACAAGGCCAAACAAGCACGGACGGGCAGCGAGCCATCAGGTGCCGAGGACCCTCCCCGCACCGGGCGCACGTGCAGCCCGACGGGGCTCCCCAGGCGCCCGTCCCCGGTCGGGTGCGTCCGCCGCGCGGGCGCCCTCCGCCACGGCGCCGTTCCGCACCGCAGCGCCGTTTGGCACCAGGGCATCCTCCGCTGCCCCATTCCCCTGCGCGCCGCCACCCCCCCGTTGCCGGTACACGCGCCGCCCGTCGGCTTCGACGCGCACCAAGTACCACGCGCCCGCCGCCACGTCGCCGACCGCCCCCGTCGGCGTCCAGTCGAGGCGCCCAAACGCCGCCGCCCGCCGCGCACACGCCGCCTCGTACGCGTGCACGTCGACCACCCGGCGGGGCCGCCGCAGCGCCGCGGCAGCGGCGGGCGCGGGCGCGGGCGCGGGTGGCGTCCCCCCCCCCTCGCCGCCCCCGCGCCGCGGCGGCGGCCCGCCGAGCAGCCCCGCGGGCGGCGCCACCACCCGCAGGGAGTAGAGGCTCGCCGCCGCCCCCGAGCCAAACGCAAAGAGCAGCAGCCGGTCGCCCACCGCCGGCGGCGGCGACGCGGCGCCGCCGACGAGGGCGGCGAGGGACATGTACAGGGACGCTGTGTAGGCGTTGCCCGTCTCGACCGACAGCGCCGTCGACGGGGCGGTGACGCGGGTGAAGAGCGGCGTGGAGGCAGCGACAAAGGCGCGCTCCGCGGCTTTGGAGGGGAAGCCCCCCGTGTCGACCGCCCGCACCCGCTCGTCGGGGAAGGGCCGCGTCGCCGCCGACGGCGGGTGTGCGGGGGGGGGGGGGGGGGGGGGGGGGGGGGGGGGGGGGACCCCCGCCGGCGGCGGCGCCAGCCACGGCTCGGTCGCAAAGCGGGCGGCGGCGGCCGCGGCGGCGGCCGACCACCACGCCGCGAGCTCCGCGGGGTAGGCCGCCGCCGCGTCGGCGGCGGTGCGGCAGGCGCCCACGTCGGCCCACACCAGGCGGGCGAGCGCGCGGCGGACCATCTTTTGAAAGGGGGCGTGGAAGAGCGCCCAGTCGACGGGCAAGCCCGCCCGCAGCCGCACGCCGTCGGCGGCGGGCGCGCCGTCCGGGGCGGCACCCGAGGGGGTTGCCCGACCGCCGCCACCGCCGGCCTGCGCGCCGGCATTGGCACCGCCCGCCGCCGCTTTGGGTGGCGCCCCACCGGCGGCGGCGGCGGCGGCGGAGGTGGCGGCCACACCCGCCGCCGCCGCCCGCCACCGCTCGTAGCACACGCCGAGGCAGCGGTAAAAAACGGCCACGGTCTCCTCCCCATTGACGACCGGGACCTCCACCGCCGCCGCGGGCTTGCAAAAGTCCCACGTGCACTCCATGTGCGTCGCGCGCAGGCCGACCTCCAGCGCCAACGCCACCGGTGGGCCGCCGCCGCCGCCGCCGCCGCCGCCGTCCCCGCCGCCACCGTTGCGACCGACCAGCAGCGCGACGGCGCCGGCGCCGCCCGTCACCCGCGCGGGCCCCCGCCCGTACAGCGCAATGTCGGCGGCCACAACGACCGCGTCGCGGCCGTCCCAGGCGGAGGATTCCACCCACGCGGCGGCCGCAAACAGCGCCGCCGTCGATCCGTAACACGCGTGCGTCGCGTCAATGCCCTCGACAGAGGTGGTCGACGGGAAGAGGGCCATGAGGGAGGATTTGATGGACTTGGAGCGGTCGACGCGGGACTCGGTGGCGACGGCCAGGTAGCCGATGGACGCGGGGGAGAGGCGGTGGGTGGCGAGCAGCCGCGAGGTGACGGTGAGGGCCAGGGAGGTGACGTCCTCGCGGTCACTGACAAAGGCCATGTGGGATTGGCCTAGACCTGGGAGACAAACGCAACGGGGGGAGTCAAGCGAGAGCAAGCACAAAGGTACAGCATACCCACCCCAGCACAAGGCGGCACGAGCTAGGCATGATACAAGGAGCAGAGGGTTAGCGACGGGCGCCTGACGTTGGCCGCCCAGTGGCGGGGTGCCGCGCGTCGCTACATCCAGCAGCAGACACTTGAGGCCCTCTCACCGACCCCCCCGGCGTACCTTCCGTGTACTTGCCCGCCGGCACCCCATCAGCCACCTCCATGTCCGCTGCCGACACCGCCAGCGCCGGCACGTACACCTCCATGGCCTTGATGCCAACGTCCGACACACGGCCGGGTCGGCGATACGCATCGCTCCCGGGGAGCGCCGCTGCCGCCTCCATCATCGGTTCTGCAGCGACCGCGTCGGACCACACAGCGGAACTGCCCGCGTCCCCATTGGCCAGCGCGGGTGGCGCCGGCGCCAGCGGCGCGGGCGCGGGGGTCATGCGCCGGCGGCGGTGGCTGGCATCCGCGGCGGGGGACGAGCGAGACGGAAGGCACAGGCCAAGAGGCAGGGCATGTAGGCTGCGTTCTGATCGCAGATACGCTGAAGGGAGAGTGAGATGGGGGAGGGGGGGTGCGCCGTGGGGCGGAAGCCACCGGCGGGGACGCAACGAGCGGCGCTGTAGGTGTGGGCGAGCGGGAAGAAAGGCCCGCGACGGCGCGCCAGGTACCCCCCAGCCGTATCCCGGCCCAATGGGGTCTCTCAGATTGGTCACCAGCGCGCTTCCACGACCGCCGGTCGCGCGCTCCTCTCCCGCCCGAGAGGGGGTGTCACTTTTCCCAGACACCCCGCAGGCAGCGCGGCGTCGCGACGCCGCGAGCGCCGTCCACGCGCGCGCCTGTGACCACCCGCTTTCCTGCTTGCGAGCAGCAGTCCAACAGTCTCTGTCAAAGAGCGCCTGCCGGCAGCTCTGTCAAAGAGCGCCTGCCGGCAGCAGGAAAGAACGCGGCTGTTCCTCGGCGCATTCCCGAGACACAGGCAAAGAAAAAAAAAGCTTCAAAGATCATCAACGGGCGCGCGCCCGCATTTAATGTCAGACCCGCCCATCCGCGGCGCTCCCCACCCCACCAAAACCACCACCCCTAAGCTCAGGGCACCACCCCGGTGGCGGGTGGTCTCCACGCCAGCGCGGGTGGCACTCCCCCAACTTGTGGGGGCACCGCCGCCGGCGACAGAGGAACAAAAACCCCGCCGCGCTGGAGGCCCAGCATGTACTCCCCCTGCACCAGTGCCGCGACCGTCGCCGACGCCACGGGCGGCGGCGGAGTGACGGCGGCCGCCCCCCCCCGCACCGACGCGCCGGCACCGACGGGGGCGTCGCCGACGAAGAGGTCAAGGCTCGCCCGCAGCGGGCCGTCGGCCGCCCCCGTTGCCGGCTGGGGGCCGACCGAGCCGCGCGCCATGGCCACCCGTATCATGTCATTGTCGCCGGCGACACCAGCGGCGGCGGCGGTGGCGGCGGCCGCCGCCGCCGCCGCCGCAGCGGCCGCGGCCGCGGCGGCCGCAATGAGATCCTCCTCGGGGTGCTCGCACACCTTGGCGTTGCACTGCGGGCAGCGGTTGGCTTTGCGGAGCCACGACCGCACGCAGCTGCTGTGGTACTCGTGCCCGCAGACGGTGAGGGTGCGCTTGGGCTCCCCAAACTCCACGCCCTCGAGACAAATGGCGCAGACGAGGCCGTCAAAACCCTCGGGCTCGTCGTCCACGCTGACCGACGGCGCCGCGCCAAAGCGCCGCCCGCCGCCGCTGCCGTCGCGCCCCCCATCCTCGTCCGCCGTGTCTTCCTCCTCCTCGTCGTCCAAACGCTTGGTCCACTCGCCGGGGGTGCCACCACCGCCGGCGCCGCCACCGCCCTTGGCGCCGACGCCGAGGTCCACCCTGAGCGCCGCCGAGCTGTCCTCCCCCGCCGCGCTCACCGCCCGGCGTGCGCCAACGTCGGCGCTGCCACCCGGGCGACACGCCCAACTCTCCTCGTCCCAATCCGACGACGTGCCCGCGTCGCCGCCGCCAACGCTGAGGCCGCTCGCGCTGCTGCTGCCCGCCCACCCCCAGCCGCTGCACTTGTCCCCGTCTGTGCCATGCACGCTCTCGGGCGCCCACACTTCAATGTCGGCAAGGCCGAGGCCGCCCTTGGCAGACGGGCCACCGGCAGCTTCACGAGCACGGCGCAGCCGCCGTCGCCGCCGCCGCCGCTCGCGGCGGCGCTCCGCCGCCGCGATGCGCATAGCTTCCTCTTGTTGCGCGGCGGCACGAAGGGTGCGCTTGCGCTGCACAAACAACAGCGCCACGACAATGACAAAGATCATGACAAGCAGGCCGAGGACGCTGCCGTAGATAATGACATCTTTGGTCTGCATGACAAAGACCACAGTGGGGGGGGTGGGGGGAAGGGAACAGGGACGAAGAGAAGACGGGAGCAATCGGACCCAAATGGAAGAAGTTCCGTCAGGGGTGGTAGGGCGGGGAGGGGGAACAAAACGTATCGCAGGAAAGGGGCGGAGCGGGGACGGCACAGCAGCACCAGGTAGTTGGTGCCAATGTCGCGGTAGGCACGACAGCCCGCAGCCCGTGAGCCGCCCCCCGAAAGCACTCGGAGCACGCACGCACGCCGGGCCGTGCAACGGCGCCCGTCAGCAGCGCAGCGGCACTAGGTACCCCCCGCAAGCGCCAACTGCACGGCCGCACTGCCGAGGCACAGGCCCGACGCCGCTCGTCCCCCGTGTCACGTGTTGGGGGCGGCTGCCACGCGGCAGCGCCCATGAGCGGGATCCGGTCAGGGGGGTGCGGGCGCAGAGCGAGCGTGTGGCGAAGCGGGGCAACGGCGAAGCGTCGGGATCCCGGGGGGGGAGGTTGGCGATGGCGCAACGCGGCCACACGCGCCGTTCGGGGGGGGGTGTGGCCGATTCAGCGCCCGTCAGCGGGGTCGTCAAGCGGCCGGCGTTGGGGGGGAGGGGCGGCGCGACAGCAGAGGGTGTCTGGTGGTCCGCCGACGGACCCGCCGGCCGCGGTGCTCCGTCACAGGCGGTTGCGGTGCGAGCGTGTGCGCCCGGCGCGGGGTGCGCGTGCCCCACGGCGGCGGGCCTTTCGCAAAGCCGCCGACCGAGTTCATCCGCCCCACCGCCGCAACGGGGATCTGGCAACGCTGCTGCCTGTGGATTCCTCTCCCCCTCAGCTCGGCACGTTGAAAGGGGGTTGGCTACACGTGTATGGTGACGGCCAAGTCAGAACCCAGCACGGCCCACCCAGCCGCACCACCACTGCCCACGGCAGTGGTATTCACCCGGGCCAGTGGTGCTTACTGCATATTTACCCGCAATATCTTATTTATTGGAATGTCGTCCAGAGAGAACATTCTAAACTATTATTGAATGGAAACTCACGAATACTGCATCCTATTGAATTTGGTGCAGCACAAGAGTCTGGGGTGTCTGCATTACATAGATGTCTGCTTTTCACTGTCCAAAGCGCCTGGAAGAGGAAGAACCGTCGTGGTGTTTTCTGCTACGGTTGCCAATTGATAGCGCGTCACAAAAAGCTGCAGCATCCCGTGAATGTGGTAGCAATGCCATGGAAAGCCTCCTCACCACCGCAGAAGTGCACGCCTTGTAAGGAAAGAGCCTGCCCACTTCATCCCGCCCGTTGTCCGCTGACAACGAGCGGGATGAAGTGGACAATTGCGTTGCAAGACAAAGACCATTGACAAGACCACCGAGTAAAGAGAAGGATGGTGTGCTGACGAGGTGTACGATGAGTCCCAGCAGGACGACATGTCCACAAGATGATAGTGAAGCATTTTTTCTGTGCCACTCCGCAATCGGTGCGGCGCACAATCGAGAGAGTCGCATTTGGCCGGGAACGCGCCATCTCTCAACAGCATGTCCTCACGCCAAGCCCACGTGAGGATGTATGGTGTGCGCAATCATTGCCAGAACTGCTGTCTCATCTCTAGATCCTCCTTCATCCGACCCATAACAGCTGGTTGCTCGCAAGGGAGTTGGCGTCAGGGGCAATGCCGATGACATCCAATTGTAGCCCTGCCGCCACAGCGCCGTTGCCAGCACCCGTCTGAAACAGAGTCTCGCCAGAGCGTTGGTGGCGGTCGTCTCCGGGCGCGCCGCACCAGCGCTCCTCTCCCTCCCTTCTCCATCAACGCTGCCGTCGTCGTGGGCTGGCCGTCCATGCGGTGGCCAGACGGCCGTCGACCGTACCGCCGTGTCATCCGTTCGAAATCAACAAGACAGTCAGTGGTTCGACTCCGTCGATAAGAAGAACTTTTTATTTATTGATTGTTGTTGTCTTTTGTCAGTAGGATTGAGTACCCCTTCAAATGGCTCGTCGGTGCCACTTTTGTGGCTTGGCCAACATTTTCTATCGATGTTCCGGGCGGGGACTTTGATGTTTGATTCGCATGGGGAACTCGCTCGTGGGTGATTACACGACGAGCACCCCTTCGCTGCGCGGTGCTGGCCGCACGGCAGCACCGACGACGGCAGAGTTGCATGTTAGGAGATGCAAGATTCTGCCCCGTACAGCAGCCAGGGTGAACGCCCCTGCCAGTTCGCAAGGCGGTGGCTCACACAGGGCCCCGCCGAAACGCCGCCAGGGAGGCTTGGGCAGGGGGGTGAGGGGCCGCAGCATGCCGTTCAACCGGGAGCCCAAGCCCCTCGTGGCACACGGTCGACACCCCCACCGCTCGATCCGACGCGAGCCCCAAATAGCCCACCAGGCGAAGCACCAGCGGATGAGGGGTGGGTGGCTGCGCTCGTGGTGTCAGTCACGGTGCGCGGCGTGCACCATCGTCAGAAAAATCGACGCCCTGGACGAGGGCTCCTCCCGTTCAGCCTTCCGTCCAGGAGCTGTTCGCGAACGGCCAGGACTCCCGTTCCATACATGTTCAGGTGCATGGCTCTGGGCCACGGG
>Ga0209093_1001467_pt1 | contig 13386 bp, 17 predicted proteins | sample SidtaG_4_FD_187450 | JGI IMG/M metagenome (GOLD analysis project Ga0209093, IMG submission 187450) | Marine algal microbial communities from Sidmouth, United Kingdom - Sidmouth_Male1 metaG (SPAdes) (version 2) | ecosystem: Host-associated > Algae > Red algae > Unclassified | place: Sidmouth...
GGGGGGGGGGGGGGGGGGGGGGGGGGGGGGGGGGGGGGGGGGGGGGGGGGGCCGTCGAGAGCCCGAGGGACAGATGCTGGTGACGTGGTGGCCCGGTGCGAACCTCTACGGTGGGAGCTGGCTTCTGAGAGATGGAAGCACTCGTTGACCATGCGTCGGTCTTGGACCCGAGGCCTTAGGCAGCCCCGCGTGTCCAGCCGGTGTACGGATAGTCTTCGAAACCCTGCACGAGTGTCGGATGAGAGCACGAAGAAGAAATTCAATCATGTTCTTTTCCAACAGAGTGAAAAGGTGCTTTGAAAGAGCATGTCGGTCCGAAGATGCGGACCCAGCTGTGCTGGAGCGCTCAGCACGTTGCTCAAAAAAGCGAGCCAGGTCGTTCTCTCCCCGACGCATCTCGACGACGAACTGTCTTAGCGAAGAAAGCACAGAGGGTACCGTCAACCCCACGAGATTGGCGCACTGCATGAGCTCGTCGCAGACGTGCTTGCACGTCACCTCACCGCAAGGCACAGACGCCCCTGTGTACACTCGCCCCTCCCCAACGAATTTCGTCACAGTCAGCCGCACCGCTGAGAGCTCTTTCCCCTCACCCAACGACACGTACAGCTGGGCCGCTCTCTTCAGGTCCTTCTCCTTCGTGCCGACGTAAGCATTCGAGCTGCCAAGCATCTCGTCCGACGCTGATGAGCCCTCTTCACCCATCCCGGCCTCTCGACTGCGGCGCCGGTGGCTGTCGCGCGTGTCGTAAGCGTGCTTGGGAGCCTTGCGCATGGCCTCCTCAATTGAGGCGACGACATCAGCCCGGCCTTCGTCCAGGTCGATGGTTCCCAGCGTCCCCGGGATTGGCTGGGCCATGCCGCCCGACGTTTGGCCGCCGACATCGGACGCGTACGCCCCTAAAGCTCAAAAAGCCGCCCGGGTCGCCCCAGAATCCTGAAGAACCACTGCCACGCTTGTTGAAGTACGAACAGGTATGGAACTGGCCGCCCCGCCCAGACCAGTCAAGTCAACAATCTCTGACTGCGCCATTTAAGTGTGTAGGTGCTCCCCCTCCATCGGCCGCGCTGCTTCCAGCTTCCTCTTGTTCTCGCTGGCCGCCTCCTTCTGCGCCGTCAAAGTTGGCCGGACGTGCGTGAGAAGGGGTGCGACGCGCGCCTTCATCTCACCCATGTCGTGGTCCGCGCACGTCCACCGCGGTACTGCTCTGCCAACAATGGTCTCCTCCAGGGTGTCTGGCTGGTGGCTGGCGACGTCGCATATGTCACAGACCGCGGCGCACGGCCCGCAAGAGCGCTTCTTACAGCCACAGCGGATGCTGATGTCCTCGTTGATGGCGCAGCGGCTCGTCATATGCCCGGGCAGGCGGCAAGCCCCGCACTTTTGAGAGGCTGCTGCTGCGTCCAAAATAGACAATTGAAACAACAAACGAAAGTAACCACAAGCAAAAGAAGAAAATGAAGCCGCAACAGGGGGTATCAGCTATGGCTACACATCTGCATTGCTCCATTACCCGCCGTGACGGAGTGAACTGGAAAACCGTCGGGGGCACGAAAAACGCCACCTGGAAGCCGAAACGATGCACACAACGTGACCGGCACTGAAATACACAGGGCAGTGACCTACCATTCTGCGAAGAGGGTGCAGCAGTTGATGGTCCAGCCACGGGAACATCCACCATGATGAGATGACGGCACGCGATCTCCGATGGGGTGGATGGTGAACACGACGTGACAAGTGGGGCTATCGAACGCACCACGGTGGACAGTACTGCAACGCGAGCAGCCTCGTGACAGTGACATGGACGGCGAGCTGCCTCGCCGTCGTGGTGTGCGACGGGACACCACCTTGGCTTCAAATCTGATCAATTTATCGTTCAAATGATGATGGCTCGGATCACAGGACTTACGTGAAAATCAAAAAATAAAAATCAAAAGATAAATACGACATGTGTTCATGTTCCTGTTCAGATCGGACAAATTGGGGAGACTTCAATATTGCAGTCTTCTCATTTCTGGCCGATCGCAGCAAGAACAACCTGCAGTCCGTACAACTGCTGGTTGGCCGAGAGCTCGTATCCAGCCCAATGGATGGCTGCCGTGTATCTGTTCAGCACAGTTCACGCCCAGTTAAGCCGTCGCTTCTGGGTTTCTCCATTACAGCCTGCTTCGAAAATATATCTGCGACGTGGAGAAATATGAATGGAGTAGGGGGTCGCGTCCACGACCCCCAAAAGTGCGGTGTTTGGGACACTGTGAGAGGGATGCGACCCCCCGCGATTGGGAGCTACTGGTACAGTGCATGCCAACTCATACAGTACCGCCCCTGCGATGCACGGTGCCACACATGTGATAGCCGTTCAGCGCGCGCCCACCCCCCCACGCGGAAAGGTGGAGAACGTTGACGGTCCCCAAACAACTGACAACGGGGAGCGGGGAGAGTTGATAGAGGGGCGCGTCCCAGCCGGCACGTGCGGGGAGGGGGGGGTGGGGGAGGCGGCGGCGCCAGCTGTGACGATGGTCCCTGCCGCGATGGTGAGAGTGTGCGTGGAAAGGGTTGCGAGGGGCGGGCGAGCGGAGAATGTGGAGGGGGGGGCTCCAACCAGGATCGTAGACGAGCAGGGAGCAAAAAAACTCGCGGAGGGGCCCGTTTTGACTATCGCGAGGCAGCGTCGCGGTGTTGAGTTCCGATCTTGTGTAGAAGGACAGGTATCGGTCAAACGAACTTTCCCGGGAATACTTCGGCATGCCAAGCTGCCACGTCTTAGCATATGCCCCTTGAAGCGGTCCGTCGCAGTGGTCAAGTTGTGAACTCTGAAAGCCTGTTTGTGGGAGCCTCCCAGCGCGGCAATATCGTGACACGGCTCTTTCCAGCAAATGAGAGAGGTTAATTGCTCCTTCGAGCCAACCAGGGGACATTATTGGCTGATGCGACAACCCACCCAATGCTAACTAGGCGTGAGTTGTTCTCGTCCCTCATAGCAAGCCCAGCGGTGCGCACCAAAACCATAATATGGTGATTTCTGCGGGAATCGTGGCGTGATGTGAGTGGCTCCACCATAATATGGTGCCCCCGATATTCGTTGTGCTCCAGCGGTGCGCGCACCATAACGTGGAATGCTGTGCTGAAGTTTTTGCATCTATTGTGCACCTTCCATACAATGGTATCTCATGTTTCCATCTGTCGTGCGCGCGGCACAGTGTGGCGATGTCCGCGCCGCCGACTCTGGGAGCCGACCACGACGTCGCATGCCTCGCAAACCTTACGACCCCGAATCCCCCCTTCCCACGACGCCCTATTTGTCGTGGTCTTGGATCCCAACGCGCCCGTTCAGCTGCTTTGAGGCACTTCTTCTCCATCATCGTCGTGTGCAGCGGGCCCACAACCGTCGTGAGAAGCACGTCTGCTTCTGCATGTCTTGGGGCGAACAGAAAGTCTGCCATCCGCCCTAAGGCTCTATCAAGGCTGCGTTTTTCCAGAAAGGGCGCCAAATTCGTCTGTTCGCCAGGATAGACGCATCTCCACTCGTAAAGAGAGAGACACAGCATGAGACGTATGCACTTCACCCTTCGAAAGAGAGAGAGGGACGGAGAAGCATCTGTCGCACTCCCAGCAGGCGCTATGTGTGGAGTAAGGCATGATTCGTGTTCTTACAAACACAAGTATCTAAGGACCTCGCACGGGATGGGCTCTGAGAGCCTGTCGAGGGGGGTCGATCTGTTCTTTGCACAGGAATTCTGTTGCTTCAAATAGGAACACGGCTCACCAAGCTGCTCAAAACAGGCAAAAACAGAAGAGCTTTTGACGACGATTCTGGGCCCGCTGCGTTGTGGGCAGGTGATGCTGTCTCCGGTGGCGGCCACGGCGGCGATCGGTTTATTTTCCCGCTGTGCGAGGTGATGATTTGAAAAGCACAACACCCTTTCGTTCCTTTGCCATGGCCCGCCCTGGCGGCCTGGAAAGGCATGTTGGATCAGCATCGTGGCACTCAAAGATGGTGTGGCTGGGAGGAGTTTTGACACTTGGCACGAGCAGAGCGCTCAGCTCAGGATTGCGAGCGTCTTGGCACTAAATCATGCACTACATTTGGTCGCGTTTCAATGGCCTGACTCTTTCCGATCGCGGGTTTCCCCCATACGCTGCACCAAACGTTGGGACGGTGCAGATCTGACACCAAACCAGCGGATTAGAGCACACCCAACAACGTGGGTTGCGAACCATCTTCGAACCGTTTAAGGACGCAACGTGTGCGCTTGTCAGTCGCCAAAATTGTTTCGGTAGCGATTTGCGCAGGCTCTGCAAACCTGCACCGCTCGGATCGAGAGTACTTGTTTTTTGTTATCCGCAGATCGCTGTGTATGGGAAACGGAGAAGGTGACGTTGCTGGGTTGTCGATCTGCGAGCTGGAGCCCGCGAACGGCTTCCTCGTGAGATATCCACATTCCGACTGTCGAATGCTAGAATTAAAGAATAAATACCATCGATCGACCTCACCATGACGCTTATCTGGGCCGCAATCGTCGGCAAATAACGCGGTCATGTGAGACACGCAGCGAGATAGGCTGTAAAGTTTTGCGATCGAGTGGACACGAAGATGTCAAACGCACAAACGTGGCAGACACGTTGGCAGTATCTGTCGTCATCTCGCGGCACGGTCGCATCTCGCGACTGACGGTAGTGACCTGTAGACCTCTTATTGGTCCATTCGAACCGGCCGGCGTACAGCGCGCTCGAAATCTGGTGGCGCTTTGGTCTCGATCGAGACTGCAGCATTCTGTTTTGGAGCGCCTGTGAGGCGGCCGCGTGGTGTCTACCCGTCACCGTGACGCAGGGCGGGCTCCCACGCGGCCGCCTGCGGCGGTCGGGTGGCCCGGCCTGCGAGTCTGCCGAGACGCGGCAGGGGCCCCGTACGATCGCGTCCCTTGCCGTGCGGCAGAATCGTGCGGCCCCCTTTGATTGTTGGGTCCGCGATCCGCATGCTCATTGGTCAGACGCGCTCTTCCTGTGCACCCCCCCGGCCACACCGTCCATTGGCCGTCCAGCGTGAACGGCCGAAAGGGCGCCACATGTGGCGCAGGGAGCACTGTGGCGGTTGATCGAGGTCCGCGGGCCCGGCAGGCCACACGTGGAGCGCATCGTCACGCTCGGCGTGGCCTGCTGGGCCCTGAGCGTGACAGGCCACAAAGGCGGCCGCCCGATTCCCCCCGAGCGAGGGGGTGATCGAGGGCGGCCGCCTGTCTTGGGGGCGAACGGCGTGGTCATGCTACGTGCGAGACCGTCGAGAACGGTCTCGCTGGAGGCTTGAGGACCCCTGTGTGATCATCTACGCAGTGGCAGGGTGGTGGCGCCGCGGGATCGTCTGGAACGGTCGCGCTGGCGGCAGACCCCTTTTGTGGACTATGAGTGGGCGGGGTCGCAGCGCCGGGGGCATTGGCCCCGGCTCCGTGACCCGTTTTGCGCCGAGAGAGGAGCCGTGCGCATCCGCGTGCGTGCCTGCGGCCGCCATCGTCGCCAGCGGCCGCCGCTGCAGCGCGGGAGAGGAGACGTCGTGCGCGCGTGCTTCGTAGCGGCCGCCATCTTTGTTGGTGGCCGCGTTGCGTCACGGAAGGGAGGACGTGCGTGTTTCCGCGCTTTTTCGCGGCCGCCGTGTTCTTTGGCTGCCGATGTGGCACCGTTTGCGCGTGCGCGCCTCTCTTGGCGGCCGTCTCTTCTCTGTGCCTGCCGCTGGCACATGACCGTTCTTGGACGAGGCTGCGGCGGGAGGCGGGCTGCGTCACCTCTTTGGCGGCCGCTTTGTGCGCAAGCGGCCGCCTTTCGCTTGCTGCCCACGAGAACCGTTGAGCGAAGTGGGCGATTTGCGGCGGGGGGCGAGGGTGTCGGACTGTGTAAGGACCGGCCGTTGCGGCAGCATGGTTCATCCCGCGCCGCATCCGCTCGACCAAACGGAGCGCCGGCGCGGACTGCGGCAGTTCTGCCGTTTGTGCCGACGCACGCTGGGCGTCGCCGACGATTATCCCCTATGAGCGCGATCCTGCCCGTGTCCGTGGGCGGCGCGCACTCGGCACATGTCAGAGGCTCCAGCACGAGCAGCTGGGGCCGAGGCGTCACCACCTCAAGCTGTGCACCCTCCTTGGCTCGGTCCACTGCCTTCACGACCTCCGAGCCCGCATCGTCAAGACCCGCGTCCCCCCGCGTGGCGGCCGCCGCTGACGCGGCCGCCAAGCCCGCCCCGCAAAGGACCGCGCTCTTCCGACTGGCGGCCGCCTCCGCAGCGGCCACCAAGCCCGCCCCGCCAAGGCCCACGCTCTTCCGACTGGCGGCCGCCTCCGCAGCGGCCGCGAAGCCCGCCCCGCCAAGTACCGCGCTCTTTCGACTGGCGGCCGCCTCCGAAGCGGCCGCCAAGCCCCCATCGCCAAGGCCCGGGCTCTTCCGACTGGCGGCCGCCTCCGCAGCGGCCGTCGAGCCCGCTTCGTCAAGGCCAGCGTACCCCCGATTGGCGGCCGGGACCGTGCCGGCCGCCAAACCCGCCCCGCCAAAGCCCGAGCTCTTCCGACTGGAGGCCGGCGCCCGCGCGGCTTCCGGGCCTCACTCGCGCACGCCAGCCGTCTCGAGGCTGGCAGCCACCGCCGAGCCCACCTTCATCAAGCGTACCCCCTACCCACTTCCGGCCGTCACCGTCCTGTCTGGGGAGCCCCCCTGGTCAAGGTGCGTTTGGGTCCGCCTGGCAGCCGCCCCCGGCGCGGCCGCCAAGCCCACTCCGTCAAGGTCCTCCCTCCGCAACCCGGCGGCCGTCGCCGGTGCGGCCGCCGGGTCCTCCGAGACCGCCGCGTCAAGGACCATCTGTGTCGACGTGGCCATCTTTCGGGCCATCCAGTCCGCCAAGTCTCTCGGAGCGAGCGCGGCCACCAACTCCACCTGTGGCCGCGGGGGAAGTGCGGGAGCTACAGGAGCTTTCCCGCAGAGCGCACAACGAGGACCGGACGGCGCAATGGCTGCTGAGGGAGGGCAGTCCGGACTCCCTGGAGGAGAGCAAGTGCTGGGAGGCGCGGCGGCAGGGGCGCCAGCAGATGACACAAGGTCGCCTGCTGCCTCCTCGGCCGCGGCCGGCGGGGCCGCCGATCGGGCGGCCCCCGAAGCCGCCGCCGCGGCCGCAGACCGACGTGCTGACGGAGATGTCGAAGCCCCTCCAAGCCGCAGCGTCGCAGGCCGCGGATACAACCTAGTCGCGGGGGGGTCAACGGGGCTTTGGCGAGGCCGTGGACGTAGAAATGAGCTCTGCGGACCAATCGGCGCCGGCGGACGCGGTGGAGGCGGCGTCGCAGATGCCACCCTTGACGCCGATGCCGGGCTTTCAGTCTGAGGCCGCGGGGCGGGCAGGCGCGGAGCACTCGGAGAGCGCAGTCCTCCCGGCGGCCCCGGTGCAGAGGTTGCCGGGGTGCGAGGGGCTCAACAGGCTGCCGCTGCTGCCACGGCCGGTCTCCAGGCCCCTGACGCTGCACGAGGCGATGATGGCGCTGCATAATCCGGCAGCGCCGCGTCGCCCAGCCGATCAGGTCACGGAGCGGCCGCCTCAGCGGCCGCTTACGGGTGCGGATCTCGAATCGCAGCCGGAGCCGCGGCCTCCGACGGCGGCCGCGGCGGCGGAAGCGGAGCCGGAGATGCAGGGGGTGCACCGCCCGCCGCTCCCGTCGGGGTCGGACATGGAGCGGGTGCAGCCGCCGCCGGTGGAGACGGGGACGGTGGCGGGCCCCTTTCCTCCTCAGCGGCCGCTGCCACAGCCGAAGCCGTCGCCGCAGGGGACAACGAGTCTCCCACCGCCAGGGGCAGAGGACGCGGCCGCGGATGGACCGAGGCCGAGCGAGTAGCACTCTGCCAGGCCTGGTTGGCGGTGTCGCAAGACCCGGTGGTCGGTACCGACAAGAGCCTAGCAACCTTTGCCGCTGCAATTGTCAACGGGTATAAGTCCCATTTCCCTATGGGCCCTGCACGCAGGGCGCAGACGGACTCCGCCATCGACCGCGAGCTGCGCTATTCAGTTTTCAAGAGCGTTCAACGGTTTTCATCCTCTATGGTGGCCGTCGGGAGTCGCCAGATGACGGGCAATTTGACCGACGAGGACCTGATACGCATGGCCACCGCGCACTTTGGCGCCGAGAACCTGTATGAGGCCGTGCAGGTGGACGACAACGACGACGAAGCGCCGGTGTTAGTGGTGAAGAAGGGAGGCACGAGAGCGGCCGATTGGGTCAAGTATTGGAAGGTCATGTGCAAGTTGGACAAGTTCAGCGGCGCGTCGGGGGCGGCCGCAACGGCGGCCGCCGCTCGCGGTCGCCGTTCTTTGCCAGACGGGGGCGTTGAGGACATCTCGGACGACGACTCGAGATCCACGGTGGGCAGGCGGCGTGGCCTCTTACAGGAGTGGCCTATCGGTACGAAGGCCGCCAAAGCGGCGGCCTCGACTGACATTGATATCCAAAGGGAGGCCGCCACGACGATGGCCACCCTGAGGTCCTTGTCGGAGACGGCCATCGAGGACGCCGACATCGACTTTTGGAAGGCCGAAGACGTACGTGAGACGGGTGAGGCGGAGCAATGGCGCAAGAACTAGATGGAGCGGCGGCTGCTGCTCTCCACCGCAAGACTGCGCAAGGCCAAGGCAGCGGAGTCGCGGCTCGCTTCCCGCTCGAAAGAAACGTCGCCATCTATGTCCGGCACCTCTGCGGCCGCTACCGCGGCCGCTGAGGCGACGGCGGGTGCGGCCGCAGATAGGGCTCCAACTGAGGCCGCATCTCCAGCATCTGTAGTTTCTCCAAGTGGCGTTGCGGCCGCGTCTCTAGGGTCTGGCGGAGCGCTCGCTACTCCCGGCGGCGCGGCTGTGAACGGCCGCGAAGCGGCCGCGTTGGCGCCGGCCGCTGGCCGCACGGTCGGGTCCCCGGCGTCTGGCGCGGCCGCGAGTGCGGCCGCATTGCCTCCGCCTGCATCTTCTCCCAGTGGCGGCGTCGACGCGTCTCCGCGTGCCGGCGCATCACAAGCCGCGGACGCAAGCGCGGCCGTTTCCCGCCGCGCTGCGGCCTCTGCCGGTGTCGGCTGGGTCAAGCGGAGGGAGGGGCGAGGATGGAACTCGTCGCAGACCAAGCACGCCCGCTTCACGGCGGCCGGGAACTCCGTCTCGGGTTCAGGCCTTTTTGTGACACCGCGGCCGCATAATGCGGCCGCTGGCGCGTCGGGCGACGACGAGGAGGACGCTGGCTGTGGTACTAGTGGCAGCGATTTCGAGGATGCTGACTTGGCTTGAGTTCTATGTCCTTTGATTGTGACGGTGGCGTCTCTGCGCGAGCGGAGTATTCGACTATTGCATCGACTATTGCCCGACAACCATACACAGTTTTTTTTTCCCCTTCGCCGGTTTTTTTTTCTCCTACTCACCGACTCTGTCCGATCCAGAGACTCCGTCTGAAAAGCGAGCACGACACGATCCCCTTAATCGTACACCAGTCATACTGCAGCATTAAATCATAAGACACTCGCGGACATTCGCCCACGACAGACAGAGGGGCGGCCTCGCCCGTCTTCCCAGACAAAGCGGAGGCCGCCCATGGGTCTTCGCTATCCTGGGTCGGCGTAGTGGCAGCGGCCGACGTGCAAATGTGTGAGGAAAAAAAGCCATGATGGCAAAAAAAAAACCGTTGAAGGCTAAAGATACGGCTCCAAAAGAGACCCGTGGTCAGAGAAAATATGGGCCGCCAGGTCGTCGCGTAGAGAGAAGTACTCAGATCTATCCGTAGCAATCTGGCGTGCCCGCAACTGGAACAGAAAAGAACCCGGCGGGGGGTCCGCGCCGCCCGAAACTACGGGAGCATGCGGCATGGGAGCCAAGCGGGGAGCTGCGGCCGCCGCGTTGGCCGCATCAGCGGCCGGTCCGGCGGCTGTGGATCCACCGCCTGCGGCCGCAGGCGGACCGACCAGGCCGGCGGCCGCGGCGGTGGCGCCCGCACGATCAGCTTCACCGCCGCCACCCACACTCGCTGGCTAGCCGCCGCCAGCCGCCGCGGCCGGGACACCAAAATCTGCGGCCGCGGCGGCGGCGCCTGCAGCATCTGTTCCACTGCCGCAACCCCCTCCCGCTGGCAAGCCACCGCCGGCGGCGGCCGCCAGCCTACAGGACCGGCGGCCGCGGCGACGGCGCCCGCACCACCATCTGTACCCCCGCCACCCCCCACGCCCGCTGGCGAGCCACCGCCGGCGGTCGCCGGCGCGGCACCAAGATCGGCGGCCGCAGCAGCGGCGCCCAGACCACCAGCTCCTCCGCCGCCACCGAAGCCCGCTTGCGATCCATCGCCGGCGGCCGCCGCCGCGGCACCAAGACCGGCGGCCGCGCCGGCGGCGCCCGCACCACCATCCGCTCCCCCACCGCCACCCGCGCCCGCTGGCGAGCCACCGCCGGCGGCCGCCGCCGTGGCACCAAGACCGGCGGCCGCGGCGGTGGCGCCCGCACCATCAGCTCCTCCGCCGCCACCCACGCCGGCTGGCGAGCCACCGCCGGCGGCGGCCGCCGAGCCAGCGGGACCGGCGGCCGCGCCGGCGGCGCCCGCACCACCATCTGCTCCCCCGCCGCCACGCACGCCCGCTGGCAAGCCACCGCCGGCAGCTGCCGCCATTTCATCATCGCCGGCGGCCGCCGCACCAGATCCCGCATCGCGAGCCCCGCCGACGTGGCCTGCGCCACCAGAATGGCCGTCACCGGCGGCGGCCACAGATTTCCCATCTCTTGCGGCGGCCGCCGCCGCCATACGCTCATGAGAAACAAACCCGCCACGCCGGTGCTCAACGAACATGATACGCAGAATGGCGGCCGCCTTACCGGCAAGAATCATCTGCTCAACTGAGCCAAAGCGGCCAGGGTGCAGAAGAATGCGGAACCTCTCGGTCAGGACCCCGAGGAGCAGCTCGACGTCCTTGTTCAGCGCTTCCTAGAGCCGGTTGAAACTTTTTTCTGTGGGTGTGATGGGGTTGGGGTACGGAGAAACAAAAAAAAGGACACTTGGGATATACGCCGTCAGAAAAATAATACAACAAACGACGTGTACGACCATTAACACAGAAAGAGAATGACCTGGGCGCCCACACACCATCCACCACATCAAAATACAACGGTGAGATGCGCAACACGTTGAGGTCGTTGAGGCTGCCCGGCGCCGCGATAAGAAAATGCCAAATGTAAAGATCCTCATCACAAACCGTCTCCATGACAATGGTACGCCGCTTCTTGCGGTTCTGGTACTGCCCAGCAAGCCCCTTTGGGCACGCGGCCCACTCCCAGTGCGTGAAATCGAGGCTGCCGATGCATCCCGGCATGCCCCGTGCTGCGTTGCGCTCCAGCATGCGCTCGACCTCCTCGTCGTTAGGAGGCCGCAGATAGACGGGCTCCCACTCCTCAACAATAAATTCAGTCAGCTTCTTGGTGGCCACCTCAATTGTAGACTTGGACAGCCGGACATACTCATCCGCACGATCGTACGACTCTCCGGACGCGAGGACACGGAAGGCGGCCACCAGCTTCTGCAGAGCATGAGCTTGTGGCCGCCCTGTCGCATTGATGCTCTGCCGCCAAAATGCCGGGTCGCGGATGGCCTCGTAAATGCGCATAAAAACAGACCGTGGCACACGGAAGCGACGCTCAAACGTCCGTTCTCCATACACAGGCGGCTGCCCATCCACACCAAAATAATCCCGCATGATGCCGCGCTTACCCTGGTCGAAGTCACGTGGCCGGTTGGCACGCCGCCGGGCCACAGACCCGACAAAACGCCGTCTGCGCGCTCGCTGCGCCGCATTCCTGCGATGACGGCGCATCAGGAACAGAGAGCGCGCTCCAATGACGGCCGCAAGCAGCTCGTCGGCGGAGCCATCCGACTGCCCGCGGCCGTCATCGCTCGACGACCCAGACGCGTCATCAGTTGAGGCGTCCATCTCCATCCACGAGTGCAGCTGAAGACAGAAGAGCTAGAGCGGCCGCAGAAGCGGCCGCAAAGGCGGCCGTCAACGCGGCCGCTCACGCCCGCTCGCGCCCGCTGCGCCGGCGAAGGAGACTGTTAGAACCGGGAAACAGGATGGACGACGCCGACGACGGCCGTGCCACAATCGCGCTCCCCCCGACGACGACGATGCGATCGACGCGCCGCTTGTGGCGGGCACACCGCGTCGATCTGTCGCTCCGCGCCCCCCCCCCCACAGAAATCGCATTTGGCAGGTCCCGTGATCGTGCTGCCATTTTCGGTGGCGGCCGCGTGCCCAAAAGTTTGGGCTCCGCGGCGCTGCCAGCGAACCCACATGCAGGGCTCATTCCCGCGGGTGCGGCTGCGCGCGGACAGTCACATGCCCGCCACACAATGTTGCGCTGCGCCGAACCCCCCCCCGATTAGCTCCCAGCGCAGGTTGGGGGCACCAGCAGCGCGTCAACTGGGGGCCACCCCGCCAAAGTTTTCCGCTGCACGACCGCATTGCGGCCGCGCGCCAACCCATGCGACGGTGCCTCTAGGCGGCCCCCCCCCCCTATTGATACCGTTCAGCCGTGGGGGGGCCGACCCAGAATCGCGCGTGGCGGCGGATGTCCACCAACAAAAACCGTGTCTCGCCCCCCCCCCCACAGGGCCTGGCAATGAGCGCCGCCTGCGCCTCGCACGGAATCTGGGGCCGCTCGCGACCACATGCCGCCGAATGTCACATCTCGAGACGCCTGCGCGATCGTCAACGCAACGTGTGTTTGACTGCGATCGTCCCGATTTGGGTGTTTGTCCCCCGTTTAGACACAATTGCAGACACATTCGGTTCGCAAAACGTTCGGAAGCGCACAAACGTCTGCCCAAACGACAGTGGTATGGTCGGCCGATGGAAAAATGCAAACCTCCTGCGAACCAGCGCCATATTATCCGGCTAGACTTATATCTGGCCCACCAGTAGCTCGGTGCGCAGATCTTGTTCGCGACGTTGGTGGGATGACCTGTTTTCCCATACCTCTGCCCATAACTGGCAAATATGCCACATTTAACGAATAATACGCAAAAGCGGTTCGCAACCGACGTTGTTGGGTGTGCTCTTATGGTGTCGGATCGACACCATCCCAACACTTGGTGCGGATCGTGCACTACAGTCATTATTCAGTTATATCCGTCCCGGTTATAACCACAGTGGATATAACCGGGAACACGGAGGCACCACAGAGCCCGAGAGATCGAGGAATGTGAAATTAAAACGCACTGGCCACCTGGTTTTTGTACTTGATTTAACACAAAACGATTTACTTGGAGTGGGATGAGATTCTTGGGGACCAGATCGTGCGCTGCTGGTTGAAGGCGGATTGCCTGCCCACTGAAGCAGTTGCTCGTC
>Ga0209093_1001469_pt1 | contig 13370 bp, 15 predicted proteins | sample SidtaG_4_FD_187450 | JGI IMG/M metagenome (GOLD analysis project Ga0209093, IMG submission 187450) | Marine algal microbial communities from Sidmouth, United Kingdom - Sidmouth_Male1 metaG (SPAdes) (version 2) | ecosystem: Host-associated > Algae > Red algae > Unclassified | place: Sidmouth...
CCCCCCCCTTCTCCCCCGCACAGATGTCACGCGCAGGTGCTCACGCAAATGATGCATGAATGCAGCAGGCTTGAATAGAGCAACGGCTGCAACCGCCAGTCGACTTCACGGCCGTTTGCTTGACGCGAGGTACGCGGATGCATGTGCATGCGGGTACAATGCGGCCTCTCACGAGATCTTCGCCTGCGGCCTCCGCGAAAGTGGCGGTGGTGCGTGTCGCTCCCGCCGCCGCCACCGCACGCACCTCCAGAACTTCTTCATCGTCGACGAGGTCCACGTCGAACAGTACGTCGACAGAGGGTGGTGCGGGGGGGTCGTCAACAACGTACCCGCTGCGGAGGCGGATGCCAGTGATCACTGAGCCGTTCACCCACTTGACGACCGTTTTGAAGTTTGAGACCGCGCCCGAGCGGCGGGTCTTCTTGATGTGACGGGCTGCGATGGAGGCCATGGTGACTGCAACGAGGCGTGAGGGGGTTCTCAGGGGGAAGATGTGCAGGGAGAGCGCTTGTACGCGTCGTGGTGGCAGGTGGCGAGGTGAAGGAGTGGTGGCTGTGGGGGGATTGCCAGCGGAAGAGAGAGAAAAGGAAAAGCGGAACGCTCCACGAGAGCTGCATTTATACATGTGTTGGGGTGCGAAAGAACGGAGCCGACAGGCGAGCGGCCCCCTCACGGAAAGACTCCCTGCCAGGGCCAGATTCGTCGAAAAGAGAAGACTGACCCAACAACAGGGACCGTCTCAGCGTCCCCCGGTCCACGAAACGCGTGCCCCGCGGTGCCGGCCGCTAGGTTTCCCGGAGCTAGCCAGACACCGTAAGGGAACACAACATTTCGTCCGCTGTCATCCTGCAAGTCCTTCGCTACCTGCAGCTGCCGACAGCACCGTCAGCGCCACGCGCCACAGCCGGACGTGGCGCCACCGCGGAGGTAGCCCAGTGGCCGTCGGCGGCCACCTCTCGCCGCCACCCCTCTATGACAGCATCGGTGCCACCTGCCTCGCCCCAAACAGGCGACAAGGAACAGTTGACCACAAAGAAAAAACGAGGCGGTGGTCGGGCTGAGGTGGTCAGTCATGTTGCTAAAAGACAGGTGCCACACAGGGCGTCTCGCTACGTAGCTCCGCGCACAACAATGGCCGACAACAGCGGTCTGCGCGTCTGCCGTCGCCTCTCATTCCACATCTGAGGTCGTCCTCGCGCACGCTGCCGTCCGTCACCCTCACCGCAGGTGCCACGTACGATGGCCGGACGTGGATAGGCAGGCCACAACGGGCGCGTGGCCACCGCGGGGGCAGCCCACTCGCCGTCGGCGGCCACGCCCCGCCGTCACCCTCTGCATCGTCATCGGTGCCTCTTGCCTCGCCCCAAACAGGCAACAGGCAACAGCTGACCACGAAGTGAAAAACGAGGCGGTGGTCGGGCTGAAGTGTCAGTCATGCTGCCACGAAGCAAGTGCCACGCAGGACGGCTGGCTACGTCACACCGTGGTCAGTAGCAGCCCCACATATGCCCGCTTCACCGGGCCCCCCCCCACTGCCCGCGCCACCCCCGCTGCCGCACCGCAATCGCTCACTGTCGCCTCCGATTGTGAGCGTCGCTCAAGCAGTATATAGAGCTCGGCTGTTCCACATTCCCCCGACTCAACTCGCGGCACATCCGAGCAGCGCTCGACATCGCCGCCCTTCTCGACATACACCCGCGAGTCGCCGCCCCCGGTTACAACCCACGCGCCGCCACTCGCCAGCACTTTGACGCCAGCATCACCGCTTCTCACATCCCAATGGACTCTGCTCACAACCACCGGTGCTACCGCATGCGGACAAAAGACGGGACGAACGACGACACTGAGACCGTCAATGTGGCCCACAACCACGCAGCAGCTGCAGAAGACCTGCAAGACAGGGCCGACACCCTCCTAGCCAGAGGCATGTCGCGGGCCTCCCGCGGACGGGCCGCCGCCGTCGACAGCAAGACTGCCAACGAATACCAGGGGTCCATTGTAGACGACAGCCGTTTCGCCGCGGACGACCGCCGTTCCGCCGCAGCAGAACGCCGCGCCGCTGAGGAAGACCATCATGCCGCTGAAGACGACCGCCACGCTGCCCAGCACGACCGCCGTGCTGCGACGGACGACCGCTATGCCGCTGAAGAGGACGGCCGTGCTGCCGCGAACGACCGCCTTGCCGCCGCGGACGACAGCCGTGCTGCCGCGGTAGACCGCCATGCCGCCATAGCTGACCGTTGCGCCGCTGCCAAAGACCGCAGCGCCGCCGCGGACGATCGTCTTGCGGCTGCAAACACTCGTCAGGCTGCTGTCGACGACAGGCAGTCGGCTGAATATCTGCTGGCGTACGCTCGCCGACGTGCGACCGCTACCCTGGCGGCCGTCAGCGCCGAACCTGCTTCTGGCGCTGGTGACAGCGTCACTGGCAGGGTCAGCGGCAAAAGCGCAGCCGCTGCGGTCGGTCTCGTGGATGGCGTCGTCGAATCATCGAACGAGGGTGGTGCTGTCAACGCCTTCAAAAGCGCGGGCGCCAGCACAGGTGTTGCCGACGGGGACGCAGCCGTCGGCACTGTCGCCGGCGGAACTAGCGGCGGCGGTGGCGCCGGCGGATCCCTTCACGATAGCCCGCAGACCACGAGAGGCAAAGAGGCGGCTGCTCTGCCGTCTGGCACGCCAGCAACGCTCGTAACACGAGTGCACAAGGGGCGCAACAAGCATGACCGTGCGAAGTCCCACCACCATCGCAAGTCTGCATTCTTCCCGAAGGCTCCACGGATGACAGTAGCCCGCATGTATGCGGATCCGCCGACGCCGCCGCCGAGGTCGCGGAGCAGGTGGTCGCGCACACTGGCGGCCGGTGCATCCGCGTCGCCACTCTTCTTTGCGGGGGATGATGTGCACGGCGCGTGGGTGGACGGCGCGTGGTTGGCCAACCCTGTGGCGCAGGTGGAGGCGGGGGCGGAGGCCGTCATGGCCAGCAACGCTGCGGCAATGGAAGTGGTCCGGGCGGAGGCAAAGGTGGGCCATCCTGTGGCGCAGGTGAAGGTTGAGGCTGAGGCCGAGGTGGGAGACCCTGTGGCGCAGGTGAACGTTGAGGCGGAGGCCGAGGTGGGCGACCCTGTGGCGGTCACCGCGCCGCGAGGGCCAGGGCAGAAGAAGCGCAAGGCGCCGACTGCGTCGGATGATGATGCTGGTGCTGCGGGCATGGGGCCGTAGAGCGATGGAGACATTGCGATTGCTGAGGACGATTCATGCATGCATGGGAAGGAAACAGAGTGAGGAGGGAGTTCGCGAGGAGTTAGTGAATGGAAGGAGATGACGTGTTCATGACAAAGCCAATCCTGCCACCTCTCTCTCCACCTCGTACGCACTTTGAGGAAGCAGTTCTCCGCTTTCTGTCCGCACTCTTAGGCAGCCCAAGAATGTCACGCCCCCACTCAACTCGCGGCTTGCCAAAATTGTGCAGCTGCAAAGACAAAGTCAACTCTGGAAGTCACCATACCCCGAGCGCGGCGACGGCGCCACCGCCGCCGCACATCAGCATCTTAATCGAGCTGGTGCTGACGGCCTGTGCTCGTCGTTGACGGGCATCAACGCACGCGTCACATGTCGATGGAAATGGGCGCCATTGTGAGCGACTCGAGACGCTGGAAGAGGAGCCACGAAAAGCGTATCAGGTCACTAGACGACAGTGACTGGGTGCGCCAAGGACGCGAGGCGATCGAAATGACCACGCGCACTTCCAGCCGACGGTCCAGGAAAAAAAACAGTACAACTTAGCCCCGAGACGCAGCGGAAGAGCTTACCCTTTGGCAAAGCCGTTGTTGGCCGAAGGACAACGAGACGCAACCGTTGTTGACCGAAGAACAATGTGACGCAACCTTAGGTACGGCCGTCGTGCCGCCATTGACTTGGTGGCGGAGATGACAGCTACCGTCCGCTGGTCTGTAACAGGAGGGGCGAGTTCAGGGGACGTGAAAGCTGATTTAAACGCGCCCACGTTTCGTGGCACCAAAGTTTCATGCTACAAAGCAGATTGGAACGGCAGCACCCCGCTATGCGTCCTCAATTTCGCAGCGTTATTGAACACACACCAATAAAGTCATGCAGTTTTCGGGGAAAGAGTTGGAAAGCTACTGGTGGAGTTTGGATCTTTCACATGAAGAACTACTCCAAAATGGATTAACTAGCCTGCTGCGAACGCTTGCCGATTGGGTCATGACCAATATGTCGGCATGGGCGATTGAAGACCGTCGACCCTCTCCGCGCCAATAGTCAGCTTTTGCACGACAACGCGGGCTCTGGGCCAGATTGACGTGACATGTGGCGTGACGTGGTGGCGACCGCGTGACGCTGATGACGTGCCGCGTCTACCGACCGGCGTGCCGACAGCAGTCCACCCGCTCCCTCTCTACCACTGCCATTCTTTCGGTGCCCGTTTCGCGGCAGGCACAGGCTGCCCTCGGAGACTGTGATTGCGGGGAGGGCAACGACGCGAGGGGGGGTGCAGCATGCAGAGGCAGCGAAGCCGTTTTCGTGGCGTTCCGCCCGTTGTCCCCCTGCCCCGTTCTTACCCCTGCCAGTCTCGGGGTGGACACCGGCTGCAATCCGCGACCTTCATCATGGGAGGGCAACGACGGGATGGGGGGCGGAGCGGATGGGGGGCGAAGCATTTGGGGGGAGATAAGGAGGCCGGTTGCGTGGCTTGACGCCCGTTGTCTCCTTCTCTTTTCCTTCCCCCTCTTCCGGTCCCTCGGCCGACACCCGCTCCATTGCATTGAGGAGCAGATGACAGAGGGGGGGATGGCGGATGCAGAGAGGGGGATGTGCGACGGGCGCTGCACAGGCGGCTACTAGATGTTGCCAGCGAGGGTTGGGCGACGGGAAGACTACGCGACGGGCGGCTACGGGACGGGCGGCTACTACATGACGGACGGTTACGGGACGGGCAGCGACGTGACGGGCAGCGACGTAACGGGTATCGACGTGACGGGCAGCGACGGGACGGGCAGCGCCGGGACGCGCGGCGACTCGGCGCGCGGCGACTCCGTGCGCGGAGATTCGTAGCGCGGTGACGGGGCGCGTGGCGACGCGGCGCGTGGGGACTCGGCACGCCATGACGGCTACGGGACGGGCAGCGACGTGACGGGCAGCGACGTAACGGGTAACGACGTGACTGGCAGCGACGGGACGGGCAGCGACGGGACGCGCGGCGACTCGGCGCGCGGCGACTCGGCGCGCGGAGATTCGGAGCGCGGTGACGGGGCGCGTGGCGACGCGGCGCGTGGGGACGCGGAACGCCGTGACGGGGCGCGCGGCGACGCGGTGCGCGGCGACGCGGCGCGTGAGGACACGGCACGCGGTGACGGGCAGCGAAGCGACGGGCAGCGACGTGACGGGCAGCGACGAGACGGGCAGGGACAAGACGGGCAGGGACGGGACGGGAAGCGACGGGACGGGCAGCGACGCGGCGCGCGAGGCTCGGCGCGCGGTGACTCGGCGCACGGCCACGCGACGCGCGGCGCACGGCCACGTGACGCGCGGCGCGGCGCTACGCGACGCGACTGCCGGCGTGTCCCGGCGACGAGCGGCAGCTTCATCGAATGGCAGACGAATCTGCTGGCCGTGGGGCTGACGCGGGTCTGCAGGCGCCGGTCGTCTCTGTCGCGGAGCAGGCCATCGTCAAAAAACGGCACAAGCGGGAGCAGAGAGTTTGTGCACTCGTCGCCGACAAAGACGGGCGGCGGACCTGGCTGATGGTGGGGACTGTGCAGCCGATCATCTCAAAAGATCGAGTGCGGTGCGCTGCGCACTTCGACGCACCCGCCTTCACTTGGACGGCCAAGGCGACGTCGGCCGACCCGCAGCTGACGGGGCGTGAGGTGTTCGCTCGAGCGGCTGTCAAGCTCCTGAGGTCGAGAAGGCACCACACTTTCAAGACCCTTGCCTCTATTTTTCCCTCCCTGTGCCTCCTCGCCGCTGATTCGCGGCTTCCCGATGACACGGGCGACCATGAACCGTCATGGCGCGGTATTCCGGTCAACCTTTCTGACCAGGACTGCCGCAGGCTGCTCCGTGCTGCCACTACAGCCCTCGCCAGGTCGGGCTCACGGATGGTGGACGGGGACGTCAACATCGCGTCGTCCAAGGAGAACGCGCTGGATCACCCGTGGTTTATCTACCGTTTGCTCGTCCTCCGTGACCGGAGCACCGTCGCCCGCACCGTCGCAAACGTGCGGGGTTCTGTGGCCTTTACCACTCGCACGCTGGACGAGAGAGTGGAATTCGCCGACACGGTCAACGCTGCGGACATGGGGCGTGTGCGCGCCAAGACGGAGCTGATGCCGGCGCCTGTCTACAGCGAGCCCCCGGTTGACGGGGCGCGGAAGACGCGGAAGCGTCGACGGACAATGATCTACGGCGCAACCATTCCCAAGATTCTGCCTACCTCTGACCAAGTGCGAAAAGTGTGCGGGAGGCGGTCGACCAGCCTGGCCTCACGCCGCACGCCACTCTCACACTGGACCCACACGGCGCTGCGCGGGTGTGGCACTACGTCGTTGGCTCTGCTACTACCGGCACGAGGTGGTATGAGCTGGCTGATGGGACCCGCAAGCGTTTGGCGGCCCCCTACCATCGTCGGCGATACCCCCCTGCCGAACATGGTACCACGAACGGGTCGGCGCCTTCGGCGTCGCACGACCCAAATGCCGCCGTCGACCCCGAGCTGCTAGCAACCTTCCAAATCACCAAGGCGACGTACCTGGAAGATGCGCCTGCTGAAGGCAGGACTACCGCGGCGCCGGGTGCGGCCTCCAGGGAGCGCGTGGTTGCTGTCGAGTTTGACCCCGTGGTGTCCCTTACCCGTGCGTTCCGCGCTGGATTTCAGCCGTCCTCGGAGGCGGCCATCCGCCGAGCGTTGGTGGAGGTGACGCTGGCCGGTGACGGGGGGCCAGTGAGGCGCAGCGCGATGACGGTGTTCACCCTCACGGCCTCTTCCGAGCTGTTGCGGTCGGGTCGCACCCCCCTTATTCCCGTGCTGTTTCTACTTGGCGGGGAGCAGGCCATCCACACGGCCATTGGTGAGCCGCTGCGGACGCAGCTCAAGCGGGCACTGCTTCACACTTACGTAGTACCCGTTGACGTCAGCTACACGGCCGGCATCACACCTCGGTCAACTGCTGAGCTCCACCTCCCATTCTTTATCCACGTGTGTGGGGACATGACGATGATCGGACACTTGTTAACCCTCACAGGCTGTGGGGACATCAACGACTGTCCGTACCTGTGGCCTTGCTTGCCGCCCCACTTCTTTTCCACGCTGCTGTTGGATGGCATCGAAGGGGCGCGCGAGCGGGACGCATCCCAGATGTCGGCCCTCTGGGAGGTTGTGGTGTGGGCTTTGGCACGGTGGTCCACGCTCCGCGAGAGAAACTGCGTGGCGGCAGACGGGCATGTGCGGTGGTCTTGTGCTGGGTGCGGCCAACACCTCCTCGCTCTGTCCGATTCGCCTTCCTTTTTGGCCTGCACAGTGGCGCGCTGCTGCCACTATGCCGAGCCGCAAGCGCCGCTGCTTCCCCGTGTTGCCTACACGCCGCTCTCCGAGTTCTACAGGCTGCTGCGGCGGCGGGTGGGTGGGCCGCGCGGGTACCCTCTGTTTGGGGACATCCCCTTCCGTATTATTGTGCTCGTGCTGCACTGCACGGGAAAGATAAGCAAGGGGCTGATGTTCTCCCTCCTCGCAATCATGCCGATGACAATGAAGACGACAGCATGCAACCAGATTTACTTCCTCATGGGCCGTAACAACATTGGTGGCATGTACCTGCGCGAGTTCGGTCGCCTTGCCGCGATGTTCGTGGCACTGCCGGGGGTGCTGAGCGACTACGACGTGGACGTTGAACTGGACGGTGGCGCAGTCGTAATGCTGAAGCTGAGCCAGCTATTGACGGCGGCGTGGCATCGGGCAGTCAGCACGAAGCCGGCCAACGAGCGTGAGAGTGCCGCTATCTCGCTGCAGCTGACGGCCGCTTTGCTGGCACCGCTCTACCCCCAGCTCAAGCCTCTTGAACCCGTAACTAAGTCGGCGGGTGTTTGGAACCTATACTTGCATACGGCGCTCGCCCACGTCCGTGACACGGTCGGAAAGGCCTTTCCAACCCTTAAGCGCGTCTGCGACGACAAAATCGAAGGGCAGATGGCGGGCCTCAACCGCTACTTCAACGGGAGGACCAACAATGTCTCCCGCGGGCAGTCGTTGGTCAACAAGATGGCCAGTATGGCAATGGTGTTTAAAGAGCCGAACGGGAGCCTGACAGCGGAGCTGCTCATGCTCACGAAAGAGCTCGTGCTTTGCCCCTGCTTCGTGCGCTTGGGACCGTCCGTCAGTGCCGATCTCAAGGCCGTAGTGCGGTTTGCGTTCCGGGAGCCCGAGGTGTCCGTGTCGGTGGATGCTGCGACCACCGAGCAACTGGACGGAGCGGCGCTTGATTTAGTTTCCGCCGCTCGGTCTAGTTTGGCAGCCTCGGCTCAGGCGTCCTCCGTTGCCGATGTAGCAAATGAGGAAGCGAAAGCGACGGCTATGGCCGCCGCCGTCGAGACCGAGGCGGATGTGGCGTCGACGTTCGAGTCGGAGCAGCGGGTGGAAGCGGCCAAGGCTGCGGCGGCGGCGGAGTTGGAGACTGCTGCAGCCTCTATCGCGTTGGAGCGGCTCGTCGGGTCCGCACCCATCCTGTTCACCCTACGCGCCGAGCCGGACAAGATCCGCGCCAACTGCCAACCCGAGCTGGAAGACAGCATCGAGCTCAAGCTGCAGCGACGCCTGCAGGCGGTGCAGGAGCGAATCGCCGTCTGCATGTGCGGCAAGCTGTCGGGCAGGAAGACGAGCGATGTCGCGGACAAGGCGGAGAAGGCCGCCGCTGTGGCAGCCGCTCTGGCGGCGGCAATTGAGGAGTAGGCGACAGTCGCGACGGCAAACGACGTGGACTTCGAGTTGAATGACTTGGGGAGTGAAGTGGCCAGCGAAAAGCCTTCAAAGAGCGAGTTGGATGATCTGGGCGGAGTGGGCCCGGGTTATGCTGGCGAGGATGGGCTGGGAGCTGCCGCAGACGAGGCCGACGGCGTCGTCGGAGATGGCTGTACATGTACCGTGCACGCAGAGGTGGGAGCTGATGGCGCCAATGTCTTGGCGGCCGACGGCTTGGGAGCCGACGAAGACGTCCACGACGCCGATGGCGTGGGTTCTGATGGCTGTACCGGGCGCGGAGGCGAGGGCGCTGATGGCGCCGACGTTGTGGCGGCTGACGGCTTAGAATCCGACGACGACGTCGACGGGCGTGGAGGCTGGTTCCCGCACCGGGGTGAGCACGTGGAGGACGTAGCAGTGAATAGCGGCACCTCTGGTGTGGGCGACGGAGTGCCGATGGACTGTCATCGGCTCTACGGGATTGCGGACGCGGACTTAGTCGCGCCGGACAGCGAGGACGAGGCGGGCGCCGGAGGGGACGGCGCTGATGGGGCTTGTGGCCGAGTGTGTGAGCCGCACTTGCGCCGTCGCCCTGGAGGTCTAGGGGAGTTTTTGGTTCAGGCGGCGGTCGATGACGACGCCATCGTGACCATGGTGCCGTCATCCGAGCTGATTGACGTCGTGCTCGGCACCGTCGAGCACGCTGCCAACTCTCCCGCCACAGCAGTGCTGCGGGACAAGACCAAAGAGGACATCATCTTGCTGCAGTTGTTCTTACTACGGATGCGCACCCCGGCATTTCTTTCATGGGCCGGTCGTGACGGTGTCTTGCTACGCGACGCCGCTCAAGCGGCAGACAGCCTGCTCCACTGTCTGACCTGCGCTTTGCGAAAGCTGTCTAGGGCTGTGGGAGCGCGCATCTGATTGCTTGGTTGTTTTTATGCGGTCCGGGGCGTGGCTGGTCGTAGCGCGGCGATTCGGGAAGGGGGGGGCCATGGCGGGCGCAGTGGGACGCGGGCGAGTGGATTGGCTTGGTGGCTCCTTGGTAGCACAGAGACCATTTTTTGGTATGCGGTTCTGCATGGAATGCGAGGGCATGGATGTCGGGGCGTGGCGAGGCAGAGTGGGGGATGGCTGTGTTGTAGAAAAGCAGCTACGGTTTTGGTCCTGTGGTCCTGGATGTGGCGTTGCGGGATGGAGCAACGTAGCGCACCAGGGACTGGACGGGCATGGCGAGGCGTTGTGAGCAGTCATCTTGTGTCTTCTCGAGTCAAAGGTCACCGCCATCTTCTTGCCGGCTTACTGTGAGGACATTAGGGGAGATTGCCCCACCCAGCGCACTTGCACAGCCCCCGGCGATCAATTGTGGACAGTTGCCGCATATCTCTGCTCTGGGAGGCGCTACAGGCTGTTGCGCTTGCCTTGTGAAGCGCACAGCGGAGTGATTCCGCGCCCGCCATGTCCGGGGCTAAACGCGTCGCATTCAGACGCTTGGGGAGGTGTAAGGACAGTTCTGACGGGTTCCAGGAAATATATAACGCAGCCATTTGAGGTTAAATAGGTCGAAAACCGTCGAGTATGGTGTCGTGCTGGGGGGGTCCGCAACATCTTGCGGTCAAAAATCGACGATTCCGCCGGTTGCGTGCGACCCCCCTTTAAGCACCACAGCGCCGCCACCCCTGGGTGGCACGCACCGAGGCCGTGTTTGTTGCGCTGTGCACCCTTTCTACTGGGCGGATTTGAGATTATACAGTATGTGGACTCTTTGTCTTACTGAATGAGACTTGCGTGGACTCTCTGACATTTGGGACTGTACAGCCGTTCTCCCAAAAATCCCACACTCCAACTGTTGCAAAAGAGTTCCAAATCGGCCACTACGACCCCACAGAGGCCGATTTGGAACACTTTTGGAACAGTTGCGGTGAGGGATTTTTGGGAGAACGGCTGTATGAGATTTCTCGTGGACTCTTGTGTCGTACTGGACCGGTCGGTTCTGGACCCAGCGACGGACTCACGGCAGCACCCCTGTCGCGATTGCCCGTGCCTGCGTGCGCCCCGGCCATCCGTGGACACTGTCAGGCAGACGGACGCGCCGTGGTTCCTGTAACCGCCTTAAGTGTTGCAAACAGGCGCTCTCCTCTCGTTCCGGGTTCCCCTGTATCACGGATATCATACCCCATCCTCGTCCCGTGTGCCCGCTCGCACATGCTCGGGCGTTTTGCGGCCCCACCGATCGCGCTTGGGTGGCTGTGCGCCTCCCCTTCTTCTCTCCCTTTCCCCCTGCCCCTCTTTCCCACTTCTACTTGAGCCGTTCCAGGAGCTGCTGGTTGCTCTCATGGCGTCTCAACCGAAGCGTCCATCTGCCTCTGCCAAGCAGGCCATCATAGAGTTGGTCAACTTCAAGATGGAGGGGGGCACCTGCATCCACACTGACGTCGCTTATCGTGTCATCGAAGGCGGCCACGAGGAAAATTACTTCTTGCGCTGTGCCGGGGAGGTGAGGCCCTGGGTGGTGAACCTGCTGAAGGTACATGAGCAGCACTCCATGGTGTCTGTGGACGGCCCACAGCCTGGTGAGCTCGGTGGCCGCCCGCTGTACTTCCATCCCGCCGAGGTGTTCCCGGCATTTTATGCGGACTTTACGGAGTTTAACCCGCTGCAGCTCAACCGGAAGTTCTATATCAAGCGTCCGATGCTCTTTTATTCCGTTGACCCCGTCGCGCGCCGAACTAACAAGGCCTACGCCGACGCGGAGGTGCTCTTTTGCGAGACGGTGCTGCGGCACAACGAGCACCCCAACATTGTTAAGTACCACGGGTGCATCGTAGCCGATGGTCGGGTAGCGGGCTTGGTGTTCGACCGCCTCGCCCTCAGCAAGTACTCGATGACGCTGCAAAGGCGGTGCGAGGAAAAGGGAACGCCGTTGAACGTGGACAACATCGTTGGACAGGTGCGAGCGGCGCTGAACCACCTGCACACCAACCTCTACGTGCGCGACAAAGAGGGCCATCCGATTCAAGTCGCCTACTGCCACAACGACGTCCACACGCGAAACATCATGGTCATCAAGGACGGCGACCGCGAGGTGGCCGTGCTCATCGGCTTTGACTGTTGTGCGCTGGCGGGAGCGCAGTTTGTTCTCAACGGGATCGTCAAGACAAGCAGCGTGGACAATGACTGGCGCAGGCTGAAACAGGTTGAAGACAAGCTGCGCACGGCGTTTCCGTGCACTGACCACACACCGAGTGATGTAGATATGTCCACAGTCTGATCATTTTCTGATCTGATTGTTGTAGTTTGCTTCGTTCAAATACATCCACTATGAGCACTGGTCGGCGTCGAATGCATACAGTACATACATCCACTGTATGTAATTTTCGCATGCGCACTGTTGACGCGCGCGCCATGGTCAGGCCCCTGGTGGTCGACGCAGTAGCTCAGGGGACGGCGACGGGAGTCTGGTCGTGTGAGGTGGCGCTGAGAAAACGGAAGGCATGGTCTCACTTCTTTAGTAAGCAGGCGAGAGACTTCCTGTTGAGTCATGTCGAAGGAACCAAAATTGGTTCCGCACGACAGGCTCGCAGTCGTCGATGACCAGTCAAAGTCATCGATGACTGCGAGCGTGCCGTCGGGCTTGCAGAAAAAAGGCTGGCAGCTACGAATCGAATGTGAGCTTCTCCACTGGGGCGCCACGGAGCCGGACGGACAAGATGAGAGCAGGAACGGGGATGCCCCAGCCGGCGCGGGGGGCTGATGCGATGGTCCAGACTACCGAGGGGTGTTTGGCGTGGAGCGGGCCTACCAGCCCACCGGGTTGGTGAGCACCTTGAGCGCGTCTTCCACGACCCGTTGCGTCGACCGGGGGGGCGCGACGCTAGTCGTGGTCAGCGGGACTTTCGACTCGGCGTGCACTGCCGGCACCGTCAGGGTCTTTGCAAGCTCCCCCTGCGGCCGGCCGCCAGCCTACAAAGCCACACCGACGCGCTGACGGGGCAGCCGCGACGGACCGCGGGCACGGGTCACTACTGCCGACCTTGTGTTTCCGCCCGCCGCTGCAGCCTCACGTCTCGTCCCGACCGGCAAGAGCCCCCGCGGCGTGCCGCCGCCCTCCCCAGGGCGGAGCCGTCCACAGTGGGCGGTGGCCGCCGCCACACGCGGTCGCGACGCCCCCGCCACGGTGCGCCGCTCGTAGTGCGGCGCGCCCCCCCAGCGGCCGCGTGTCACCCGTCGACCGCCGGTGCTGCACGCCGGGGCCCCGCGCGCGGGGCACCCGCGCCGTCTGCGCAGCGGCGCGTGTGTGCGCGCGCGCCGCGCGCCGTTGTTCATTCCTTCCCTTTTCGTGGTCGAGGCACCGCCAAGACGTGCGCCGCGCCCCGTGGGCGGCATCCCCTCCCCACCTGGT
>Ga0209093_1001471_pt1 | contig 13366 bp, 21 predicted proteins | sample SidtaG_4_FD_187450 | JGI IMG/M metagenome (GOLD analysis project Ga0209093, IMG submission 187450) | Marine algal microbial communities from Sidmouth, United Kingdom - Sidmouth_Male1 metaG (SPAdes) (version 2) | ecosystem: Host-associated > Algae > Red algae > Unclassified | place: Sidmouth...
GAGTTTGTAGGCACCGAATCAACCGGTTTCATATGAAGGAACGCTGGGATCGACGATTTCCACATGGGATCAAATGATCACATCGTTGAGATCAAATGATCACAGAGCGTGGTAGAATAGACACTAGCGGGGCCACAGCGGGCCAAGACACGCCAGCACCCCGGCCCCTAGTGGGCAAACGAGGCGCCTTCGCTGGGTGGCCGCTATTCGGTCCCAACCCGCGGAAATATGTGGAAGCAAGCGACCCGCGGGAGCCCGAGGCTCGGCCTCCAATCGGAGCCGCCCAATGCGGGTCACCCGTAATGCGATAATCAAGTCCCTCCAAACAATGCGAAATACAAGCAAAGAAAAATCAAGTCCGACAACCGCCACCAGCAGCGGCCAAGATCTCCAAGCGCACGTGGCCCAATCAGACGGCACATCACAGACCCGATCCGGCCGCGGGGAGAGGCCAACGTAGGGCCCACAAAAACCGTCCAGCCACCATCACAGCCGATCCGCCGGCCACGTACACCGGCGCCCCGGCCGGCGCGCCACCAGAGGGACCCAACCGCCACAATCATGGTCGGGATGTTTGACTTGATGTGCTTTGATGAGGTGTGCAAGTTGAAGTACATTGTTTTGAGCGTGAGGTGGATCTTGCGTGCCTCTAAAGTTCGTCACTAGTCGGTGCCAATCGCGCGATCTAACATTGTGACAACTTGGCGGATGTTGTGTAGCGTGACTGGATGACTTCTGCCTCGACGCTTGCTCCATTTTAAGTAGGCGTGAGGACGTTTCCATGACCGAGGACCTGTTCGGACCGCTGTCCTTTCGCATCTAACTTCTTTACAAAAGAAAAACATCGGCGAGTTGCTAGCGACACTACTTGGAAGGAGGTCAGGGTTTGACGGGCACTTTATGCATCGAACCCGTTCTTTCCCTGGCCATGTACCTTCTCGTCCGCGGCGATGATGATGGATTCCAATTTTTGCGGTACAAAGAGACTACGTGTGGACCTTGGGAGCATAATGTGCGAGCTCCCCTCAAAGACGCCAAGATCCTCAACGAGCTGCGCGGGGCGTTTGATGAGGCAGGGGATGACGCTTATCAATATATTGACACTCACTCGTTTAAGCCGGGCGGGGTGCAGCTGTATAGGTTTTTCGGCGTGCCAGACGACGAGATCAAGTCCCATAGGAACTGGTCAAGCTTCTCAGGGTACACGACATGCGTTCAAGCCAGAAATCGGTTGGAGAAGCGCTTCTATAGCGCCTCCCGCAAGAGGCGCTGGCTGATGTCCTTGTCCGCGGCAGTGAGGTGCCTGAGTGTGTGCCAGTGAAAGTTGGTCTTCACGCGATGGCGCTGCGAGAGTAGTCGTTCAGAGATACTTTTTGCGCGCCTGCTTGCGTAATCGGTGCCTCGAGCTTGGTAGCGTAGTGGATACTGCCCTCACAGCCGACGGGGTATGACCCCGTCGGAAAACCCAGCACAGGATGCGGAACGCTGTGCCAGAGCCACAACGCGAACGCCGGGATCGCTGGGCGCGAAGCGCACAAAAACGACGGAAGCAACGCAAACGCAACGATGATTTATTCGAACACGCACGATGACCCCAAAGCATACACTCATATACCCTCAGAAACAAGACGCCGGACGTGCACAATCCCGTCCCCCTGGCGCAACCATGGGGGGACCGGTACCCAACCGGCCGCGGTCTCAGGCCCGGGCCTCTAGTGGCCCCTGCCCAGCATCCCTGACAGCCCTTCCTCTGGAAGGGGACCCCCCACCCGTCTCGGGCGGAAGCAGGAAAGTCACTAAGACTTCCTAGATTTCAGGATTTACCCAAAACCAATACCTCGGGACTTATCCCAAGATTTTTCAATTTCCCGGATAGAATTCCGGTGGGATTTTATCCCTGGTCGAGATCATATCTCGGTCTGGCTTACGCTCGGATTGCGGAAGCTTCCACAAGCTTCCCGGTCTTCCCAGAGGGCCCGGATTCGGGAAGACGTGCGTCTCCCTTGTGTGTGTCAGACCCCCCCAGGGGGGCGCGATCGGGTGTTCCACGCCTCACGCCCCTCTAGAGGCGTCGTTTCATGTGTGGCCCTGGGGCTCCCTGGACACCCGCCCAAGGGGGCTGTCCCACGCTACCCCCTTAGGGGGGCGTTACGTGACTGGTCACGACCCGTCCCAGGCTCATGCCGGGGGGTCGTGTCACCCCTGACAGGGGGTATCCCCCACAGGTAGGTCAGTCCAGCCGCATACTCAGGGCCTTTCTGGGTACCAAGAAGGGACCTACACCGCAGTGGGACACCTCACGGAAAGCAATCCAGCAACAGCGCCTGTGCTGGATCTCAGAAGAAAATCAGGTAGCGTTTTTGGCTGAGGTGTCTTGAAGTATTGAACTGTCAGGCGATTGTCTATTTTTGATCTATTGTCGAGCGACCTACGCACTACGCTGCATTTTCTGATGCCCGAAATTGGGTTCCAATTTGTTTCCATTGACCGCGGCTGATTGGACACTATATTATTGAAACGTGCTGGTTAAGCGGTACGGTGGGCAAAAAGCTCTTCCAAAAAAAAAGCACGTCGCCACAACCACGCTGCACGGCTGCTTCTCTGCCGCTTCACATCGGTGGCTCCGTGCTGCGTCGCCACCACAATGAGTAGATCCCTCTCGTGTTCCCCGTTGCGCTCTGCGCCTCCTGCATGAGAGCTTTGACCATGATGAGTTCCGTGAAGGCCAGCTCAGGGCCATCATGGACATCGTTGACTTCTATCAGCCTAAGGCATCCGTCATTTTCGATATGTCCACTTGTGCTGTTAAGGTATGCGACCTGCGTGTCGCTCCTGATCGCTCCTTGCGATCCGGAAGATGTATCCGGAGCTTTACCTGGGACGCAATACAGGAACTGATAATCCGTACATTCTTTGTCATTGAGCTCTTCTGTGCTTTCATCGTTGTAGACTTGCGTATTAGGGGTCGCATATGTCCTTTTGTAGCAGGAACACCGCTCCTTCCCTATACTTCTTTCACAGGCCTTGGGCGACAGCACGCCCGGCTGTTGAACGAAGCTGGAATGACGGCAAGAGCGTTGTCAGGTTCGATAACCGCAGCTGATCCAGTCGATGTGCGTCAGCTTCTCCGAGGGCGGCAGCTGCAGGCCCTTGCTGCTTCCCCAGAGTCATTGTGTCATCGCACCTCTCACTTGCGGGCCTTGACCGAGCACCAGGGAGAAATCACGGCGTTCATCGAGGTGCATCTATGGGCGACCGAGAATGATTGGCTCCCCACCCTCTCGTTAGCGGCGACATGTCTGCAAGGCCGACGGCGACTCTCCCTGACGAAGTCTCTTCGCACCAGGAAAGAGGCCCAGCTGGCGGAGATCTTGCGAATGAGTTCTCCGGTCGTGGGACGGGGCCAATTTGTGCGGTCCAACCTCATTCTGCGAGTCATGCCTCGTCCTCCTGCTTTTTGAGAGTCTTTTTTTAACCTGCAGGCGCGGATATCCGCCGAAGAGGAGTGGTGCTGGAGGGGGGCCTAAATTACCTTCTGGATCGCGCAAGCTTGACGGAAGGACGTAAACGTCATCATCTATGCACGCTCAGAGGATTGTCGAGCAGCTCGTTGGATCTCTCAAGGAATCGGTACACCTCCGCGTGGCTGGCGTCGGCGGAGCGCCACCTTCGGTTTACGCCTACCATGCCGGCTGAAAAACGCCGGCTGCTGTGGAACTAGCCTTTTCTAAGCTACCCGGGGTTTTCGTTGCGTCAATTGTCACTTTCGGCCTCGGCATTCACTGTGCCCATTTGCGCACTGTTGTACATCTTTTACGCATTTTTTGGTCCTTCCGTGTCAATAGTCTGTCGTCGTTCGTTCCGGTTGTGGCTTTTCAGCTACATGATTAGCATATTGGGTCAGTTATTGTGCAGTGACGACTGACACTTGCGGACGGTGACTCGCTTCGTGCCCACCGCACCGGCGCTTGCTCATTTTCTGATTTTAGTGTTTTGTGATTTGGCACGACTTTCCAAGGACGGCGCGAGGTCACTGTCCGAGTACGTGCACGAGATCGGGTGGTCCGGCCGAGACGGAAGAGAGGTGCTCTGCATCACCATTTTCAACTAGGCGGACAACTTTCAGGTGCTGCTTCTGATTAAAGACTCGGTTGTCCCGTCAGCCGCTGCATGGGACGTCATCAACCGTGTCGTAGAGTCAACATCGCCCGGCGGACGGAGGTCCTTCCTCTGCCGAGCTGAGTTAAGCTAGTTCGACATTCATCGGCGTCAAGCTGATGTGCTGCTCGGTTTTTTGCTCCGTGTGGGCGACGCCCTCGTCGGGAAGCCCGCGCCTGCCCGGGTTCTCGTTTCTCGGTGCGAATCGGGAGACGATGGAGTCGCTCAAGGTCTTTAAGTGCTTTCTCGCTCTTTGTGCGATCAGTACCTGTGCCCCCTCCACGAATAACCTGATCCACAGAGGGGCAAAGTTTTCGGCGATGTCGGCGCCATTCGAGGGAGAGCTCCTTTCTTGGGCCTTGATTCCTTCGGTCATGTGGCCGTACACGTCTCCTTGCTCGATCTCGTATCTGCGGAACTCGTGATCGTTGAACAAACGGCGGTCTTCCCGTCGGTCATCCATCTCACCCGGACGGGCGACGTCGATGTCGGCAGGGCGGCAATATGAGCCGCTCGCATCTCCCGCGATGATATGACGAACACGTTGGCAGCATTGGACGCTGCGGACCAGTTCTTTAGTCGGAACGGGTGTGTGCACATGCGTCTTTGCGAGCTCTTTGTGAATGCAGTGGCCAGAGGGCTTTTGCTTGAGGAATACCATTGCTCTCGTTGTTTGTCCAACGATGCGTTGCTCCGGGGTCATCTACCCTGGTTGGCTGTCCGTTGAAGGTTCCATCACGATGGTTGCTGATATCGAGTCGCGTGCTGTTTTCGAAGCTTCTTGATCATTTGTGCTAGTCGGAGTTGTTTTTGTGTTGCTTCCTATTTTGTCTTTGTATTTCAGTCTTGAAGAGCGTGTGTCTTCCAGCGCCTGCTGTGCGCGTGTCCTTGTGCTTGTGTGACATCCCGCGAGATATGAATTTCCGCGGTCGGGCTCTGCCATCGGCTAACTTGCACAAGGAGCAGGTTCTATGCATCCGTACTGACTGGGATTGCGCCGTTTGGAATGTGGTACGGGGAGTATTGGCCGCTCCATGCGCCAATAGAGTCCTCAATTTGTATTTTTAGTGAAAAAGCGAGCTTACATGGTCCCACACTTCGGTGGTCGCATCTTCTTGCACAAGGGACATCAGAGAGGCTCACTATGCGCTCATGTGGACATTACATGTCTTAAATTGCACAGGACGGCACTGTTCGTCGACAGACTGGTACCATTTTTCTTTTTCCTGCGACTGTAGAGTGTTGGAATGGCTTGAGACAGGCTTTTCACGCAAACGGGGGTTCAGGCTAGGACCTGGGGACCACTTCTTCTCGGCGTGTACCGATACCCAGCAGGATGCTCTTCTTGCCATTGTATCTCGGGGCCTGACGTGTTTCCATGAGTTGGCTTCTGCTTCTTATAGAGTGCTCGAGACCGCTTGAGAGGGGTCATAGTTCACGTCCTTGTTGGAGCGGAGCCCCATCCCGACCAGGGGAAGGGCGGGGTGGGGGAACTAAGCCTTTTATTAGGGGTGGGCTCCCCTCCGTGACGGCATCACGCACGGAAAGGCACGGCCCTGGTCCGCAACAAGGGATTGTGCCGGCAGGCTCACGCAAGGACGGAACGTCCCGATGTGACGCCCGCCGTGACTTGACCGGCGCGGGCGGACGCTGTGGTGGACAGCGAGAGGGCGACGGTGGTACGCGCCGGAGATACGCAGAGACGGGACCTGACGTCGCTGTCTCGGCGCGGTTCTGCGCGCAATGGGATGACGTGCGCGTGAAAAGAGCCGCCAAGCGGGTACATATCGCGGCATGCCCGCGGGCTAGCCCCGGCCGCGAACAGAATTTTCGAACGACTTGCCATACCTACGCTGCACCCACGGGGATGAGGTGCCCATTGTCGCATAACGCGATGCCAGGCCGCGGCACTGGCCGGTACGGTCGCCAGCGGGGCACCGATAGTCGCCGTTGACATGGCGTGACCCGGATTGGACAGGTGGCCTTGTCCTTGCTGGCTGATATCCTGATTGATTGTGGGTCGTTTGCATGTGAGTGTTTATTTCTTGATATATCTGCTTGACAGTAGGGGGGTCTACTGGTATGGATCCCCAGATCTCCCAATGGGGAGGCTACTGCATGGGATTCGGGGCCGTTTGGGCCCGCTTGCTCGGTTAGCTTGAGGGGACAGCGGGGCGCCCGTGGCCCGGCTTTCCCACAAAAAAATAACTGCGTTCTCACCTCCTTCCTCCCGCTTTGCGCCTTCGGGTGTTTTCCTAGGTGACCGTGTCACCGGGCGAGAGTAGAGCAAGGGTGTGCGGGTGGGTTCCCTCAGCTGGGCAGGTGTCCCTATCTGTTTCTGTGGGCTGGGGTGACACGACGTTTTATGCGACAGCATGCGCCTCCCGTGTGGGTAGATTTGGTTCCTATGGCGACTATGAGCGGCCGCGTGCGTGGTGGGAGAGCGCTTGTAGGCGGGCCGCGTCCCACGGATGGGACGCCTGCCGGCGGACGGCAGGCGGCGGGCGGCCACGTCAGGTGCTGCTTCGCCTGCCGCAATGTCAAATGTCTTGCGCCGCCGATTTTATCGAACGGTCCGGATGTCACCGCTACGCCGGGAGTGTAGGGCGCGCGGGGGTCACTCGGAGGGTGCACCACCCTCAGAGAGGCGGCTCACCCATCACTTTTGCGACAGCGGTGGCTCGACCGCAGCTGCTCGACGCCCCCGTTTGCCTGCCATATGAGTAGCGGCGGAGAAGGTGACTGGCGCTGGGGCAGCGCAAAAAGGTAGCGAAGATGGCGGGGCAGCCAGAGCCGATTTGCTGGAAATGCGGCCGTGGGCGACCGTGGCGGCTAAGCCGCGAGAGGGGGCCCTGGTGCACTTTGGAGGATGGACGTGTTATCTGAGCGGAAGTGGATCACCGCCACGGAATCCGTCTTGCTGTCTCTCGCTTTGTCTTCTTTTTTATCTCTATTGCGCTTTCCTGGCACAGGACGTTATGAGGTGGAACGCTTCGGGGCTGTTCATGGCGCTTCGCTTCTTCTTCATTGATTCTCTGACTATGCTCTATCCTCCAACGCGCCTTCGATATGTCTCCCTCAGCCCCAAAATCACACCAGCGACGCCTCGGGCAGCCGCGCGTTCCGGGTGGCAGGTGCCTCGCGCACGCCACCTGGAGCCGCCAAGGAAACGCCGAGGTGTGACTTGGTGCCCCCCGCCTCGTCGCAGACGATGGTCAGATCGGCCCCCATACGATGAACACACCTCGTTTCGGATGTTGATTGCTGGATAAATAGACGGAGGGAGCTAATTTTCATCCGGCAAATTGATATGAGAAGAAGTGGGCGCCCTGAGAACCCCCGAGGAGGAGGATGAAGATTTATTTTTTGGCACTGGGAGCATCTGAATGTTGGGATGCCAGAAACTATCACTTGACGCCTCTTCCGAGGAAACACGGATCTCTTCAAGATGGAGAACCACCGTGCACCGGACATGGGCGACCGAGTACCTGGAGTATAAGTGTCTACTCTGGCCCTGCGGTAGATGCTGAAGGTAAAAGGGTAGCCAGAATAACAGAAAATGAAAAGATGGACAGGGAACATCTTCGTTTCTGGATAGCGGTCGAAGAGCAGCGCGGGGGTGCCCGCAGCATTTTCGATGTGCACACTACGAAAGCTTTGCGTTGCAAGGATAAGAATTATACGGAATGGGTCCTGGGAGTCCATGCAGCTGCGAAAAAACAGGAGGTGTTGCTTTTTGTCGACACTTTGGGAGGGTGACGTCCAGCCGCTTGACCGCAGATTGGGGGTGCCCAAATGGGCTCGGGCGTCACGCTGGGGGGGACAGGCGGTCAGTGGAAGCCTCTTGAAGTCTAAAAAGCTATAAATGCGCGCCCCAGATGCCTTTAGGAAACGAAGAGCCGGGGTCATGGAGTCCTGATGGAAAACAACACAGAGAATAGTGAAGAATTGCCATAAAATGTGGTGAAGACGGACATAAAACGGACCGGGTGCCCGTGGGCCGGCTAGCGCCTCGTCCGTCTGTGACTTTCGGTCGCATCCAGGCAATCTCAGCGGGCAAGGGTCCTCTCAATAACCGTCAAAAAGCTATGTCATCATTGGAAAAAGATTGCTCATATGAAAACTCTGATTCACTCTTCTTGACTGCGCCTCCAAGATGCCAATTCCGAGACAGTATCCAGCACTACTCTCCCCGCTTCACCCCAATCCGGCCCACCTATCTATCCGAGCGCATCTCACCGCACCATAACGACGGCGCCTGCACGAACCCACACACCTCACGCACCCCACCCTACCCAAGCCCACCCCACCCCAACCCACGCACATCGTACTCTCCCCGCTTCAACCCAGCCCAGCCCACCTATCGGTCCAAGCGCAGCTCAACCCACGATAACTGCGGCGCCTGCACAACCCCGCAGACCCCACGCACCCCACTCTCCCCACAACCACCCCACCCCAACTTACCGCGCCCCGCCCCTCGCGCACCGCACGCACCCCACCCCATCCACACGAAACCCACACCAACCCACCGCGCCCCTCCCCTCACGCACCCCACGCGCCCCAGTGAGTAGCTTGTCGTAATCAGTTTTCTGTTGTCATTCGCCTGAAAGGATTTCCATTGTTGGGTACATAATTCTGTCATGGGGGCTGCAATGCCGCCCGATCTGCTCTTCATGTGCACACTGTGTCATGAAATCGTGAAATACGTGTGAAAACTGGCCCACTGGATGGAATCGGGGGTAAACACTGACTCTGTTGAACGATCAGCAATCCGGAGTGGTCGCGGAGGGACGGACAAAAGTAGCCTACAACCGTCTTTAAGAGAGTAGATGGGCCCGGAAATGTCTCATGCCCCATCCGAAGCGGATGATCGTACGGCTGGGATCGGCCCCCGTGCATGTGACTTGACCAACGACAGGCTGTCATCGTCCGAGGCGCCACTCGGCGGACGACAACAGCCCATCGTTAGTGGAAGTCACGTGCACTGCATGACTATTGGACAGGAACTGTTCCCGGTATCAGGATTTAAATACGTGCATGGATTTGGGGCGCGTGAAACTTGTTTGTGAGCTGGAACATCTCTTGATCTCGAGAATAGGGGCTATGATTTGTCGATGAATCTCCTGCGCTTCTTCCATGATCGCCGAGAGAGGCCATCCATTTCGTGTGCTTCTCATCAGCCAGAGCTCGTCTCATTTTACACAAAAAAAGGCAGAGAGTACCCCTATCTAGCTGGACAAAACCGCATGTCGAAAGCGCCGTAGCACCAGAGATGAGGCCTGTTCCCCGAAGAACCGTTTCCCAGGCGTCTTAATTCAGTAAATGAGACGGACTGGTCGGGGAAGAGACCGCTTTTGAAGTCGCGTCTGTGGCGCCTTTCCGGCGGGGGACTTCCGGTCCGGCCCCGGTGCGCCACTGCCACTACAGGAGCGTAGGGCTTTCTCTGCTGTACGATCTGCCATGGAATACATTTCAAGCCGGTCAAGATCGATGTATTGTTCAGAGGCGCATCTTGCAGCATGTCCACATGGCGACCCTGGAGCCTTTGTTGCCACGTTGTTCGATCTGTGCCCGGCAGTCGACTGAGGCGGCTGGGGATGAAGCCGTATGAGGCATGTCATTACACTTATTGCTAACCTCCAAAAAATAGCGGTTCCAGAGAGAAGGGAGGCAGAGCCGACGACAGGTCGTAGAAATGACGTCGGATTGGCTGTTAGACAAACCACGATCGAACTTTTGGCTGAGAGTTGCCGCCAGTAATCTCGCAAGCCAATCACCGTGTCTTGCAGTAGTCACGCAGAGCCATTGCAACCCACAATGAAAACTCCTGAGATTTTTAGGCTGCTTGCTTGGGCCTGAAGAGGGCATGGAGAGGGTTCTGGGGCAGACCTGTGATTTCTCATGAGATCAACAATTATTTTCAGATTCCTTGAGATCCTGATGTGCGTTTCCAGTACGCAGAGCCGCATGGGGAGACTCGGTAAGGAACTTAGATGATTCCTGGCCTTTCCGTTGGTCCACGTACGCTGTTGAATGATTGTAATCACTCTGCAACCGCCACGTTTTTGAGGTCAGCAATACTTGAAAGAAAGTTTTCGCAGTCAGGCGCTTCTTTTCTATGCCCTGCGGCTTCCCGCTTCTCTCCTTCTGCAAAGTCTTGCGAATGCCCTTCATGAAAGAGTGACGCCCGTCTCGTCCGTCTAATACTGCTCTAGGAACTCGTCGCGGTCGATGATCTGCAGCTTGCGCACAATACAGCGATGGTCGTTGAGCTGCTTCTGTTCTTACCGGTCGAGCTTGAGTGTAGGGTGCTTTTTTACGACAAAATCTTTCGTTGGAAAAGTACCGTCGACGACGGAGTACAAGGCAGCGAGGAATTTTTCGACCGTCGAAAAGTACTTGGGGAGCTTCTGCACCGACTCCAACGGGGGCCTTGTGGATGTAGAAAGTGCTCCGCTTTCGGGCTCGGTGGTGTGCGGGGGGTAGGTGGATGTTGGGGGCCTGCCGATCGGAAGCGATCCAGTGACGTGGGGGGGCTCGGGATTGTTCGCGGCACGCGGCCCGGTCGGGGGCAAGGAAACAGATGGGAATAGAGTAACGGCGGCCGGACGTCGGTCGTCTTCGAGGTCCTTCAAGACCGCTCCATTTCGATCGACGTCCCTGAAGACGCTGCTGCTCCAATCGTTAAACTAGCCAACCGATTGAAGTGGATCCTGCCCGCACAGCCGACGGGGTATAACCCCGTCGGAAAACCCAGGACAGGATGTGGAACGCCACGCCAGAGTCACAACGCGAACGCCGGGATCACTTGGCGCGAAGAGCACCAAAACGACGGAAGTTACGCAAACGCAACGATTATTTATTCGAACACGCGCGATGACCCCAAAGCACACACTCATATACCCTCAAAAACAAGACGCAGGACGTGCACAATCCCGACCCCCTGGCGCTACCATGGGGGGACCGGTACCCAACGGGCCACGGTCTCAGGCCCGGGCCTCTAGGGGCCCCTGCCCAGCATCCCTGACAGCCCTCCCACTGAAAGGGGACCCCCGCCCGTCTCGGGCGGAAGCAGTAAAGTCACTAAGACTTCCTAGATTTCAGAATTTACCCAAAACCAATGCCTCGGCACTTATCCCAAGAATTTTCAATGTTCCCGGATAGAATTCCGATGGGATTTTATCCCTGGTCGAGATCATATCTCGGTCCGGCTTCCGCTCGGATTGCGGAAGCTTCCACAAGCTTCCCGGTCCCCCCAGAGGGCCCGGATTCGGGAAGACGTGTGTCTCCCTTGTGTGTGTCAGACCCCTCCAGGGGGGCCCGATCGGGTGTTCCCCGCCTCGTGCCCCTCGAGAGGGGTCGTTTCTTTTGTAGCCCTGGGGCTCCCTGGACACCCGCCCAAGGGAGCTGTCCCACGCTACCCCCCTAGGGGGGTGTTACGTGACTGGTCACGACCCGTCCCCGGCTCATGCCGGGGGGCCGTGTCACCCCTGACAGGGAGTTTCCCCCACACCGATGAACCATCACTCGCGGAGCTGGCTTTGCCCCGGTAGAGCGTCAGGGAGGCCGACGGGATGCGATCTCGGATGTACGACCGCACTGCTGATGCGTCGTTCATTTTCCTGCCCTGTCGCCGAAAGGCCATCACAATCCCCGTGCGTGCTGGCCGCAAACGAGAAAGAGTAGGGGGTTGCTGCTGAGGTCCGCAGGCACCGGAGAGTGCATCATACAGACGTCGGAAATGAAAACTGGAAGAAGGCTGGAGACTCGTCGCTGGCAGCGCGGGAAACACGGTCTTCGGCTTAGAACGGTGACGATGCTAGTTGCTATTGCTAACCTCCAGAAAATGGAGGTCGCAGAGAGAAGGGACGCCAGAGCCGACGACAGGGCGTAGAAATGAAGTCGGATTGGCTGTTAGACAAGCCACGATCGAACTATTGGCTGAGAGTTGCCGCCAGTAATCTTCCAAGCCAATCACCGTGTCTTGCAGGAGTCACGCAGAGCCATAGCGACCCACAATGAGATTTTCTGAGATTTATGGGCCGCTTGCTTGGGCCTGCAGAGGGCATGGAGAGGGTTCCGGGCCAGACCTGTAATTTCTCATGAGATCAACAAATTTCTTCAGATTTCTTGAGATCCTGATGTGCGTTTCCAGTGCGCAGAGCTGCATGGGGAGACTCTGTAAGGAACTCAGATGATTCCTAGCCTTTCCATTGGTCCACGTACGCTGTTGAATGATTGCAACCACTCTGCAACCGCCATTTTTTGGAGGTCAGCAATAAACGGGGGGTGTGGTAGCGCTCAAATGCGCCCCAGTTTTTTCGAGCACTGCCGTGCTTCCCTCTCCCCGTGCCGTCAGCAGCTGCTGACAGCGCGGGTAGAGAGCAACAGAGCCCCCAGAGCGCGCAGTAGCGTCATGTTGACATTTTATCGTTTCTGTCAGTATCTGGGACATCACGCAGATTGATAAAGTTGCAGCCTTCCCGTGAATTCGATGCGTCCCTGGACGAGAACGTTGCAGACAGACATGACATGTCATCGCTGAGGCCATTGAACGACAGACAGCGAGGCAGACACATTGTGTAGTACCACAATCTAGGGGGTTACCTCAGAAGGAGGGAAGTAACGGCCGTCTGGGCCGCTCGCGCGACACCCGCTATGGGACTCGAGGTCCGGGAAGTCGGGCCGATCGAAACGCCAAGACATCGAGACACGGTTTACTTGCCGGTGACGACGGTGCCTCCCACCGTCGTCGCCCTTCGTCCTAAAAAGGGCGGAAACCGTCGCCCGGGTCCAATTTCCCCAATTGGGAATTGACCCGGGCCGTCACCAACCAATGCAGATAATTCCCTCCATGCATGTCAAGTCCCCCGAAGCGATCATTACAGACGAGGGGGAGTAACGATCCCACGCGCAACGCGCTGCACCCGCCGCGTGGCGCCCGGTCAGCCGTCGCATGCCGCGCCCTCTCGGGCGCGCCAACCCGGCCCCCCGTGGGGCCCGCGTGTCGCGACGCGGCGGAGCGGGTACGCTCCCCCGGTGGCTCGGGCCAAGCAGCGGGGCGGGCCCGTCGTCCCCACTCCCGCGTCGCCGTCCCGCTGCCCACCACCGCCGCCGGCGTCGTCGCCCCCCGCCGGTGGCCTCGTCCCCTGGCGGTCGCCTCGTCCCCCGGCGCCTCCGGCGCACCCGCGGTGGTCCCCGTCAACAC
>Ga0209093_1001472_pt1 | contig 13356 bp, 5 predicted proteins | sample SidtaG_4_FD_187450 | JGI IMG/M metagenome (GOLD analysis project Ga0209093, IMG submission 187450) | Marine algal microbial communities from Sidmouth, United Kingdom - Sidmouth_Male1 metaG (SPAdes) (version 2) | ecosystem: Host-associated > Algae > Red algae > Unclassified | place: Sidmouth...
TCAATCAAATATTGAATTTTTTTCTCGCCGAGATCCTTGTAAATCCTGCCAGTCGTACTCTTTTCTCCATGTTGGGGTACTGGATTCGTACGATTGCTGCGGATCCGCAAGTCGGCAGATGCTCGCAGAAGTCGCTCCTGACAGTGTAAACAAATGGCAGTGGATATAACTGAATAATGACTGTACAAGAAGCGAACGGTGATTTCTTGCCAATAAAAACCTGAAAAAGACCGGCCTGTAGCCCCCTACACGGAAAAAACGATTTGGGACAGCCCTCTTTGAAGCCTCTGTTATGGTCGTTGCGCCAAAAGCTGGACAGTCCCAGACAGGCGGATCGACGTTTGGGCCAATCAAACGCACAAAAGCGCCTCTTTGACAGGCCTGGACTCTCCACTTTTTGGCGGAACGACAATAGCACATAGGTCAATGAGTTGCAATCCTGAAACCCGAAGAACCTGAAAAAGACTGGCTCCAAGATCGTGATTTATTAAGAGGTCCACACAACAGGGCCCACAGGCATGTACTAACGAGCTGTCAGCCAAGAACGCCTCGGGACAGGCTCTCTCCATGGAGGCCAGTAGAGAATTTTCCTGTTCCCCACCCCGCATGGCCCCGTGCAGTGAGGTGTCAGTTCTCCAGAGAACGAGCATGTCTCATTTTTTGGACACGCACCATGCAGCTGGCCTTCCCGCCTTGCAAGTGTGCGTCGCACGCGGTGGTTCCTCCCCTTTTCATGATTTATCGACTTATCGAGCAGCAGCACCCAGTTGTCGAGCAGCAGCACCCTGTTGTCCCCATCCTGCCATCTTCGTGCGCTCTCTCTACCGCGTTTGTAGATGTCGGCACGTGCGGCCGTTGTCTGAGTCTGCGGCAAGCAGCCTTTGCGACGCCGTTGTGGCGTATCGCGCTTGTTTGGCTCGACCCGTCGAACTCTTCTTGTCGCGGTGACCTTCCCAGTCAGCTTGCGGTCGCTCGGCTCGACGCCAAAGCTCCGCTGACCGTTCATTGGTAGCTCACGGCAAGACGCCAATGCAAAACACGGCCAGGGGCGGCCACGTTGCGGCGGTGAACGCGCCCATTGCGGAGGGCGCCGACATGCGTGTGGCGGCTAACGATAGCGGGACGCCGATGCACAACGCCGCCTGGGACGGGCACGTTGAGGTGGTGAACGTGCTGGTGGCGGCCGGCGAGGACGTGCGTGCGGCGGATATCATTCGCAAGACGCCGGTGCACAACGCGGCTGATGACGGGCACATCGAGGTCGTGAACGCGCTCCTGGCGGCGGGCGCAGACGTGCATGAGGCGGATGACAAAGGCAAGACGCCGATGCACAATGCGGCCTGTGGCGGGTACATTGAGGTGGTGAACGCTCTGGTGGCGGCGGGCGCGGACGTGGGTGCGGTGGATGACAATGGCGAGACGGCAATGCACAACGCTGCCTCGGGCGGCCACGTTGAGGTTGTGAACGCGCTGGTGGCGGCGGGCGCGGACGTGGGTGCGGTGGATGACGATGGCGAGACGGCGATGCACAACGCGGCCTCGGGCGGACACGTTGAGGTTGTGAACGCGCTGGTGGCGGCGAACGCGGACGTGCGTGTAGCGGCTACCGATGGCGAGACGCCGATGCACAAGGCGGCCTGGGGCGGGCACGTTGAGGTGGTGAGCGCGCTGATGGCGGCAGGCGCGGACGTGCGTGAGGCGGATGACAATGGCGAGACGGTGATGCACTACGCGGCTTGGCGCGGGCACGTTGAGGTTGTGAACGCGCTGGTGGCGGCGAACGCGGACGTGCGTGTAGCGGCTACCGATGGCGAGACGCCGATGCACAAGGCGGCCTGGGGCGGGTACGTTCAGTTGGTGGACGCGCTGATAGCGGCGGACGCGGACGTGGATACGGCGGCTGTTGATGGCAAGACGGCGATGCACGAGGCGGCCAGGGGTGGGCACGTTGAGGTGGTGAACGCGCTGGTGTCGGCGGGCGCGGACGTGGGTGCGGCGGATAACAAGGGCGAGACGCCGATGCACAACGCGGCCCTTCTTGGGCACGTTGAGGTTGTGAACGCGCTGGTTGCGGCGGGTGTGGACGTGCGTGAGGCGAATGACAATGGCGAGACGGCGATGCACAACGCGGCCTCGGGCGGGCACGTTGAGGTGGTGAACGCGCTGTGTGGGGCGGGCGCGGACGTGGGTGCGGTGGATGACGATGGCGAGACGCCGATGCATAACGCGGCCTGGGACGGGCCCGTAGAGGTGGTGAACGCGCTGGTGGCGGCGGGCGCGGACGTGGATGCGGCGGCTGACAATGGGGAGACTTCTCTGCTCATTGCCGCCTGGGGCGGGCACGTTGAGGTTGTGAACGCGCTGGTGGCGGCGGGCGCGGACGTGGGTGCGGTGGATGACGATGGCGAGACGGCGATGCACAACGCGACCTCGGGCGGCCACGTTGAGGTTGTGAACGTGCTGGTGGCGGCGGGCGCGCACGTGCGTGAGGAGGATGACGATGGCCAGACGGCGATGCACAACGCGGTCTCGGGCGGACACGTTAAAGTTGTGAACGCGCTGGTGGCGGCGGGCGCGGACGTGTGTGAGACAGACGACAATGGCAAGACGGCGATGCACCAGGCGGCCCAAGGCGGACAGGTTGAGGTGGTGAACGCTCTGGTGGCGGCGGGCGCGGACGTGGGTGCAGTGGATGACATTGGCGAGACGGCGATGCACAATGCGGCCTCGGGCGGACACGTTGAGGTTGTGAACGCGCTGGTGGCGGCGGGCGCGGACCTGTGTACGGCGACTAGACATGGCAAGACGCCGATGCACAACGCGGCGTCGGGCGGACACGTTGAGGTTGTGAACGCGCTGGTGGAGGCGGGCGCTGACGTGTCTATGGCGACCAAACATGGCAAGACGCCGATGCACAAGGCGGCCTCGGGCGGGCACGTTGATGTAGTGAACGCGCTGTTGGGGGTGGGCGCGGACGTGGGTGCGGTGGCTGACAATGGGGAGACGCCGATGCACAACGCGGCCTGGGACGGACACGTTGAGGTTGTGAACGCGCTGGTTGCGGCGGGCGCGGACGTGCGTGAGTCGGATGATAACGGCGAGACGGCGATGCACAACGCCGCCTCGGCTGGGCACGTTGAGGTCGTGAACGCGCTGGTGGTGGCGGGTGCGGACGTGTGCACGGCGACCAAACATGGCAAGACGCCGATGCACGAGGCGGCCTCGGGTGGGCACGTTCGGGTGGTGAACGCGCTGATGGCAGCGGGGGCAGACCTGCACTCGGCGGATATCAATGGCAAGACGCCGATGCACACGGCTGCCTGGCGCGGACACGTTGAGGTGGTGAACGCGCTGCTGGCGGCGGGGGCGGACGTCGATGCAGCGGCTGACAATCGCGAGACGCCGATGCACAAGGCGGCCTTGGGCGGGCGCGTAGGGGTGGTGAACGCGCTGGTGGTGGCTGGTGCGGACGTGGGTGCGGTGGCTATCCATGGCAAGACGCCGATGCACATCGCGGCCCGATGTGGGCACGTAAACGTCGTGAACGCGTTGGTGGCGGCGGGCGCGGGCATGGGTGCGGTGGATACCAATGGCCAGACGGCGATGCACAACGCCGCCTGGGGCGGGCTCGTTGAGGTTGTGAACGCGCTGGTGGCGGCGGGCGCGGACGTGGGTGCGGCGGCTGATATTGGCGAGACGCCGATGCACAATGCGGCCGATGCTGGGCACATCGAGGTCGTGAGAGCTCTCGTGGCGGCGGGCGCGGACGTGGGTGCAGCGGATGACAATGGCAAGACGGCGATGCACAACGCGGCCTTGGAAGGGCACGTTGAGGTGGTCAACGCACTGTTGGGGGCGGGCGCGGACGTGCGTGCGGTGGATGACCACGGCGAGACGCCGATGCACAACGCGGCCTCGGGCGGGCACGTTGAGGTGGTGAACACGCTGGTGGCGGCGCACGCGGACGTGGGTATGGCGGCTGTCGATGGCATGGCGCCAGTGCACAACGCGGCCCGGAACGGCCACGTTGAGGTGGTGAACGCGCTGGTGGCGGCGGGCGTGGACATGGGTGCGACGGCTGACAAGGGCGAGACGCCGATGCACCAGGCAGCCTTCGGCGGGCACGTTGGGGTGGTGAACGCGCTGGTTGCGGCGGGAGCGCATGTGCGTGCAGCGGCTGACAATGGCAAGACGCCGATGCACCACGCGGCCTGGGGCGGGCACGTTGAGGTGGTGAACGCGCTGGTGGCGGCGGGCGCGGACGTGGGTGCGGCGAATAACAAGGGCGAGGTGCCGATGCACAACGCGGCCTTTCTCGGGCACGTTGAGGTCGTGAAAGCGCTGCTGGCGGCTGGCGCGGACGTGGGTGCAGCGGCCGACAATGGCGAGACGGCGATGCACAACGCGGCATTTGGCGGCCACGTTGAGGTGGTGGATGCGCTTGTGGCCGGTGAGGCGGATGTGGGGGCATTGGCCGATGACTTTTGGACGCCGTTGCACTCTGCGGTGCAGCACGGCCACGCTCATGTTGTCGCGGTCTTCTTGCGCCACGGCGTTTGTCCACTGTCGGTGAGTACGACTGGTGTGACACCTTTGGCGCTGGGTGCAATGCTTGGTCGTCGGGATGTACTGGATCACCTTGTCGAGGCATCCATTTCGGATGGCCCGGGTGGGATGGAGGATGGGGTCAGCTCGCCGCTCCATGAGGCCGCCAAGCACCACCGGACGGAGCTGCTGAAGCAACTGTCGCGTTGGGTCAATGTCAGAGACCAAAACGGCGACACGGCTCTGCACGTCGCGGCGCGCCGCGTCGACCCCGAGGTAGTCGAGGCGCTGCTGCGGATGACGCCGCCGCTCGACTCCGGGGGCCCCAAGATCAAAGACGGCACGGCGTTGCGTGCGGCGCTGGAGTGGTTGCATCGGCAGGAGATGGATGAGGCGGACGCGCTCGATACCGCCGACCACCGCACGGTCCGCCTCCGCACCGTCGCCGCTCGCCACTGGGTGTGTCAGCGGCTGTCCAAGAAGTGTGAGGAGCTCGACGAGAAGCAGAAGCGTGAGGTGGACGCCTTTCGGGCTGTAGTGCTCGCCCTCCTCCAGGCGGGAGCCGACTTGCAGGGCCTTCGTCGCCGGGACGCGCGGCTGGTCAGGCGCATTGTCCGCACCGAGCCTGGATACGGGTGGTTGCAATGGGCCCACCTGCGACTCGGGCGCCGTTTGGCGCCGCACGCGCCTCGCGGGACAGTGTGACCGGGTGAGGGAAGTAAAAATTGCTGTACGTCTTGTCACCTCGCCCCCCAAAAACTACCGCGGCCCGCGCCCGCGGGACTGGACGCACTCAACAGAGTGACCCCCACCGGCGTCAAGGTTTCGGTTCGTCTCTACTCCCGCGTCTGAATGCCGCGGGCGTCCCCCCCGCCGGCTGGCCATGGGCACGCCGCCTGACGCCGCGGCGGGGACCGCCCACCCCCGCCGGTCGCCCCGCCGGCCTCCGACGCCGTCGGCGCAGCGGTGACCAAATCACGACGCTGTCGCTTCGGCCTGCGCCCAGACCCGCTCCGGGGGGACTGCCCCGCACGCGGCGGCAGCCGCCCCCGCAGTTGGCGGCGCGCCACCCGCGCCACCCGCCCGCCACGCGGCCGCAGTGGGGCCTGCGGCCGCTCGTGCCCGCGGCGGCCGGTGCTGTCAAAGAATGTTTGTGTTCGGCGCACCCCCGCTGCCGCCCGCGGCGCCCGCCGCGGTCGTACCGCGTGGCCGGTGCGGCCGTCACCCACGGAAACGGTGCATACGGGTGTTGGCAGACGGGAACGGCTGCTGCGGCGTGGCACTCCCGGCCAGGGGCGGTCGTGGGGGAACAGCAGACGCCACAGGGAGCACCACCCGCCCGTCACTGGCGAGGCGGCCCGCCCGGATGGCGGGCACGCTCCTGTGGTCCTGCGGGGAGCGGTCCACGCCCGGCTCCAGCCGCGTCAGTCGCCTCGTCCGCGGCGTCGGCAGGCGCGGCCCGGCCCGTTCCGTGGGTCTGATGAGGGTGCGCCGACACGGCGCCTCCGCCAAGTCCTTGCGCACCGGCGTCGTGGCGGCTTGCGGCAATGGTGTGCTGACGCAGGGCGGTGAGTAGTGGCGCTTGGCACCCGCCTCGGCGGCGGGAGCCGTCCCCCGCAAGAAACAAACGGGGTGGTGACCGACGGCCGTAGCAGCCACGACAGTGCCAAGGACGGCGGTGAGGGTACGGCCCATGTGGGCAGCCGTGGGGGTGGGCCACCCGGCAGCCGCCCGTCGTCGGCTTCCAACGGCGAGGCGGACGGCGGACGGCGGTGGACCGCCCGCCCGGCGGAGGAGTAGGTGCCCAAGCGCGGGCGGCGGGTGGCCTCCCCCCCCGCTGTGGAACGGCGCACTCGCGCCCGCGGCGGCGGGGACGGGCGGGCGGGAGCCGCACTCCCCCGCCCTCGCCCAGTGGCAAGGGGAGGACGGCCGCCCGCCCGGCGGCCGCCGCGATCCGCGCATCGACGGCGGCGGCGGCGACCGACGCTGCCGCGGCGACGCCCCAAACCGGGGAGCCGCCGCCCCAAGTCGACGACGCGCGCGGGTGTGGCCGCCGCGACAATGGTCCACGCCCCGCCGCCGCCGGCCAGGCAGGCGCCGACGGCAACCCGCGGGCGGGCGCGCGGGCGCGCGCGGGGCAACGACGGCGGCCGGGGCGGGGCCCCCCCCCGCTGCGGCGGGACGGTGTCGGCACGCCCGCCGGGGCCCCCCCCCGCGGGTGGCCCCCCGGAGCGGGGCAGCGGCGGGGGCGGCGCGCGCACCAACGGCGGCGGGGAGGGCGTGTGCGGGGAGGCGGATGACGACGGCACCCTGGCGGGCAGCGGGCGGGACCGCAACGCCCGCGACGGGCGGCCAGAGGGGCCCTCGCCGCCGTGGCCGGCCGCTGGCGGCACGCCCGCCCCGTCGCCGCTGCCCCACCCGCCGCCTCCCCTCACCGCGGGGGACGATGGCGACGGAGGCGGCGGACGCGTCGGCGGCGGCGGCGGTGGTGGCGGCGGCGGGGGTACCCCCCCCCCCCCGGGAGGGGGAGCCCCACGAGCGCCCCCGCCGGCTGCGGCGCGGCGGCGCCCCGCCGCAAGGCGGAGCCCCGTGACCGCCCCGCGCGGGCGTTGCGGGTGCTCACGCGGCGCGCGGCGGCGGCGGCGGCGACGGCGGCGGCGGCCGCCGCCCGCCCTCGGGGCGCGAACCGGCGAGCTCTGACGCCCCCGCCGTCGCCACGGGGGTGCCGAGCACCCCCGCCACGTCGGGTGGCGCCGCCCGCAGCAGCCCCGCCCGGGCTGCCCGCCGCGACGGCCGCGGCGGTGGCGGCGGCGGCGACCGCCGCCACCCGGTCGACCGCAGAGGGGCACGTCGTGGGGGGGGGGGCGACGGGGAGGAGGCCGCCGGTGGGGTCGTCCGCACGGCGGGTTTACCCTTCGGCGCCGTGGTCGGCGGCGGACGCGGCGGCGGCGGCGGCGGGGAGGGAGGCGGCGGCGGATCCAACGGAGCGCGTCTGTCAGGAGCACGGCGGAGCGGCAACTCGGCCGCCTTTCTGCCGGCTCGTACCCCATCGCGACGTTGTTGGAACCCCATTGAAACTCGGTTCTTCTCTCCTGTCGCCGCGTACGTGCGCACGCAACACGGAGACAAAGGGCGGCGACGGCTGTCTCAGCTGGGTATGATTACCACAAGAGATGTCGAGCAGTGAACGAATAAAAAAAATGCGAGCGCACGATGCGGAAAAGCGCTTGTGGTGGAGCGTACAATGAAGCACGAAAACATCCCCAGTGACACAGTCGCAGTCCTTGGCAGGACAATAGAATCCAAGCCCGAGAGCCAACCACCACACGAGGCAACAGCCAAACGGCGCTCAACGCAACCCAACAACTTTCACACGCAGCGCCGGGTGCGCGCGCCGGAGGGAGCCCAATGCCTGCGACACCGACGCCACCTCTGCAGGGTTGTCCAACCCCGTCACGTCAATGAAAACCTCCCGAAGTTTGGGCAGCTGGCCGAGAAAAAACAAGGCCGAGCCGAGCTCCCCCCGCCACTGCGACACCGTGAAGGACGTGAGGGCGGGCGCCGATTTGACGAGCGCAAACACGAGTGCCGCCGCCGACGCGGCCGGGAAGCTCGGCGACACCAGGTGGAGCGCCTCCAAGTTAGGCAAAACAAACGAGGCCGCCTCGCACGGGTGCAAGTAGGGGCGGTGGAGGGTGAGGTTTTTGAGCCGCGGCAATCCCGCGAGCACCGCCAGGGCGGCTGTAACCTCGGGCGCCGGCTCGCTCGCCAACTCCGCGGGCATCCCCGGACTCCTCACGCCGGGCAAGACGAGCTCCTTGGTCGTCTTGAGCGTCGCCACCCACTGCGCGGTGGATGCCGCGTCAAACTCGGGGCGCTGAAGGAACACAACTTTGCGCGGGGAGCGGCGCCCCGCCCCAATGGCCCCGAGCAGCTCGCCCACCAGTAGCGGGCCGACGTCGGGCAGGGAGAGCGACAGGAGCGGGCAGAGCCGACACAACGTCGCGACCGTCAGCACGCCGCCGGCATGGAACTTGGACAAGTCGGCGGTTGCCAGCCGGGGAAACTGGAAGAGCACAGCGTCATCAGTCGCGGCGGCCACCACGGCGGCGGGCGACCCAGCAGGCGGCTCCGAGCCGACACGAATCAAGTTGAGGTGGGGCATCGAGCCGAGGTCCCCCAAAAAGCGCGTCAACGCACGGTCGCCGTCCACCCGCACGCTCGAGCAAAAGGCGGGCGACAGGGTCAAGAACACAAGCGTCGGTGCCAGGCGCTGGAGGACGCTCACCGCCTGCGCGCGCGCCAGTCCGGCAGCGTCGGGTCCGGGCTCCACGTGGAGCCCGCCCATAGTGAGGCTCTTGATGGGCTGCCCGACGAGCGTCGCGAGCAGGGACGGCTTGACGGCGTTGGGGCCCGACCAGGACAAGTTGACAATCGAGGGCGACATGCGTGCCGCATAGAACAGTTCTTGGTGGATGAGGTTGGACACCCATGCCGCGGGCGCCCGCTCCGTCACGGGGGACTTGGTGTAGGGCACGCACAGCGTGTGGAGGCGGGGAAGCTTGGGCACCACCTTACAAACCGCAATGCTCCGCTCCACAAACGCCTGCGTCGGCGTGCGCCCCATCGGCCACCGCCCGACCGCTTTGATGGCCACCTTCTCGTTAAACGACGCACGCAAGTTGCGGACGGCGCCGAGGAAGGCAGCCCGAAATGGGCGACAGACAGACGCTGCAGGAGACGCCAGCGCCCACACCTCCCGCGTGACGACGGCGTCGGCCTTGGTGCCAACCAGCGACGGGCGGCCCTTAATGCTCGCGACCGTCAGCTGCAGCAGGCACATGAAGACCGCATCGAGCAGCTCTGGCGGCAAGTCAAGCGCCGTCGCCACCGGAACTGGTGCCGGAGACGTCAAGGCGGAAGGGGGGGGAGCAGCGACACTGAGGCGCCGGCGCTTCGCGTCGGGGGCCGACGACGACCCGCCGTCCGCGGTGGACATGCTTGCCGGGTGAGACGGCGCACGTCGGTGGCAGCAGCACAGGGGGGAGGGGGCACGTGAAAGAAGGGGGGGTGGAAGAACCAGGTGTGTATGTAAGGAGCGGGGGGGCACAAGGAAAACAGACAGGAAGACGTTGGCATGAAGAGGGCGGCAGCGGCGCCGACGTGGTGGTGGTTGGACCTCAGTGGACGAGAGGCTTGGCCACGAGTGGCCGCACACGCTTTTCGCCAGTGACTCGAGTCCATGAGCTAGTCGGATGCATGCGCTGTCAAACCCCTTTCAGAATCGCAATTGGCCGAGCGGGCCCGTGCGACTCAAGATCAAGTCCGTCCGGATACGTTCAGGGCATCGCGTGGCATAAAAAAACGCTTCCTCGACCCGGCACACACTACGCCAAAGGGCCGTGGCACCACAAGCGCCAACCCGCCGCAGGCCTAGCTCTTTGATCCTCTCCTGCGGCTGGAGGTGGTTGTACACACTCTTGAGTCGCTGGCTGAGCTGTCAGGTCGGACTGCCCTGTCCGCGCGAGCGCCATCGTCCCCACATGCCGCGGAGCACAGCGAGAGGGACACAAATGTCGAGAGTTACGTGTTATCTATTGCGCCTATCAGCACTACGACGACACCACCGCCTCGGCGGCCCGTCGCCGCTCGACCTTTTCCCGCTGCTCCCTCCGTCGCCGCCGCCGCAGCCCCGCGCGCAGGCGTTGCCGCCTCGAGGGCACCTCCTCCGACCGGCGGCCGTTGGCCAGCACCCCCGCCGCCGACCCCCCCCGAACGCTCTCCCCGCCGTGGGCGCTCCCCCCACCGTCCGCCTCCGCTTCGGAGCGGTCCTCCAACACCGCTTGGCTGGACGTGGCCATAAACTTCCAAAATTTGCGCCGCCGCTCCTTGACCGCCTCCCGAGCCTCTGCCCGCCCGACGCGCTCCCCGCCGTCGCTGCCCTCCCCGTCGCCGTCACCATCGACGCGCGACTCCGCGGCCGACTCATCGTCCTCGTCCGAGCAGTAGGAGAAGCGGAGCTTGCGCGTCGCCTTGATCTCCCCAATGGCGTCGAGGGCGAGCTCCTCGGGCACGAGCCCCGCGCAGTTGAGCACAAACGTGTACAATTTGAGGGATTGGGCGGTGCGGAGGAGCACGTACGCGAGGCCCGAGATGCTCAGCACGAGGACCGCCACGTCAAGTGACTCGATGGAGCTCTTTCCCTTGATGGCCGCCGTCGAGTAGGCGGCGACAGCAATCGACGCGAGGAGGGTGGAGGAGAAGAGGTTGAACTCGACCAGCCACAGGAATAGGTGGTGGGACCCAAACCAGAATAGCTTTTCCGCGGGCGACGCGCGCCGCCGCAGCCGTGGGATGAGCACCAGGAGCACAGCGGGAAAGTCGAGGCGCGGCGGCTTTTCCTGTGCCTCCTGCACGCCCCGGTGGCGGCTGATCATGGCGTGATTGACCGGCGCCTCAACGCTCATCCGCACCTCCACCTCTTCTGCCGCCGACGCAGCGCCACCACCGCCCGAAGCGCTGCCGCCATCGACGCGCTCGTCGCGGGTGCTCGACGCCGTCCCCTCCTCGACGCTGCTGCGAAGCGACTCGGCGGCAGAGGAGGAGCCACCCACAGCCCGCGGCGTCTGGTCGCGCGCCCCCCGCCGGCTACCGGACGCAGCAGACCGCTCCACGGGCTTGGCGTCGACGCTCAGCCGCCGACCCGAGTGGTCCCCAACGACGAGGCCGCCGTCGAGCATGTGGCGCGCCTCCAACTCGTGCCGCGGCGGCGACATGAGCACCAGCTCCATGGAGCGTCGGCGGCTGTCTGGGCCACCCCCACCACCGCGGGAGCTGCCGCCCGCCCCGCTCCGCCCATCGCGGGAGGAGCGCGTCGACGAGACCGTTGTGTCGCTGAGCACCGACGCTGCACGCCGCGCGCCGCGGCTGCTGCTCGCGCTGCTCGGCGGCGCGTCAGCCGACTGGTGCCGCACGTGGCCGCCGCCGCCGCGGCGCACTTGGCGCGCGCGTTGCACTTCGAGGGACCGCCGCTCGCTGGCGCGCGGCGTCCACGGACGGATACGGCCCCGCCGCACCGGCCCCGCGTCGAGCGACCGGCGGCCGAGGGAGCGGCTGCTGTCCGGAAGTTCGAGCGAGTGACGCTGCGGCAGTCGCGCGCTGGCGCTGCCGTATCGCTCCGACGCGCTCGCCCCGTCGTCCTCATCACTCGGCTCGGACTGCGAGTCGTTGCTAAACGCGTCACTGTCCGTGTGGTTGCTCTTGCTGCTGGCGCCTGCCGCGCTACCGTCCTCGTCGGTGGTCGCCCCGGGCGTGCGGGGGCCCTTGCGGGGACCCGCAGGTCGCTCCGCGGCCACCTGCCGCGAGCTGGCGGCGGGTGCCACGCGTGGAAGGCGCGCCTTGGAAGTGTCCCCCTTCTTCTTCTCCTGGAAGAGATCGTCAAGGATGGAGGCAGCCGACGGCGTCGGCACCGTCACCGCGGGCACCCCCGGCCGCCGCCGCGTGACGCTCCGTCGCCGGGCCATGTCGATAGACGAGCGGGTGCGGGTCTCATCGTTCCCATCTGGCACCGGCAGCGGATCCACCGACAGCCCAGACATGTCGAGCACCACGTCCTTGCGAGGCGCCGGCGGCGCGCCGCGGTCGAGCGACCGCCGTCCGGGCGTGGACGGCGGCGACGGAAGCGGCTCGGAAATGTCAATGGCCGTCGCCAGGAACCCACCGTCGTTGGCCGAGGGCGGTGGGGGCAGCTCGGGGAACTTCAAGTTGCCGCGGCCATTGTCAAAGTCCGTGTCATGGTCCGAAGTGACGTCCACGTCTGCCTCGTGGCCACTCGTCTCGGCGCCGCTGTCCGCACCTGCCGAGTCGGTGCCTTGCGCCGCATCCGCGACCGGCGACACGGCGGGCATGTCGGCAAGCGTCGTGCCCCGTGAAATCTTGGACGAGTACTCGTCATAGTAGGTGGCGGGGTGTTTGAAGAGCGCCCAGTGCACGCGGGATATTTTCAAGCGCAGAAACTCGCTCAGTATCCACAGGAAGAGCGACGAGCCAATGAGCACCGCGCGGTCGAGCGTCGCCGACGGGCGGTACTTGCGGCGGAGGAGGTCGACGACGAGCAGCGTCAAGATGACCGTCCAAATGGTCCAGTGCGGCTCGACGAGCTCGATAAAGGTGCTCGACTTGATCTTGCGGAGGTAGGCGCTAAAGTTAAACTCGGCGGGCAGGTCCCGGTAGTAGAGAAACTGGAAGCGGATGTCGTGAAAGTTGAGCACCGTGTGCGCCTCGTGGTACCGCTTCAACTGCCGCACGTCGCCGCGCCACCAGAGGAGCCACCGCCACACCAGGCCCCGGTGTCGGGTGCGCATCGCTTTGAGTTCGGCAAACTTGCTCTTGTACATCAAGTACTTGAGCAGGTCCATCGCCTCAATGGCCTTCCAGTGGCGCGACATGGACAGCGACGTGGCGGCCGTGACAAAGACGACGGCGGTGTAAAAGATGGCGAGCACAAAGATGAGCAGGTGGGCAAACTCAAAGCTCACAAACACCTCCTGCGTCGGCTCAAAGATGGTCGCGTAGAGGACAAAGAGGAAGGACACGAGCCCGAGGATGAGCAGCTCCCGGTACAGGTTGCGGAGGACGACGCGCAGGTGGGCGTGGCGCGAAATGAGGCGCCGCTCCAGCGTCGACAGGGCGGCGCCGACGAGCATGTTGAAAATGACGAGGAAGATGCCGAGCAGCTCGGAGATGTCCGAGTCGGGCGACGCGGCGCCCGCCATGGTGGCAACCGGGGGGGGTGTCGTCACCACGGGGGGG
>Ga0209093_1001474_pt1 | contig 13347 bp, 19 predicted proteins | sample SidtaG_4_FD_187450 | JGI IMG/M metagenome (GOLD analysis project Ga0209093, IMG submission 187450) | Marine algal microbial communities from Sidmouth, United Kingdom - Sidmouth_Male1 metaG (SPAdes) (version 2) | ecosystem: Host-associated > Algae > Red algae > Unclassified | place: Sidmouth...
GGGGTGATGGCACCAAGGAAGAATGGCACCGCAGCCGGGCAGGGGGTGCCACTGCGACCATGAAAGTCTCGTGGAAGTCGATGGTCCCCAAGCGTGGGTCAGAGGGAGCACGGTGCTCTGCTTTGGCGGCGACCACGCCCGTTGTGCTTCGAGTGAGTGGGAGAAAGGGTGTGCCACTCGTGGAGGGTCCGCTACGGGTGGACCGTGTGCGGTGGGAGACAACGAAGGTGCGAGGTTGGCAGGTGGTGAGGCCCGTGCCGCGGATGGACAACCGCAAGGCAAAGGCATTCCACGGGGAGATCAATTAGACCTTCCATTCTTGGAACGACTGCTGGACTGGCGACACCATTATTCCTAACTATCTATTCAGTACATGGCGTTTCACGTCCCCCGAACCTCACCGAGCGCCCAGAGGATGGCACAGAGAGGGATCAGACGAATTGCTTGAAGCCAGATTGGAGGTTCCTCTGGTGCTACCAAGGAATTGGTAACCGTACCGAGTCAAATGTGTTCGGAAAAAGTTGCACAATACATACCACGCCATCGTCGATTTGCCTGAAGTCGATCCAAGCCACACCCTGCAACCTGCACGTGGGCGAGCACCGGCATCGATGGACTCGTTGCCTGGAGGGAGAGACCGCGCTCGTCGCCCCAGGCTGTTGCCGACGCTCGTGCACTTCCCGTAGTACCCTGCCGATGAGATGGCGTAATTTTTCATGCTACGATTTGATGCGCCATTGTGAGCCGGACGGGAGCAGGTGAGGATCTCATAGGACGAGAACCCACCTCTCATCTTCCTGGCCGCCGCTCTCGCCATACCGTGGTCATCGCCGTGCAACCCCTCCACCCCCACTACGCCACCGCCACGACCTTGTCCCTCGTCGCGCGCTCCCGGTGCCCGCAGTGCGCCACCATCAGCATCAGCTCACTGCTTCTGGCCGGCGCTGCACCAGGTATGTTGATGCTGTTTCTGTTGCTGTGTGCACCAGCTTTGTGTTCATTTCTCTCCGACTTCGACCCCCTCTTGTGCCGCAAGAGTGTCTTTAAAATGTCACCAGACCGCATGTTCCGGCCTGGGTGTGCGACATGTGCACGACTGTCCTTCTGCCGACGTCCCCAGCTACTGACAAGCTACGCTTCTGTCCCACCCAAGCTGCCCTGAGCATTTTCTCTCTCTCTCCCGATGATGTGCACGACCTCAATCGCATCAGGTCATGGATCATCGCGTCCGCCAGCAGAGTGCGGACATCAGCCGGCACTGCTGGTGTTGCCCACATGTCTTCATGAACCAGGCGGCTCGTCAGCGCCATATGAGCGTCAATCACCCAAACAGGAACCGGATCATTCCACCGTTGGGGTTCGTGGAGCTGCACCTCCGACCTGCTGCTGTCCAGAGCCGCCGCGCCGCGGCTACTGTCTTCCTCACCGGTGCGCATACTGCTGCTGGCGCGGACTGCCGTGCTGCTCGGGCAGCGGGCTCAGACCTGTGTGTCACGCGCCAACCCCCTGACAATGCCGACGGGGGTCACGCTGTGCTCGGCGGCTTTGGCTCCTTTCACGCTCCTGTTGAAGAGTTCGTGCACGGGACGCTGCCGGGCGAGCAGCTGGGGACGGCGCCGGACGGCACGCGCTTGCGGTTCGATATTATGGACAGCGACCTTTTGCTGTTGGAGGAGGCCGTCGTGCGTCGCCGCCATGGGGCTCTCTCCTTCGTTTTTTCCGTGCAGCTGTTCGTTGATGAGGCCGTCGTCTCCTGGTCGGGGGCGCATTACATGTACCCTGTTCGGGCGCGTGTGGTCAACGTCCGCGACCGGTCGGTGCAGTGGGTTACTGTCGCTTACATCCCCCATGTCGGAAAGCCTGTGGCCCGGACGGCGGCTGCTCGCTTTCGAGCCAGTGACACCCGCAACGGCTTTCTGCAACGATACCTGGCTGTTCTTCTTCGGCGCTTTGTCGGTGCCAGCCAGGTCGGCGTCCAGGTTGTGTTCCCTGGCCAGCGCGCGATGACCGCAGTGCCGCGGCTCATTGGCCTGGTAGCCGATCAACTTGGTGAACGTTCGGTCTTTTGTTTGATGCGTAACACGTGTGAGTTTTTTTGTTCCCATTGCATGGTGCGCCGCGACGTGGCGGGTGGACCTGGTGGCGTCAGCGCGGCCGCTCGTGACGTCACTGCCGTGCTCGACGCCCAGCTTGAAGGAGACATCACCCGTGATGGCGATCCCCGGCCGTCCCTACGTGGCCATCTGCGCACCGAGCACAGAGCGCTGGCATTTGTGCCGGCTGTCGGCGCTATTTGGGGCTTAGCCACCGACAACAAGAGACTGTACGACATCATCTCCTTTAATCTACTGATGCGTGGAAGCTGGGCATCGTGCGCATGCTGTCGCAGCGCTTCCCGTCCTTCTTGCGGGTCGCCTGTGCCGGTCAAGACGCACGCCTTGTACCTGTGCCGGCGACGTTGGAGGCCCTCAATCTACGAGCATGGGAGATGGGGCATCTTTGCGCTCCTTCCCCGACACCACCCGGGTACGTGCTCACGAGTTTCCTTTGCATGCTTTTTCTCGGCCACATGTTGCACTGGGTGGTGCCCACCCGCTGACGCTGGCGCTGCTGCTTGTCTTGGGATAGGGCGGCCGCCTCAGCGTTGCTGCCCCCCCCACCTGATATCTGAGTCGCTCCGGCTTGTGCCTCGGGTGCTGGCTCCTTGTCCAGCTCGGACGAAACCGTCCTATCGACGGCCGGCGACGTCGCCGGCGCGTCGCCCCATACCCTCCCCCCCCCCTCCTCCCGCCCCAGGCCGACGCGAAAGGGCCTCGCCGATGCCATCGCGGCGTACGCCGACACCCACGCCAAGTCCATCTCGGTCGTTTCCAACACCGCCCGTGCGTTCCTCGACATGACCGTCGTGGCGTCGTCGACGGTGGGTTGGCGGGTGGCGGCATTGGAGGGCACGGGTGTGCGTGCCGCCTACATGGCCATCGCCAAAGCGCTGGTGGTGGCAGTTCTGCGGCCGCGTGGGGGGGGCGCAGAGCGACGGCCAGCACCGCGGCGCCGCCCACCGAGATGGGCGAGTCGACGGCGGCGACGGAAAGTGTGTGGGGTGTGGGGGGTGCCCGCAGTCGCGGCGACGGGCGCCCAGCAGGTCGATGCGAGCGCGTCGACGGCTGCTTGTCTGTTGGTGGGCGGACACGCCTCGTCGTCAAGTGCCGCGTCGGCCCGGGCACAACTGTGACACTGGGGTGGAGCAATTTGCGGACGTCTGTGCTGTGACGGTCGACTATTTGCAAGTGAGGACGCCCGCGTACCTCGACCCAGAATGAGACAGGACCATCCGTGGGGCTGGCACCGCCCGCCATTTGACAATGGGGTGCGGGTCGGCGGTCGGTATGTACTGGCCGTTGTGGAACGGCGACATTCTGACTTTCTTTGGACCACCCTCTGGCACGCTCCATCCTTCACTTTGCTTCTATGTACTTCGTTTGTCGTGAACAGGTTTTTCGTGTCCCCTAAAGAGAAGCAGCCGCAAATTACCGGGCGCCTTTGGCAACACGGTCTTTCAATGATGCCGCACATGATTGCAGGCGTCGGCGGGCCGGCGGAGCAGCGCCCGGTGCGGCACCTGGATGCCGCGCCCGCCCGCGCGGCGGTGGTCCGACGACGGGTGGCCTCTACTGATGATGAAATCGACGACGGCCACGGTTCGGAGGGCGCGGTGTTGGTTCCGGCGGAGGAGGTGCTGCCAGATCCGGTCGTTCCGGACGTGACAACCTCCGCCAAGTACCGTGCGCTATACGGAAACCTTCCGCTGCACCGCGCCGTCCTCGACGTGTACTGTCGCCTGGCGGCGCTGGGCGGACGGCTGATGGGCGACAATATGGACAACACGACGCATATGTCGGAGCAGCAAATGCGGTCCCTGGCCGACGAGGCGCAGGACCTCATCATCCAACGCGTTGACCTTCTCCTCGGTCCGGTACACACTACCAAGGCGCACCGACTTGCCAACCATCTGCTGGTCGCGCTGCTGAACAACGGCAACTTGTGCGAAGGTGACACCAGTGAGAATGAGGGTCTCCATGGCCCCTGCAAGAAGATGTACGGGCGTCGCACGAACAGGCGCGGGCCTGGAATTGTGCTGCAGATGATGCGAGCATCCGAGACGCAGAGCGAGGTGTTGCGCGAGCTCAAGCACCTGGCCGATGAGAAGAACGCGGAGTGTGACGGCGTGCAGGACCTGCTGGGGGATCTTCTCGGGGAGAACATTGACGCCGACGCGGGGGACGTGCCGACAGAGCCTGTCGTGGCACTGCCGCGGTCTCACCGCGGACGGCGCTTGGCTGTCATGGGGGCGCAGTCGATGCGGGGGATGGAAGGATTGGGGGAGCTGCTCGGCGTGGACCCCGGCTGCTCTCTTGTCGTGCCGCCGTCCTTCGCATTCTTTTGTACTTTTTAGTTGGGGGCTCCGTCCGTCGTGCAAACGGCATGTGCGACCGAGTCCTTCTTGGGCAAGCCCCGGTATGATCATATCTGGTACACTGACCAGAGTGGTCAGCGGCGATTGGGACTGGTGCGTCTGGTGGTTCGTATGCTTGACGGTGCCGTGGATGATTTTGTCGTTGTTCGGTGTATGGATGAGGTGTCTTAGATACCTGACTGTGCCCTGACGCGGTCGGGCTGTCGGAGGATGGCGTGGCGCTTTGCTACGCCCGATGCAGAGTGGCGGGACCTGGATCGAGTGCCTCTGGCACGTGTGCTGCGGCTCGAGCACACTGTCGTCGACTTCCAAGACCTGGGCGACAGGCGTGGCCTAGGTGCCGTCCCGTCCAACACCCCGGACACTGATGTCGAGCGTCGCGCCGTGCGCTTCTTCACCAACAACTTCTACCCGTTCACCTCCCGCATGCTCAACCCCAGCATCTAGTTTGTAACCTCGCCCATGCACGTGCTCGGTGGATAGCGTTGTATGGGTCGGGATGACCTGATACAGTGGTGTACTTGAGGCGAAGGGGTTTTCGACCGGGTGCGGCGGGTTGCGTGACCGGGTGCGGCGGGTTGGGTAACCGGGTGCGGCGGATTGGGTGACCGGGTGGCGGTTTGGGGACCGCGCCGCCACAGTTGCGGCGCCGTCGTCGGTACGACACGACGACCGGCCCAACACCACATGCGAGACCGTCTCGTCGCGACCAACCCCCTTGTCGGCCATCATCGCGGTGACACGGGATGCCGGTGCGGTGGTGGGAGGGGCCGCCTGTCGTGGGGCGGCGCGCGTTGGCGGCGCGGCAAAGCCACAGCCGCGGCCGCCACCACCGCCAACCGGCCATTGGCGTTATGGCGCGAGTCGACTGGGGCGGGATGCCGGTGTGGTGGTGGGAGGGGCCGCCTGTCGTGGGGCGGCGCGCGTTAGCGGCGCGGCAAAGCCACAGCCGCGGCCGCCACCACCGCCAACCGGCCATTGGCGTCATGGCGCGAGTCGACGGGGGCGGGTGCATGTTCGGGCAAAGGGGGGGCGTGGTGCAGCGCCGAGAGGGAAGGGTGTCGGTTGGCATGGTGGGTATTGCACTGGCACGGCGGGTAGTGGATGCTTGGCGTGGAGCCACCTGGTGGTTTTGTGGCGAAGGGTGTCAAGTCAGCACACCAAAACGCGGGTATTCTTGTCGACGCTGCTCTCCGGTAGGGATAGAAAAGCTCATACGGCTGAGGCCTCTGTCACAGAATGTAGGCGACTTGCTTGTTCTTTTGCCACACGACTGCTCACATCCTTGTGGAGTAAATGTCGTCGCAATGGTCGGGTCAAGTCCTCTTCTCTCCATCGGGCTCCTTCGTTCCGGCCTCGAAGTCACCGCAATACTTCGAATAGGAGCCCCTAATCGTATTGGGACTACGGAGTACGCTTAACAGACAACAGACGACCGAGTCTCACGCGATGTCCTCGCGATGTCCTTGCACGTGCACTGTCCTCCCCCACGAGAGAGGGGAACAGCGGCGCCGAACAAAATCGCATTCCATGCGGGCTCTGTTACCCGAACAGAGGGGCCAACAAAACGGCTATTGTTTGCCTGTTGCCCAACAGGCCAATCTGTTCGGCATTCTATTGAGCTACCTCGTTCACCGACGATGATGCGTCGGAGCTTGTGCTCGCCGAATGGGCAGCTTTTGAGCCCTCGATGCTTGCGCACTGTTGGATCAAATCGATGCCTCTTACCGCCGACATGTCAGCAGCTGTCAACGCCGTGCAAGGGGCGTATCGAGAGTCGTCCAAATCTATGCGTGAGGACGTGGAGTCGTGCGTTTCGTTGATTCGTGCGAGTGAATTTGGGAGGGAGGCGTGAGCTGGTAGCGGTGCCGCCGCCAGCACAGCTGACGTGGAGGGCTGGCCGAGGCAGGATGAGGAAGAGGGGGTACTCGCTGCCACGGCTGATGATATTGTGTGGGCCGGGAAGCCAGCGAGCGCAGGGGAATGAAGCAAGGGCGAGGAAAGCGATTCAAGCTCTTCCAGAGGGCAGGAGTGATCTCTGCTGTTCTTTTTTGCGCACTGTGTTTTCTATTTCTATTGTTTTTCCTGCGACGGAAGAACTGGACATCTCTTTAGTTTTCTTTCTCTTCGAATTTTCAGACAGTGTCCACCATGGTCAGAAGCATGACGGCTTGCATCACGCAATCGGCTGTATAACCACTATATCAAAAATCTCATCTCGGTATGTTCGTTCCTACTTCGCCCAGTTGGGCGGCGAACAGCCCGAGGGAGATGCGGATGGAAGCGGTCGCCACCGGTGAGAGCGACGAACGGAAGCGGTGCCCACTGGTGAGAGCCTGACCAATGCCTGTGGTGCCACAAGTGACGCAACCGTTCCGATCCCACTGTCTGCCGCACCATTGAAGGTGTGGGCCAGTCGATCGAGGCCTTGACACAATCTGGAGCGGCACCAGTGCCCTTTCGTCGCCATCTGAGGCCACAGCCTTGATCTAACGGTGTGGCTCGGGCTCCTGTGACCAATCTTAGTCACACGAAGCCCTGCCTGCAGTCCGTTAGAGGCTCTAGATGGGGACTGACCATGTCCGTCTTCCAGGCATCGGGTTCCACAATCCATGACAAAATACGACATCTACTTTTCGTTCATGTTGGCATCTTATCACAAAGAGATCCGTCCATCAGTCACAGCATTGATCTCCTGATCCCGTGCGCGGACACCAATTCGGGCATATACAGAAGGGCTACAATAGGGCTGTTAATATAAGGCTCTTACGCCTCCTTATCCATCTATCGCGGTTTGAGAGAAATGCAGCTCCTCGCTGCTAATTAGAGCCTATACAGTAAGTTGAATATAGTTGTAAAGCAGTTGTCAGGGCTTCTGGAGTGACAAGGCTCTGTCTGCACCGGATCTCGCGAGGAAGTCAAGATAGTTCTACGGAACTTACCAAGCGCACGTGATTTTTTTGGCGGTGGGAGCCGGCACATCCAGTTCGGAAGAGTCCCTCAACTGCCACGCAGCCGCCAGAGTGGAGAGGCGGCCTCCTTTGTCGCGCCGCGTCGCCCCTCCGTTTCACGTTGACTGTCCATCATGGACGACAACGATGGCTCTGCCGGCCTACCAATACCCCCTGTGAGCAACTCCACGCGGAGATTCATGCTGCTGAATTCCTTCTTGAAATCGCAGCGCACGTCCCGCGCTGCTCTCTCCACCATCCAACACTATCGCTCCGACACCCCCCCCCCCTCCGTCGCTGAGATTGTTCCCGCGGCCACGGCTGACGACAGGCCCGGCCGCGACGCTGCCGTCGTTGGCACACGGCGGCCCCACATTCGCATGGGGGGTCGTCGGCAGTATGGCGCCGTACGTGCAAACCACGACTTGGAGCTGTTGAAGACGCTGTGCTGCCTTACTCGGGAGGAGTTTGACGCAATCGGGGAGCTCTCTCGTGGGCGTTTCTAGTTGCCTATGGATCCGCGGCTGTACCAATCCTCTGAAAACAACCAGGCGTGCCGTTCGCGTCGACGGGTGTGCTCTACGGTTGAGATCATCTTTTTGACGTTGGTGCTGCTCCGAGGAGGTGATTAGGGGGCGCTCCCTCTTTGTCTTGTTGCCTTTGACTTTGGTGTGTCGGTTGCCACAGTGAGTAACACCTTCTACCACTGCGTGTTCTCTCTGCACGACGCATTCATGGCCGCGTGTCCTATCGCGTGGCCGACTTCGGCTGAGAGGCGAGAAGTGGAGGGATTGGTCAATGGGTCCCCCTCTGGCATCCCTGTTGTGGACGGCACCAAGGTGCGTCGATGGCGTCCATTCCATCCGAATCTCAGGAGCAACTCCGAGTGCAGGGTGGGCACCATCACTTCCGTTGTTTCTCTGTTTTGGTGTGCGTAGACGTGTTTGGTCTGATTGTGCGGGTGGATATGTGCACCCTTGGTTCCTGCCACGACCGATGGCTATTCACCCAGACAGGTCCACAGATGTCTCCCACGACTTAATTTGACGGCGACCAGCACGCTATCGGTGCCAAGGGCTTTATCGGCCCTAGCCGACTGCTGGTCTGCCCCTTTCGTAGGAGCGCTGATGAGACGGATGTGGATCCGGCGCAGTGGAACATTGAAATCCGCCGCAGTCTCATCCTCAATGAGTGGGGGATACGTGACGTGAAGAACCTCTTCCGTGTGTTTTTGGGGCTGCGGTGGTACGAGCCTGAGTTTTTCGCACTTACGTTCGATTTGTGCTGCACGCTGTGTAACTCGCGGTAGAAGCGGGGAGATAACCGCCTCGTGCCAATCCACCGCCAGCTTGAAAACCTTGAAGCCTCCAACACCGCCCTCTTTCTCTTCTCGTAAATACCGGTCGCTGCTCCGTGCGAACGCAGCCCGCAGAAAGCGAACCACGAAGAAAAAAAGACGACATGCAGAGCGCCTCAAAAACAAAATGTGCTGCACCACACAATAACATCAATGCTCTGGTGTTTGAAAGAACACACCAGCAGGAAAAAATCTTTTTTGAGCACTTCCCCCTCTTTTATGGCCACGTACACGTCACAAATAAGAGCGAGGGTTCACCCCAGATATCTCTTTTGTTGGCAATATTCATGTGACCACTGCCACGCGACAGGATGATCCTCACGTGGCGCGACATTCTCCACCCACGCGCGTGTCAAAAGAACAAACACAGCCGCAGTTTTGCTCATTTATCTCTTTTGTGACCCGTTGTTCTGGATTGGTCGTCTGTTTTCGTTTGCCGTAGTAGTTGCCTACCAGAGCATGACTGGAGCCTTTCTTCTGCAATTCTCTCGTCAAGCCAAGGTGATCTTGAGAAATGCACATCCTTGTGGCGTTCTTTTTCACTGCAAGAAATCCTCCGGTTCTTAGCCAGTGCCAGAGTCCGCTCCTGTCCCCGTCCCCGACGCAGGCCCCGCCCCCTCTCCTGCACCGCACCTCGTTCCCGACCCAGCACCGGTGACATTCCAATCCCGCCCGCCGCACCTCCCCTGCCGTTCTTGCTGCTTACGCTCGTCGAGGTACTCGAATCGCCGTCGCTGCTGCCGTCCGATATCTGCAGAAGTACCGGCGGTGGAGGAGAGGGGGCAGCGTCTTGCACAATCGAAATTGACGTCCTCATGGCATCCAAATCCGCTTGGGGGGTGCCGATAGACCTCGCAAACAAGGCCGTCAGCATCCCCCCGTGCTGAGCTGACGCGGTATCCGTCAGCTGGGCCGGATACATCTGCTGGACGGCCCAGTACTGGTGCCGGAGCGTCTCGTTGTGGGTGCGCTGGGCCTCTTTTTTGGCCTGCTTCTTGCGCTCGTTGTAAAGGTCCTGATTCTTGCCATGCTCCGTCTTGCGCTTCTTCTTGGTTGTTTCCGTGTTTTCCCGCAGATTCTCGGGCGTTTACTCGCTTGCCGTACGCACATCCACCTGCAGCGATCGGTTATTCACGTCCACGTTCTTCCAGTGCGCCGCCTGCTCCTCGTCCGCGGCGTCATACCCGCCCACGTCAGACATGCATATCTTGGCTACTTCTTTGTGATTGTTGTCCATGAGCCGCTTGAGCTTCTCGCCCGCGTATTGGTCTCGGATGGCCCTGCGCAGGTGTGGGCGGACCTTGTCGCACAGCTCGGTGTAGGCCTTCACCTGAGCCGCCCCATGCAACTGCGACGCAATTGCCTCCTCGGACACCTACTCGTACTTGACCAGTACGGCGTTTACTGCCATCCTCTCTTTGTTGGTGAGTCGCACTCGCACCGTCGGCTGCTGTTTGGGCGCCATGGTGTTCCGGCACAGGAGACCTTGAGGGGAAAATGGGGGACGAGGAGGTAGTGGGGGAGGTACAGAAGCAAGGGCAGTATGATGCAATAGTGGCACAGCGCCGGGGCGCGGGACCCTCAAGAAGAAGCCATGACCTTGTAAAGGACGACTTAAAGCCACCATGGGAACAATTGACAGCGAATTTAAGTCACGGGCTCTGGGAGTTCACTCGTATTTAATGGGCTCAAATGCACTTGACGGTCCGTTGTTTATAAGGATAAGGATAAGACAGCGTTCCGGGCTGCGATCTTTTGCCAGGGGGATAAGAGCTCTTATCTGAGATAGTGTCAGCGGTTACATTAACAGACCTAATGTCTGCCAGCCTGCTACATAAGTGGGTATTGACGGTACCCTTGGTATCGTGATGGCCGCGGGTCGCGTGACATGGCGCCGCGAGCTCGCGTTCCGCGGGGCGCCACCCCTGCTGGCCGCTGCCGCCGCGGGCCACTGCGGCGCGGCGGCGGCGCCGCGCGGCGCCCCCCACACGCTCGCCCCTGACCCCGCTTGCCGTGGACGCAGCACGTGTTGGCATCCCGCCGGAAGGCACGCGGGCGGTCCCGCCTACGTCCGCGCGGTGGCTTTGGCGGCCGGCAGCGGCGGCAGCGGCCGGCAGCGGCGGCAGCGGCCGGCACCGGCGGCAGCGGCCGGCAGCGGCGGCAGCGGCCGGCAGCGGCGGCAGCGGCCGGCAGCGGCCGGCAGCGGCGGCAGCGGCCGGCAGCGGCGGCAGCGGCCGCAGCGACGGCGGCGGCGGCGGCGGCGGCGGCGGCGGCGGCGTGTCGCCGCGCTGCCGCGGCACGGTGGGGGCCGCCGGGTGTCGGCGCGCGGCGGCACGCCTCCCCTCTGCGTGGGGGCGACCGGGCGGGGCGCTCGCACGGCCCAAACGCGCACCGGCGGCGGCGGGCCGCTGAGGGGCGTCCCCCCCTCCCGGCCCACGCCCGCGTGGCGACGAGCGGCGAGCGGCGCCCGCTGCTGCCCCATCTGCTCCCCTGCGGTCATCCCCGACGCGTCCGCTCTGTCCGTGTTTGCCACCCTCCGCACCCCACCTTCTGTGCCCACGGCGATGGGGCCTCCCCCCCCCCCGCCCACGGTGGGGCCGTCCCGGTCGGCGCTGGCGGCCGCCGCCACCCTGCTCCTGTCCGCGGCCTCTACGGTGCACCCCCCCCGCCGCCGCGGCTGCTGCGTGCGTCTTGACCGGCTCCCACTGCTCGGGCCTCTCCCCCGTCAGTGCGTCAGTGAAGGGCCGCCGCCCTGCCGCCCCCGGCGCCCGCCCGACGGCGTGCACGGCGGCGCCGTTCCGCCCCCGGCGGCGACCCGTGCGGCTGCTCCCCGCGGAGCCTGTTGCACGCACACGCGCAGCCGCCACTAGGGGTGGCCGTCGGGTGCCGTGGCGTCGGCCGACGCGTCCGTCGCGTGGGCGCCGTCGGCCGCGGGCGGCTCGTCGGTGCCATTGGCGTCGCGGCGCGGACGGCGATGGGTTCGCCGGCTTGACAGGCGGCGCCGCGGCGCCGTGAGCGGGGGGGCGGCGGCGGGCGGCAGTGGCAGCCGTGGCGGCGACGGCGGCGGCGGCGGCGACGGCGCGCGTGTGCGGCGGCCGAGCCGCACGTGGGCAAGGCGGTCGTCGAGGTGGGGGGTCGACCCGGCCGTCTGCGCGTGAGGGAAGACGGCCGTCGCGTCAGTCGCCGAGGGTGTTGGGGGACGACACGGCGTCGGTGCCGCCGGCAGAGGGGTACGATGCGCATGCCTTTATCGTCCCGCGCTGCCTGCACACGCCCACTGACACGTTGCGGGTGGTTGGGTGGTTGGAGGTGCGGCAGAAGGGGTGGGTCGGTACGGGGGGCCGCGCGTGCTGCGCGCACCTCACGGCCGACGTGGTGGGCGACCGCCCCGTCCAATGGGCAGGACACGGTCGGCTTTCTGGCCCCGCGGCGTGCGGGTGTGCGGTGTGCCCCTCCCCCTTGGCCGTCAGCAGCGGCGCGCCGCCCTCCCGCCCGCGCGCGTCGGCCGCTCGACCGTTTGGGAGGCCGTGGGGGCGGCAGCGCCGCGCGGCGGCCGGGGCTTGGCGCCGTCGGCGGGCCCCCCCGACGGAGAGGGCGAGCGGGCGCGCCCACCCACACCGTGCCGGCGGGTGGCGGGCGCACACACCAGCCCCGCCGACGAGGGCGCGCGCACGGTGACCCGGTTTGCCCACGCGTCGTTGCTGCCTGCGGGGCACCCGTCCGCCGAGCCGGTGGCGGCTTTGGGCGGCGGCGGCACGCGGGGGCCGGCGGCCGGCGCGGGCGGGTGCGGCCCGCCCCCGCCGCCAAGGGCGCCGCCCGCCGCCGCCGCCAGCCGGTCGGCGGCCCCCGACGGCGGGTGCGGCGCCGGCCGACGGCGAGGCTGGCGTGGCGGCACCGGGGACCCACCGGTTGGTGGCGGGCGGCGGCGACGCCGCGGCGGCCGCGCCCGCGGCGGCGGCGGGCGCGGCCGTCGCGACGCGGCCGCCGCCTCCCGCGACAGCGGGCTTCCCCCGTGGGCGCGCCGACCGCGGCGCGACGCGGCTGGCGGTGGACCCCCCGGCGGGCCGCCCACACCCACGCCGCCGCTGCGACGGGGTCAGGGCCGACCTGCCAGCGTTGGGAGAAGGATCCTCGGTGAGTCTCTCCCGGTTCCGTTCCCAACGGGCGTCGGCCCGTCGGACCGTCGGCCGCCGCCCTCTGTGTTCCCTCTGCCCCGTATTTTTCCCGGGCCGGGGCGCCGCGGAGATGGCTACGGCGGCCGCTGAGGCGCCGCGCGAAAACAGCGGGAAGCGCGGGGGCGGTGTTGGCCACCGTCCGAGGGGCCCCGCTCGGGGATGGGTGCCCGTTTTCGACCCGCCCGCAACGAGATGGCCATGCCACGGGCGCTTGTGGGAAACGTCGGCTCAGCCCCTCGGCCGCGCTGGCTTGTGGTCTCAAAAACTGAAAGCGCGTTCGCGAAAACACCCTGGACTTGCGAAACGACAAAACCGTTTTCACACGACGAAAGATAGACGAGAGCGGCACGAGCATCTTCTGAGGGTGTCCTCGGACAAGAGGGCAACGCG